>JAABUO010009746.1_pt1 | contig 10710 bp, 9 predicted proteins | sample 5559291 | NCBI WGS metagenome assembly JAABUO01 (sample SAMN10711878, study PRJNA513372) | rock metagenome | isolation source: Antarctica rocks | place: Antarctica: Victoria Land, Finger Mt sud
CAGCCGAGTCTGCTGCATGTTGCCAGACAACTTTAGTGCTGCTTCAGGGCAGGGACCAGTAGTGTGGCTAGTATGATCAGCATAACAGCGCTGACATGCATGACTGGTCTCCAATCAATTTGCAGTTGATGTCAGATCAATATTGACAGGACCTAAGCTTGCATGGGACATGCAAAAATGTAAGGCTGCAGGTACTGCATCAAGGAACCGATGTACTATCACATATAGCCGAGTCCAAAGTAGGGGCAGGCTTCATTCTCAGCTGTCAAGTTCAATCTATGGTGAGATGATCATAATGTGATGATGCTTGCGTCTGGGAAAAAACACTAGTTTTGAAAACAAGGCAGCTGTATCCTGTCAACAAGTCAACGCCATTGAGTTTCACGAGCAATACAATGCATGACCTGTCAATCAGCCGTCAAAGTCTGAGCAAAGAATACCCTCGACATCAGCCGGGCAAGACATAAAGCTCCAGTCTTGATAGGCAACAGAAGTACTCAATTTGCATCCTCAACAGCTGCAGTGCAGATCTGCAGTGCTGAAGCACCATAAGCTGCAGTGCAGATCTGCAGTGCTGAAGCATCATACCCGAAGCCTTGAAGATGGACCTCTGTCTTCCAAATGCCACTCATCTCTCTTACTGTTGTGTTGCCTATTTGGGCTCATAATGCGTCCAGGCTTGGCGCTGACAAACTGACCAGACCTTTCCATGTGATATTGACCCAATAGCACATTGGCCTGTGTTGGCCGTAACTCAATACCCTGCAATGCATATTGAGAACAAGCTGTAAGCTGTGAATGTCATGCCAGAGTAGACACACGGTGTCTGTCCATGCTGCCAGAGTGTTATTGCAGACGCTTCATGTCAGTATAGGAGAGCAACGCCAGATACTGCCAAGCTGCAGCGAATAGCATTGGCATCAAAGAGGTGCATAACGGGAAAATCCATGTGCTCTATGATTGATATGATCACTTCCTTCATTTATCGAAACGATAAGTATACATGTGATTGTTTGCACGAAGCCAGCTGTGTATACCAATAATGTATATATGCACTGAAACGCGATTTTCACAGACGCTTATGCAATCTGAGATAGCACCTGCCTCACCTCAGATGCATCCTGTACATCATGACTGCCTATTGTAGTTGCGCTTTGTTGTCTACTGGATATGTGTGTTGCTGCCGTTTGAGACGTTGGAGAGCTACACCCGTCAGGATGTGCTGCATCGATATCCCAAGAGCCAGTGCTGCTTCCTGCAAATGAACACATGTGCTGAAAAATCTGTCTTGAAACTGTTGCAGAAATGGATCTTCTGAACTTACTGTCTGAGCTCACGACTTCTACATAGTATGTGTAAGACTATCACTAGTTAAACACACACTTCTGTTTCAGGAGCATGTCAGAAAGGCAGTAGGGTTTGCAGTTCAGTGTAAACATATGACCCCATAAAAAATTGTCAAAGTGTACAAGCGCAGGGCGCATGCACATGCCTACAGGGGCTACCCGTGGTGCGTAAGTGGCGAGGTGGCCATTCTTGGCTTTTGTTGCTGGACTCAAATGTAGGTAATCTTGGGGGCACCCAGGAATCTGAAAGCTGCTGTACTGGTGGCTGAAGTATTGGCTCTTCAAGATCTTCTAAACTCACAGGCCACAGCCAGGTCTGACACGGTAAATACTGATACACACGCTCGTACAATGTCGTGCAGTTGATTCTCATCTGTCGAAGAAAAAGCAAAGAACTAAGGTTCAGAGGGCGAAACCAGCACTCAAAGCCTGGGTGATGAGAGGCCACGTTGAGCAAGCGAATTCAAAAAAGGGAGGCTGTTGCACGCAATTGCGTTACACGCGCTTACCAGCGACCCTCAGGAAGCTCAAGCTTCAGTCAGCAGGATCCGAATGGGACGCAGCAACCGCTGGAAGTGTGACAACGTGCGCACGTAACGCCAAAACCACAGTGCAGATAGGTCACAGCGCCAGACCGGACAAACCTCTGGGATGCCGTGAGTACTCAAAAGATATCGTTGAACTCAACGGAGTTTTCGGAAACGCTTACTCTACCTTCCTTTTGGCTGTGTCGGAAATAAGGTAAGTCCAGTCAGACTCAAACGCAGTGCGTGCGTTACGTGCAGGGCTTTGGCCCCTGCTGTGACCTAACCATCGCCCTTTGACCTGCAGAAGCGAGACGCTAGAAGGGCATGTGACGTGTTGACTACGAGTGCTGGTGCGGCAGCATCTGTAGCATACCGGGCTCAGCGCGGACGTCTGGCGTCATCGGCAAAAGGCGCTTCTGTCACAAACTTGGCGCACGCTCGATCTTGTGTTGATCACAAGAACGTGACAGCGCTGACGCAGACCAGCACGGCAGGCAGTAGACAAAGAAAGTCACGCAAGTCGCGCATCTCGCGCTGTGATCAGGCATGAAGTCTGCCTTTGGTCTGGCTCCTGTGGCACACGGGCGAGCTGTTGTGCAGCATAGCAGGGTCCTTACAGAGGTGCTAATCCAACTTGAGTGCTGCGGCAATGCTGCTTAACATGAGCCAATCAGATTAGCGTTATTAGGCAAGTCTCTTGGTGGAAACAGCTGGAAGCTTCTGTCTGTACAGGCACATCAGCTGAAGCCGGGTCAAGAGACAAACTGGCTATTTTGTAGTCACTCCAGCTCATCTAAGCATGACAGCGCTGATGAAGAGATGCACATCCAAGATAACAGGTGAATTCTATTTTGTGTCAGTACAGACACCAAGTTTCAGCACTCTCCTGCAATTGCTTGTGTGCTCTCACAGCTCACCCAAAATCGACCTGAGTCCTTGGTTAGTATGAGAACATTGACTGGTGCTAGGTTGGTCTGGAGCTGCAGTGGGCTGGTCAGAAAGCAATTCACAACTCCACAGAAGATCATACAGGTCAGTACAAACAGCAGCACAAGTACAAGCTGCAGCTGCCGTACATGCAGCCTGCCTGCCTTTCCCATCAAACTTACCACAAACCCATTGTACAGTCAGCTTCTTCCCAGTCCTCCGTTCAGCCTTTTGTATGCATGCCGGTGCAAAGCATGGCCATCATTCAAGGCTGGCCTGGAAGCTTAACACACTGCATTTGGCACGATGTCTCTTTGCTTGGCAGTCAGTGCATCATGCAGTTCTTGAGTGGTCATTGCTTCATTCTTCAGGCCAGATGGGTTCATTTTATAGAGACAGGCTCTCATCCAGTCCTGTGCTTACTCCAGTCCACCTTGCTGACCATTTACACATTGGAAGGGGAAGTGCACAGTGTACCTCTGGCTTACAACTTCACTCAAGTGTGGCCATTACCCAGAGGCTTGCTTCTTGCGGTAAGGCATATAGCTCATTTTGTGTTGGTTCCTATTGCAAGTTGTTGTGTATGCCCCAGCAAACTTGCATGGTGCCTTCATACGTTGCTTGAAACATAGAATCAACCTGTGTTGATGTGCTGGACAACTGGATTCAGCTCAAAGTGGATACATTCTACGTCTTTTGTCACAAGCAGCTGTCATCTGATGTCACTGGCGCCATACAAAATTGGCTCTCAATGACATGAGTGCTTGCAGGGTTCATCGCAGTGTGGGCCATGTTTGCTGACACACCCTCTAGAGAGCCTGCAGCCAGTTTCTATTCAGAGCCCAAACTCAAGGCATAACCATGAGAATGTGTTATGGACAAGCACAGAGATACCATACATGGTGACATGGCACCCCGCACAACATGGTTCTGGCCAGGCAAGTCGCCCCCTTTTGTACACAAAGTGCAATTTTTACAGCATAGCAGGTTCTTCAAGTTATCAACATGCCCTGTTTGTGCTGGACCAACATGAAGCACAGCCCTGTGGTCAGATTGTGCATCAGCAAGCAACAAGTAGGAGTACAAAACAGGAGAAACCGTTTATAATAAGTATGCTGCTTTGACTTCAAAAGTCGACTGTCCTTTGCTGCAGGCTACAAATCTGGCAGTTTGGCAAATTGCAGAGGGACCAGCTGCAGTCCAGCCAACACAAACAAACTTTGGCAAGCCAGCCCAAACACCTCCTGGAGGAGTGAAGCCTCCTGACACACCCGGATCCATTCCTGGCTCTGTGAAAAAGTAAGCTTGTTATACAGGGGTCAAGGTTAGATCAGCCCTCCTATGAAAGCTTGTACATGCCATCTGTTACTTCATGAAGCTCACAACTGCTTTTCATGATTGACTGAAGTTCGCTAGCGCTGAGTGCTGCTCCCACTCCGGGTCATCTTGCATCAGCAGATCAATATAGCGATGCATGGCATCTTCCTTCGACATTCCCTTCACTGAGTTCCATGCATCCCACTTCGCCCGTGCCTCAACCTGGACCGCCCAAGGCTGACCGCCTTTCACGTCTCCCTCGGTTGCCTGCTTGTAGTACTGATAGAACTTTAGCTTCGTGGCGTTGTTGGTGTCCTTCTGCGGTGGCCCGTTGCGGATCAACCACACGGCTTTCTTGAAGCGTTCCTCAAGCACGGTCATGTTGTCTTGCGCTTTTACGTTGTTGCAGAATTTGCACGCGTCCGAGCACTGTAATGCTGACGGTGCTCATGACAAAAACGAGTACGAGAATCCAAAAAAAACTTTAGGTTTGTAAAATTGTCATTTCGCTCAGCGAATTTGCAAGGTAAAAATGTGACATGTTCAAAAGTTCAAATCGAAGCAAAACAGTTCTTGCGTGGCAAGACTTGGCATGCACACAATGCAATCATGATGCTGCCAACATGACGGTGGGATTGGTGCTGCAGGCATGCTCAGTCTTGTCATTATTGTCATTACAGTTTATGCACTTGCATCTTGGCAGCGCATAAGTATTAGTATCCTGCATATACCAACAACCTCAATAGCAGATACATACTGTGAAGACTTGCAAACAGCACTGGGACCCAACCTCATCCAATGTGCAATGTCATGCTTCTTGCAGAGGCAGCATCAGGCTTCCCAATGGCAACCTCTCTCCAGCAGCCTTTTCCCCCATCCCCAGGTCTGCTGCTAAAGCTGCCCTCCAAGTGCCTGTCGGGTCTGCCCTGCTCCTCCCTAGCAAGGAGCCTCAACTGCACTTTGATCTCCTATGGGAGCAAGATGTTGCCTCCGGTAACTACAGCAATGACTACTTTGAGTCATTGTTGACTTTGTTGACTTTGTCAACAGCACCAATGCCCATGCTCCTGTCAAGGCTGCATGCCCTGCTGAGGACTCTGACTCTTTCGTGATTCTTGTCATGCATGCAAACACAAGACTGAGCACCATGATTGATCCATCAAATGCTGGACTTCTTAGCCAGATGGTTGAGCTGCACTGCAACTTGCTCTTCAAGCCAGGCGTAGCCTGAGATACAGTAGTCTCCTCACTGCAGCCTTGCCACTAGTTGCTCTGCTGCACTGCTGGCACAGCCTCCTGAGTGTGTGTGGAGTCTGTAGCTCCACTGCGTAAAATGTCTCACAGCCAGCTGGTTTGCAACAGCATATCTGCCACCCAAGACAGCCTCTGCTGATGCAGGATCCTGTCCAGGATCAGCGTGCTTAGTCACAGATGACAACGACAGCCTGCTGCTGTGCCTTCACAGCTCACAGGCTGGCCGTACAACTGCACTGCAACTCCTGCTTGATGATGCACGCCCCAAGGTTCAGGTACGATCACCTTGCCCCAGCTGATACCACCATTGGATCAGTCATGATCAGGACTGTGTTGATTGATAGTCACAAGTAAGATGATGGGCACAGGTGAGCTGACAGCCTTCTGCTCTCGGCTGACACAGCTCTCAGGCTGGCTTCCCACTGTGGGCCTCCAGTGTCGATGTCCACTCCAGAAGTTCAGACACAGTCTCCTGAAGAGTCTAGTTGACTAGCTCCCTCAGAACTCCATACAATGCCTTGTCTTCTCGTTTACTCTACATACATGCGTCACTATGCCACAGCATGGTGATGCTGGCAGAGTTCACAAAACATCGCCGTTCTTGCGTGTCTCAAATGCATCTCTGATGCACTCGTTGAGGTGTCCAACCTGCTTGTAGGTTGCCTTTGAACTGGACGCATTGTCAATGGCGGCTGTCACAGCCACAAGACGCCCAACGGCCTCCAGTGATGCACCCATCCCGCCAACCGACTTGCTGCTGCTCCATTCACCGGCCAAGCTGTCCCTGTATGTGGGCTCCCGGCATGTGTGTGACATTCGGCTCAGAGTCCCTGGGCTTGGTGATGGCCTGTCCCCCTACAAAGGCTTCACGAGATGTAGCCCTACAGCGCATACAGAGTCAGCGTCAGGTGAGCTGTGCTCTGTGGTGATGTTGCCGTGCAAATGCTATATGATTGCAAATCCCAAACTCTAGCGCCTTCACCCCAAACCCTTCATTAGCATGATTTGCATTTCCAAAGTCAAAGCGCTGGCGTACACCTCTGGTTCAAAATGTCTGGAATCAATGGCAGCCTGGCTTCTGACACAAGATGGCTACCAAACCAGGACCTCATACAGGGAGCTACTCAAGGCTGTACTGACCAGACTGTCATGGAAGGCATATGTTCGGTGAACGAATGAACAATTGAATGACACAGGCGTCCTGAGATAGTCCCTTGGATGAAGGTAATGGATTGAGCTGTGCATAAGGCTGTGAAGGCAGCCACCCCATGTTTTTTTTCTGTTTTTTTTTCCTTTCTTTTTTCTTTCTTTTTTGTTGGCTCACTGAAAACATTGCTGCATCTGGTCATCAAGACCATTCACACGTAGTCATGTGCAAAATTGTCTTGTCAGCTTGGCAAGTGTAGCCTACTGAGGGACAAGTCTGTTGTGGAGCACAGAGCGTGTGGGTTAAAGACGCCCCTATCATCAGTAACCATGTCTGCTAGTGTTTGCAATCTGCTCAAATAGAGAGCCACCTGAACGCAGCCAGGTCTGTGTCAGTTGAGGACTTGATTGGCGGCATGCTGCAGAGCCTATACCAAGTAAGCCATTCAAGGTGACAGCAATTCCAGGGTGCACAGCAAATGCCAGTGAGCAAACGTCTTTGTGTTTGCACAGCCTACATCACTGACACCATCCAAGGTGACATTCATACCGATATTCATTTCAGATGCATGAAACTTTGCGTGTTTGGTTGTATGTGTTACAAAGCCGATGTGGGTTGTGTCCTTCACAGCAATCCTGAGATCCCTGCTTTGAAGTGTTGGTTCCAGAAACATGTCCCCAAGGATGTACTCATCTGCAGATTTCTTTTGTTGAGCTGCAGAGGTGATGTCATGACGCCTGACATGGTGACACTCATGCTGAGGTCCGTTTCAGACGCAGCATGTGGCTCTGAATTTGGTTATTTGTGCTGTAGAGCCAATGTCAGTCATGTCTTCTATAGTTACGCACATCCAAAAGTATGTTGTGGTGTGCTGCAGAGGTGATGGCAGTGACGCCTTTCAGAGTAACAGCCATCCCGAGGTTCATTTTACACGCCAGCATAGGGCTCTGCATTTGTGTTTTTGTGCTGTAGAGCCAATGGCAGTCGCGTCTTTCATAGATATGCACATCCGAAAGTCTGTTGTGTTGTGATGCAGAGGTGATGTCAGTGACGCCCTTCAAGGTGACAGCCATCCCGAGGTCCATTTCAGATGCCAGCATGGGGCTGAACGAGGATGACATGGTGGACTCCCCTCCCACCAGGGGCATGCCTGATGTCAGGGCGCTTGCAGATGCCCTGGAGCCCCCACCAGACATGGCCTCCCTCAAGGTATAATAAAGTCAGCAGCATCACTCCACCTCATCTCTGTCCTCTGTGCGCATGATCTTGTTTTTGTATGTTTAGGGTTTGAAGCAGTATGTTTGAAGTGTTTTTGGAAACCCTAGAACCCGTTCTTATTGGAAGTACATGTTTGAGTTGGTTGCTGCGACTGTTGGTTGCTGCTGCTGCCAACTGTTGTTTTGGTAAGTTGAATGTCAGTGCCGTTGCTGCTACTGTTTGTCGCTGCTGTTAAAAGACATAGGCTAGCTCGGCAATGTGACAGCTGCTGTCATGCTCCCTTGTTGGGAGTGATGCTGCAGTTGTGACAAGCAGCCAGATGGCAGGCAAAATCGCTTCTGCTGCTCTTCATTGATGCCCTGATAGACACGGCTCTGCACAAATTGGGCCCTCCAAATGAGGCAAACTGTGCACATGCAGCATGATTTGTGTGTCATGTACATCATAATCTGTATGAGCAGTCTGTAGTCAAGTGACAGAAGCATGACGATATCAGCCAGACTGCATGCGCCCTACTCCGCTTCAATGCATTGTTTTGAGCAATGAGATTAGGTTAGGGGTTGCTGCGTATAATATCGCACTTGCATTACTAGCCAACTTTTGCTTGAACGAGACAGCAAACCAGTTGAGGGTATTTTCATGTGATTGTTCAGCCACAGCATGTCTGCAGGATGCGGTGGAGGACAGAGTAACAGTGATGCTGCAAAGCGGTGAGGCTGTGAGGGTGGCCCTGCCCTTTGCCCCAGCAGGGCCATTGCCCAAACTGGCCCTGGATGCCCTCCATCAGGTGCTGCCGACAGGGCTGTTCCATTCGCTTGCGACCAAACATCTGTTGTCACCAGGTGATGCAGCAAAACACCTTGTCTGTGTTATTTCTTATTTCCTTTTTTTTGTGATCATATCTACATGGTATTGCAAGGGTTGTTTTACATTGCATCATTTCTGTTTCACATTTCCAGTGATCATCTCTACATGGACATGGTGTTGCAAGCTGTTTCTTGCATTGAAATGCTGGTGACATGGCAACATAGTATTGTTAAAACGCTGATGACTTGAGTTACGACCATATCCTGCCTTGCATTACAAGTCCTTGTTTGCATGTGCATATGCTTTCTTGCATGAAGGCACCTACAAGCCCTTGAGAGCATGCTGTTCAGCATGCAGCCTTGTCATGAGCATTCACCCTAGTCATACCATAATAATAATAATAATAATAATAACAACGCTTTCCAGCTCATGATGAGCTAGGTACGTGCGGGACAAGTCTTGTCTCTCCAGAGCAGCCTGTCTTGCGCATCTCTATAAGGTCTACCAATTCGACAATTTTGACAATCACGCAACGCAACATCATTGAAACTAGACCTAGGGCGACCAGGTGGGCGAAGCCCCTTGACTTCACCAAACAAAAGCTCATACCATGTTTGCAGAATTGTCGACATGTCCCTTGCATGAGTACCACAATGGTGGCTGGCAGTGCTGACATGCAGTCAAATATCAACTACAATTGATAGGTAAAATAAAAGGAAAAAAGGAGTGACATGTACTACAGGCGGCGCCAGTGGTCATGTTGAAGAAGAATGGGCTCAACTGGCTGATCTGATTCTAGGCTGGTCTTTAGACCCCGCCACAGTCACCGCCCCTGGCTTCAACACCCCCGGCCTCTTCAAGACCCTTTCAGGGGAGGGGGAGCCCCCAACCCCTGGTGCCCCTGTCTACTCTTCTTCTTCAGACGCTGCCTGGGAGAACCTAGTCAACTCTGACTATCACAGGTCTGTTTGACGGCTGATGGATCGCTATAATGTGGAATTGCACGTGTGTGGTTTGAGCTTTTCACAACATGAGCAAATACTAAAATGCTGTCTGCTGACATAAGGCCAGTGCTGAGTCAGCAGCTTCTGCAGCCTTACCACTATCAGTCATGTCTCTTGCCAGCCTGTCATGGATATCAATGTCACCAGCAGTGCTGCATGATTCTGAACAATGACAATACTTTTTGGTCCAAAAGGATGGCAAAGCATAGCCTTGGTGCAGTGATTATGCGGAGGCCTGAGGATGTGCTGTGATGTCTACTAGCAGCTCATGTTTGTCTTGATCACATCTTGCCCCCGGTCATGGGGATAGAGTATGACACAAGTCCTACATGTATGAGCATTAGCAAAATTGAGACATCAAGAAAGTTTTGAGGTCATTTCAGCATCAAAATGAATTGCTGTTGCACTGACTACACCAATCCCCATCCAGGTCATCTTCAGTAAGCACAGTGCATGGGATGGGTCCAGAGGGGGAGCGTGCAAACAGGCTGAAAGGCCACTTGGAGGGAGTCAGGCCTATGAGAGCAAGTGCACATGCTCAGTACTTTGACGTCTGATGTGCAGAGAGTTCATGTCTCAGAAGGACTATGCCTGGGCTGCCTCCAGTACAAGGGCAGGGCAGAGCTCTGAGGGGCACCAGCCCCTGGGGCATTGCCCTCAAGCAGACAGGGAGGAAGTCTGGCAGGCCCTCTATGCTCTGCACTCTTTGTATGAGGTGCCACTCTTTGATTTCTTTGTCTGATCTTTTCATATTAGTTGAGACACACCCAGTAGGTACCTAGCAGAAACAGCTAGCACACCTGTGCCAATTGTGAGCAACCAGTGTTCACTGGCAGCAACAGTGAAGCAAAGGTGTACAGATGCACTCTAGGGACCTTGAAATTCCCATATTATGGAAGGCATCCATCTGTCTGAACAATCCTCATGTCGTTGAGATGGTGTTAGAGCACCTGTCACTATTGTGAGTGTGAATATATCTCTGCATGTGGCAGCAGCATACTCAATAGGCAACCGCTGTGATGTGGCATGGCAGACGAGATGGCTTCTGCACATGGCATCGTAGGCATCAGACAACTCCCTTGTGTCACACATGGGCACATGACGGTGTACAACAGCAACAGCATCAAACAAGCTTTGCAATGCTGGTTGAACATGCCACTCAT
>JAABUO010009747.1_pt1 | contig 10710 bp, 10 predicted proteins | sample 5559291 | NCBI WGS metagenome assembly JAABUO01 (sample SAMN10711878, study PRJNA513372) | rock metagenome | isolation source: Antarctica rocks | place: Antarctica: Victoria Land, Finger Mt sud
GTGCAACTGCCAGGTCAGCTGATACTTCAAGCGTAAGTGCTTCTGCTGCTACTATGCGGTCTAACAAGTGCTGCTGCTCAATAGCTTTTGCTCTGTGCTGTCTGTCAGCAAGGGTGTCCCTGTGTGTCCATGTGCTGTGTTGCAGCAACGGACTGTACAGCTGAGCACAAACGGATCTTTAGCTGCTGCACAGATGACTCACCAGACTGCTGGGTCCTCTGCAGGCAGTGCTTTCACTTGGTTTGCTGTGATGATTCCTGCCTCAAACATCCGATACTGTGAGGTTGAACACAGCAGGCCTAGTGAACATACGCCAGCTCGCGTCATTGAAGAGTTGGGACTGGCTCCCAGGAAACCTTCCTTCCGGCAGTCGTCGAACAACTGCTGGTGGCCAGCCAAGGATGTAGCACGCGCACTATTTGGTAAAACGGTACGCTTGGTCGTGCAGTGCTGTCGGATGTGCTTGCCCAGCGTTTCGAGGTTGCTGAATCCATTGCTGCGGCATACACGGCCTGTAGCAGTCTCTTGCAATGCTAGAGGACAGAACAAAAAGTACTCGTTCTTCACGCAAGTACCACCCATTGTTAGACAGAACGCCAAGCACGCTCGTTACGCAACCGCAGATATCTGTTGTACAAAGGGCATACAGACGAACGACAGCATGCCCTTGTGTTTGGACAAAAGGACCATACGCAGGGTTGCAACTTTACAATTGATTGTTTGGACTTTCTTGGGTACGGTCAGGTTTCTCTGATAAACGTTATCAGACTTGTTGGCTGGCCAAAAAGTGTGATCTCTTCTCTCTCTACTGCAGCACAACAGCTTGAAGGTGCCTTGTCATATGGAGCATGTGAGTGGCCTAGCAAGGCAGTTACGCATGGCTTGGCACTTGTTTAGCCAATTTGTGTGTACGGCTCATTGCACCATGCAACCACTCTTGTCATGCAAAGCTTGCTAGTGGTGCTAGAAGATACCAAATTATGGCTCTGTTACCTACACAACTCCCTAGTAGCATTGTTGCAAAACATTGATTACACACAATGTAAGTGGGTCATGCAAAGCATACTTATGGGGCATCGAGGTGATGTACATCCGCTCAAGTGCTCCGTCAAAGCGCATTTGCTTAACAATGTGCTTGGCAAGTTGAATGCCATGCTATCAATCCTATAGCTAGTCTTGCCTTACGTAGCTTGCAAGCCAGCAAGATACTTGTGCATGAAATGAATGCAAAGGAGAATATCTCGATTGGTTGCGAGCGTGCTTGAGGGGTTAGCCATGCCTCTCACTGCCTTGTGCTTGCCGGAGCCTTTTTGCAAGCTCAGCTGCAATTTGTCAGCTCAGCTGCCACTTGTCAAAGCAGCTGTCAGCTCAGTTGCAAGTTGTTAGCTGAGCTGTGATCCTGTCTCCTCGTTTGTACCCTGTATGCAGTCTGTCAGCTCAACTGTCTTTTGTCAGCTTGGCTATAGTGCCAAGTCACAGCTGAACAGTCAGCTGGTGATTGCAGCTGAACAGTACAAAAGTCTTCAGACTGAGCTTGAAGCAGCAGCCAAGGTTGCTGTTGGTCAAGAACAAGCTGCAACAGCCAAGCTGCATGCTGAGCTACGCACGCTACTTTCAAACCTCAGCGCAGCACAGCAGGCTGCTGCAGCTTCGAAAGAAGAAGCAGAACAGCAGCAGCCAGAGTTTGCAGTCACAGCTGGACACTGCACAGCAGCAAGCGGCAGCTCAGAGGGAGAAGTTGGACTCAGCCCAGAAGGCTTGCCAAAAGCTCCAGACTCAGCTGCAGGAGACTCAGAGCAGGGCTGAGAACACTCAGCAGCAGCTCACTGATGCAGGAGCAGTCGATACAGACCAAAGCAACGCTCTTACTGATGCTGACGTGATGTCTCTCTGCAGGCAGCTAAGCAGGCAGCTGAGGCAGCCGCTGCAGCAGCTGATGAGTCATCACAGCAGGCCAAGACCCTGCAGCAGGAGCTTGATAGCACGTCCACTCCTGCAACCAATCACAAAGCAGCAGCCGACACAGCACAAAAGCAAGTGCGAGGCCTGCAGAGCCAAGTGCGCACTCTGCAGAAGCAAGTGGGCAGTTTGGAGGCTGAACTTGCAGAGCTGCAGGACCAGGTCATGCAGCCTTAGCCCATTCAAGAAGAGCTCAACACCTAGCCCTGAGCTTGCTGCATTACGCAAACAGCTGCAGCTGAGCAAAGCAGCAGCACAAAAGGCCCAGGAGGTGTCGAGCACACTGCAGAGTGAGCTGAAGTCTGCACAGGAGGTCTGCAACATGCACAAGTCAAAGGCAGATGCTGCTCAGAGGCAGATATGCAGCTTGCAGAGTCAGCTGCAGTCCAAACAGGAGCAGATCAGCCTGCTGGAGTCAGAGCTTGTTGACTCAGTAGCTCAGGCTGAGCATGAGATGAGTCCAGCTGAGCAAAATTTGGTGTCACATGCTGATTTGGCTGCACTCCATAAGCAGTTATCAGCTGCAAAGCGGATTTGTCAGAGATGCAGAGTCAGGCAGCTGATCTGAAGTCAGAGCTGGAAGCTGCACAGCAGCTGTCCTTGTCACATCAGGGGCATGCAGAGTCATCACGCAAGCAGATTCGGAGTCTGCACAGTCATCTGAAAATGTTACATCACCAGCATGATGATCTGCGACAGCAGCTTGCAGATGCACAGTCTGCTAGGCAGCAAGTCCTGCACAGCTTGGATGCCTCAAAGCGTGAGATACAGCAGATGCAACATCAGCTCAGCTCAGCACAGCACAGCATGCAGCAGCATTCAAGGCGGAAGCAGACATGCGGCACAAGCTGACTGATTTGCAGTCCCAGCTGACAGACAGTACTCAGCAGGTTACCTCGCACAAGTCAAAGCTGGTTCAGCACGAACGAGGGTTGCTGGACTCCAGGCAGAGTTGCAATCGCAGCAGCAGCAGCATTGAGTGACCACTGCTTTCCATCTGTTGACTCATGCGCAGACCTTTTGGCTGAAAATAGATGCGACAGCACATAGATGTGCACGAGACCAATGCAAGCACATCTGAGAAAAGACATGCTGTGCATGATGAGGCATGAGCATTATCGTATTTATTTGTAGAAAAGGGCGGTAAACAGCTACTTCAAATTCAAACCGCGTTCTTCGTTCCATGGCAGCTGCCTTGAACAAAGATTCACGACATGCCAAAGGATCAAAAACTTATAAAAGCTTGCTGTGCTATGAAATCATTCTTGCAATACAATTTTCAAGACGACAAAATCAAGTACAAGGCACCCACACATTCAATACTGCACCCACTTCGTTCAGGCTGTTCCCCAGAAATACATTGCCTTGGCTTGTGCAATGCCATGCAGGTGATCCTCACTACAATCAACGCATTTATGTGCGCACAAGCGCATGCTAACTGTACCAAAAAGCGCAACAGACAGGAGATGCAAGTCGCCTGCTAGTACAAATGCCAATGCATATGTATACCAGGACCAAACCAGACAGAGCTCAATTTCAAATTCCCGGACATGCTACAACATTAGCTGTTGTAGAAAAGAAGAAAGCGGCATGCCAAAATCATTCAATACTGCTGAATCATTCAACACTGCTGTTCTTTCGGACCCTGCATCCACCTGCACTGATATAACATGTGAAAAACATAGATGGAAGCAGTCCATGCTAGCTTGCAAATGACAAGAAAGTATCGCTGCCTGCCCTACTGGGTGACTGCAGCAGCGTACAACATCAAAGGAAGCATCTGTGTGCTGTAACTTGACTAGTGGTGGCTATAGTTGAATTACCACCCACATGTTCATTCCTACGCTGCATTGGCGTTCCTTGGAAACCGCCAGGGCAAAGAGCCATTCCCTGCTGACTGCAGTCTAAAACAGGAATCTGTAGGGGATGGCTGTGCGCAACTTTGTGACTGTGGCATGCCGGCTGCAGGGATCTTGGTCGGGGTCTGCGAGTCTGCTGATGCCCTCCGTGCAGTTGCCACTTCATTGCTGTACTCAGAATATCCTGCATGGGGTCAAGCGTGCCTGGCTCCATGGCATCCCTGAGCATAGCAGGCTCGCTGAATGCTCTGTGAGCCACCCCACAAGCCGAGAGCTGTGCTAGCTGCTGCGCATGGTCAGGATCAAACGCCTGCTCCAGCTTGGCTACCTCTGACATAAGTCTCTTGCGTGCTGCTGACTCATGCACTGTTACTTCTGCTGAATGGCGGTACATGTGTGCTGTGGTATTGTCCATGCTGAAGCCCATCCCGGATGCGGTATTGCCAGGAAGGGGGGGTTTGAAGCTGCTGAGGGGAGCCCTGGGGTGCTGAGATGAGCTGCGTAGTACCGTGACATGGTTGGCAGGAAGGGAAAAGTGAAACTCGTCAGAAACTGCCCTGGGCTGCTGTGATGAGCTGCTGGGGCCAGCAATGTGGTTGTTGAGGTGGATAGGAAAAGAGTAGCATTCACAGTGCTGAGTGACTTTGCAAATCCCATACCTGGTGCCCATAAGTTGCTGTTCAAGCTGTTGCTCTTGACTAGACTTGATGGCATGGGGTGGTTGAGAAGGCTGGAGATCTTGTGCGCTGGCTGCATCAGCGCCTGGTCTGGGGAGGACAAGCAGGTTGTGACTGCATCATGCATGCGTGCTGGTGTGGGCAAATGCGTTGTGGTTGGCATGCGCACGCTTATGCCTGGATTGTGTGCCAGCCTGCTGCCTGTTGCTTGCTGACCTTGAGGGACGTGCAACAGCTGCAAGCTTTCTGCACTCAACTGCTCTCCAACCTGAACGCGCAAGCTGACTCAGCAAGAGCACAACAGCGAGCTGCCTCACCAAGAGCTTCACAAATGACTGGCTTAAATGCTTGCTGGTTTCATGCCTTCATCACCAAGTTCGGGCTCTTCAAAATGAGGATGTAAGTCACACAATGACTTACATCCACGCTTGACTGCAAGGCCAAATCCGCACAGCATCTGAGCCAGCCAATGACAAATGCAAACAATCCAAGTCACCACTCTGGATTGCAAAGCTCGGCCGTTGTTTAGATGAGAACATTGGGAAATAGAGAGCAAAGTGTGTTGGGACCTACCTCTTCTTTGAGGGAAGTCACCTGCTGTTGCTTGCGCAGGCGTGTTCGCCTTGCAGACTCTCTGTTCATCTTCCGCCTGCAGGAGCATAACAGGTCATATGTGTGGCGCAGACTGAGTGGCACAGCCAACATGCCATGCCAAAGTAATGATCAGATTGTATGATTGCTTTCAAGGCAGCTACAGTTGGCTGCAGTGCAGAAAACAGCTTCACAAGGTATGGGACTTGCCGTTTGTCTGCAGCTTGAGTCCTGGCAGCGTCCCCACAGCTGTTTGCAGGAGCCTCGCTGTGCTCAGGACTCAGCCTGTCCTCCCTTAAAGTGTGGTCCTCAGTTTCCTGTGACACACCAGTACAGATAGCTGACCTTTACCAGCAAAAGGTGGTCCTGAGGAGTCTCTGAGGGGTGCTGTGCACAAGACTCACAATACTTGCAGACAACAAACCTGTAATATATCTTGGTTTGGGGATGTGTCTATGTCATCCATCCGCCCGAACACAGTCTTGGTAGCTGCAGGACAACATATGCACCCTGGGTTTTGCAATTATTTGCAAGGTAATCTCGCAGGTGTGATTTGACAACTTGCCCAGCTGGCAACAAATGTCAGTACGAAAGTCACCTATGCCAGTTAGACTGTTATGATGGGTATGTCCTTGTTCAAGCTTGAACATGGGAGTCTGCAGGCTTTAGGCTTGCTGCCAGCACGGTTGTCTTGGAGCCACAAGCCTCACGCAATCAGTCGAACCTGCCACCTGAATGTGTGAGCCTTTGGCAAAGGGCCTATTGAGGTCGCGTGCACACCGCTAATAACTTGGCTGCCAAATTGAGCAGCAAACAAACGGCGAGGAAAGCCGTCTCAGAATAATGCTACACCATCGCCCACCTAGCAGTTTGAAATCTTGATCCATATCTGTGGTTGGCTTCAGCCTAATCTTTACCTCGCGTGTTGCAGCTAGGCACACGCCATAGTCGCCCTACACACAAATCGTAAGATAGTCAGATATGCCGTCACTTACTAGCAAAGGCGCAACTAGATCAATAATTTGCTGAAAACTTGCCCTGTTGTGTTGGCGACGTTTGGCAGTTAAGAACTGTCAACGAACAGGACCTGCCTTTCGCTGTTAACAAGCACGCAACCTCGAAGCACTGCTTGCCATCAATTCCACAAAACGCCTGACAATTTCTGCAGTGTCCCGGCCAATAAGGAGTGCTCTGAGGTACAATTCTTACGATATATGCAAGTACTTATGCGTGATTTGCTCGACCTGCCTGTGCATGAGAGTCGTGAAAACACAAAGCTTAAGATGTGTGCAAGCGTTGGCCCAGCGCGCGTATCGTAGAGCAGACGACGACGTTCCTCGCTAGTGAAGCTCTCGCCGACTCGCTGAGGTTGCCCTTGCGACGTCGACGGCATCGCTTACTCTGCAACACCCGCAAAAAGGATCAAGGCTTTTACCCAGTGTACGGGCCGATGACCGAAAGCTTCGGCTGCCGAAAGGCACCGAAAGGCTTTCGGTCCGACCGAGACCAAAGGGCCCCTGTACCGATTGGCCGAATGAGGGCAAGGGTTTCTGTAAACCTTAAGATGTTTGACCGTAATTCGTCGTAAATTAGCACATACATACAGAAATACCTGGTGCTTACACCGTATGTACGGGGTATGCGCAATATATGCGGGAACTAGCCTGACTATGGCTGAAGTGTGCATCAAAATTTTGAAGTCAATTTTGTTAATGAACATGCTCCTCCATGATTGAGATGCTGAGACAGTCTATGTCAAAGTCTGTTCAACACATTCGCCTGGTTTTGGTGCTTTTCTGAGTAGGAAATTGATTTCCCTGTGCATTTTATCGCCGCAGATGCTCAAATGCAATATACCATTGTGACAACCCAAACAAGTGCACAACCATCTCGGATAGCCATTCGACATCACTCCCATAAAAAATGATGGTGGTTTAGGGCTTTCGATCGCATTCGGTAACCTTTCGATTCGGTCTTCGGCAATCGGTCAGACCCCCGGTGCATTCGGCCCGTACACTGCTTTTACCGCATTTGAGCCAAAAATGCCATCCCTAACGCACATCCCAAAGGCTTAGGAACACCAGTTGTGCTGAAAGACATTTCTTGATACTGCAATTTCGCTGTATTCCTGGTCTGTGTATGCGTGGTCTTGGCTTGTCACCTTCTGCATGACCGCCCTGTCGAAAGACTTGAACAAGCCCTCGTGATATGCACCGTGGTACTGCACTTCAAAGTGAGAGGTCAGCGGTGGTTGCAGTCCTTGATAGATCGGATCTCAGATACACATTCCCAAGGATGCACTGATTTGCAGAGCCTGGTAAACTGCCGGAATCATAGAGGTATTGTGATACAGTATGCATTCAAGCAAGGTTGTGTTAGGCTGCGCAATGCATTGAAATGCATCTCCGAGGCTACAATTACAGTCATGGTAGAACCTCTGACTTGAAAGCTGCTGAGGGCCGGCCACCAGCGCAAGCACAACGCATGTAGAGCAAGGATTGGAGGTTGTGTCAGTGATTATACCTATATCAGCAGAGTGAAAAGCCCTCACAATGTGAGTCGAGGCTCTTGTGAAGAGTGCAACCAGGTACAGGCAGATGCTCGTCCAAAGATTCAGGCACAAAGCAGACAAGCTGGTGACCGGCGCGCGGAAGCTTCTATTGCTGGTTGCTCGCAGTTGCAAGTCCTGGAGCTGTGCATGAAAAGTGCAAAGCCGCCTCAGGCCAAAAGACGCTGGTGGTTGCTTTGTGAGCATGAGGAGGTCATTCTCAAGAGCATCAGGTCTCGCAATTATGTAATCCGGCATCTACAGTGGGGCCCATAAGTCCTGATCAGGACATTTGCATTGCTGGAGATGGCATGGTACATTGCCATTGATGACCATGACAACCCAGTGACTCAGCATGGCCTTGCATCTTACGTGACCAAGTTTGAGAGCCAAAGCTTTAGACTTCGTTCAAATTTTGGGGTAGCCTTTGCTAAGCAAGAAAGATGCTGGCACAGTCAGCAGTCTGCGTCTGCGTCTGCGTCAAATTCAAGAGGCAAGGGGAGGGCCAGACTCTGGCATTTTTTTCTGGAGCTGGTAAGTCCTTGCAAGCCCCAACCAAGCGTAACAACCTCCGTTTATTGCCGGTCCAAGGGCTTCTGTCCACAGCGGCGGGCAGCTTGAGCTGTGACCAGCCAGAACGGAGATCTGGCTAACCACGATAACCACGTCTGTGAAGAAACCGTGAAACGAGAGATCTTGAAGCGGTGCTCCTCCACCTTTCTATGGCAAGACAAGATGACGACGTCGTCGAGCATCCACACGGTCGTCTTTTGCCGGATGTAGTCGCACATAGGACGTAGCAGGTCCCCTTCCAAGATGGAGTAGCACTCATGTTCCCCAAGTGGTGTAGGCACGACCTTCTCGTAGTCGAACGCCAATTTCACCTTTGCCCTCAAGTTATGCTCAACGTAGTAGGTGCACTCCGGTTGTCCTCCTACCCGCATGAGCTCCTTCTCGAGGGCGGCCAAAGACTTCTTCAAAGCCGGTCTACCACCTCCCCAATGCTTCAAGTCAGGTCGTACATCAACACGGAAGTCCTTCACGTCGCCGCCCTCCCATGGCACGAAGGAAGATGTTGGCGAAAACTGAATCAAGCCCGAGGACAGGCCCTCGGACGACATGTTGCAAGGAGCTGGTTTAGCGCTACATGTAGAAGTGGAAGTCTTGGTTCTTGAAGGTGGCCTACAAACGAAAATGAGCATTAGATAGTGGACTTGACATAAGGATGAATGAGCAGGTGCTTGTACTCACTAGAACTTCTGAGTGAAGGGTTATGATCAAGGGGGAAAACGAACCCGCCGTTGGATGCTTGAAGGAAGGTTGTGGATGATGCACAAGGTTGTAGTTTGCAATGATTATGTAGGTTCTTCACAGTCCAAGGCATGTCCCAAGTATGGGTTGCCGACTAAACTACCAAATACCCTAACTTTCCAAACCTATTGCGGGCTGGGTTTCCGTTATTGGCATACCTACGTGGCAGCTCTTGTTGAACCTCGTTATGTGCTCATTCACCTTCCTCTCGATTGCGTAAGCAGTCATGTCGGGTGTAAGGTTCAATCTCGTTGCCAAGGTGGACATACAATAGTAACTATTATATAAACAGATATTAGGAATTAATAGTAACCAAGTAACCAAGGAACCGGCAGTTGGACCCAACTTTCCTTTCTACTTCGACCAATCGAGTCAAAAGGGAGGACCGGACAGCTAGGTCACCGGTTTTGGTCACTATTACTAATACCAACACCACACATACACGTCCACACGCTTGATCTTGTGCTGCAACATGATGCAATGTCAATTGGGCCAAATACAACAGGGTTCAGGGTTTTTGCAAAATTTATGCTAGGAACATGCGCTGGACGCTGGCATTCAGCTCTTTGCACTATCATGCGGGCTTTATGATTGGCTGTAAAGGCGACCTGCACAGTTTGTACACTTCAATGACATGGTCTTGGCACACAATCTTGGGTACAGATGTCATGTACGCATACAAAGCCAACGCAATAGCAATAACCAATGAATTGCAGTTCAGCATGGGGCGCATGCAGGTTGAGGCGAGAGGCGTGAATAGCACAAGCCATCCACAACCAGCATAGCATAGCTGCAAATGCCATCCACAATCCGGTCCAAGCAATCAGCAGCTTACATCATTGTTTTTATCTTGCTTTTTATGATCCACCAAGGAACAACCGCAATATTTGCAGCTCTTGAAATGCAACCTTCTCTTGTGCAGGCTTGTGGTAAATAAAAGGTAAAGGTGCTCTGACAAGAACAACAAAAGTATTAACATGAAACTTGAAGTTTGTCTGACAAACAGCTGCTTTGACTCTGGGTCATTGTGCAATTTTTGTTCCGGCAGCATGTTATTACACTGACCAAGCGAGTAACTAATGAGCCACAAATTTACACGAACAGCTGAGTGCATACAGGCAAAGGCCCTTGATGTTCTTCGGCCTGGTGCGAAACGGCGTCAGCGCTAGCAAATCAAGTGAACGGAATTTGCATGCCAACATCGAGTCTCGGTACTTCCCTGTTGTAGCCAAGCGAAACTTCTGCCACACCAGGAATCTCGTCTGGGTTGTAAATGACCTATGGTCCCTCAATATACCATACTGTATTTGGCTGCACCAGCTTGTGTGTGACAAGAGAGAGAGAGAGAGATTTCAATGCTTTAGCCAGCCAACAAGTCTGATCACATATAGAAGAAGACAAATGTCAGATTTGGAGGAAATCAAGGCAACTCAGAACAAACTTGAAAACCTACAAAGCCGTGAAGAAACAGAAGAAGAAGAACTCCACCTGTAAAGTCAAAAGAAACAAGCCTTCAGTGGTAATTTGTTGGAGACATCTCTCTCTCTCTCTCTCTCTCTCTCTCGCTCTCTCGCTCTCTCTGTGGTACCTGCAGGCGCTGCCCTCGACATCTCACCTTGCGACGTGAATGCAGGCGGGTGCCAGTCGCTGGTAACAGCACTTGGTATGGACTCTAGGAACACTGCCTCACTTTACGTGTTCGCTCGCAAAATAGACCAGTTTGGTTCCAGCAGCTTGATACACGAAGAAAAGAGTAAGCTCACAC
>JAABUO010009749.1_pt1 | contig 10707 bp, 11 predicted proteins | sample 5559291 | NCBI WGS metagenome assembly JAABUO01 (sample SAMN10711878, study PRJNA513372) | rock metagenome | isolation source: Antarctica rocks | place: Antarctica: Victoria Land, Finger Mt sud
ACCAAAGTTTCTGCAACGTTGGTTGCTGCCACTGCTTGTGAGGCATTTCATCAGTAGTTAACAGTAGAACATCTGTGCACTGATGTTTCTGCAATGTTGGTGGCTGTCACTGCTTGTAAGGCACTACATCAGCAGGGCGTTTTGTACAAGAAAATATCAGGGGAAACAAAAGGCAAACTGTGTGAGTGCATTGAGTACGATCTCTCAGATCTGCAACCCAAAGCAGGACATTTTGGTATGTAGCATGGCAGTGCTGGTGATGCCGTGCATCATTTGAGTGCAGCTGACATCCTCCGTCCAAAAATGACCTCTTGACTTGATGCAGCTTGCGCTTCACCAAATACTTTTGACTTCAGTGTGAGCAGTGCCAAGTGCTATGACACTGTGCATGCAAAAGTGTTGCAGCTAAGGTTGCCAAGATGCCAGGATGGCCATGATCAAAATCAGGCAGCGTGTAAGAGACAAGCTTGTTGCAAAGCTCCTATGAGGTGACATGAAACACCAACTCTGTCACTACTGACATATGAGGTGACATATGAGATGACACAAGAGTGACATGAAAGTGACATAAAGGTGACCCAGAAGTGACACAAGACACAACCCTGCCAGTACTGAAATACCAGGAGAGATAAGTCTGAGATACAAGGTGATGCAAAAGACAAGCCTGCTACATGCTGGCACATGAGCATGACACAGAGGCGTGTTAAGACATCATCTTTGCCACTCCTGGTCAAAGGCAACATGCACAGCATCAGAAGGCATCACACCTTGCGATAGCCTCTGGGAGTAGCCTCAAAGGCCTGTAGCTGGCTAGCAGCTGGGAGGCCAGCATACAGAGCTACTGGCATCAGCCTCAGACTGCTGCCCTGAGCCCTGCGGAAGCGCCTTGCTTCTTCTTCCAGCAAGCTGACAGCCGCCTCACACTCCTCCTGGCCTGTCAGAAAGATGAGTATGTCCCCTGGTAGGTCCTGCTCATGGATACTGACAGCTGTTGTGACTGCTGCTTGCACATAGTCTGAGACTGGGTCTTGTGCGTAGTGTTGCTGCAGCACACCATAGATGCTTTTAGTTGCATGCATGTTTGATGGCATGCTCAGACATGACACCATATGTCTTTGCAGATCTGCAGCATCTGCCTGGTAGGTGCAGAAGACAAGAAGGTCAATGTGACTTCAGCTGCAATACGGCATGAGACTGAAATTTATGCCTGATATTGCTGCAACAGACAGCACACACAACGCATCTGGTTCACGAGTGCTATGCCTGAGCCTGAAGCTAGGTGTCCATGCAGACACAAAGGTCCTGCTATTTTGAAATCATGTATCAGCTCTAGTACCTGTACTGGGTGGGTTCTGCCCTCCACAGACATGATAGCAGGGCTTTTAGAGATGCCCTCAGCCCCAAGGCCCTTGCCCTTCACTGTGGCTGTGTCAAAGAAGGCCGCAATCTTGTCTGCTTGAAGCGTTGCTGATGAGATGATGACTCGCAGATCTGGCCTCTGACGCTGAACCTTTTTGAGCAGTCCCAACAGCACGTCAGTTGCTAGGCTTCGCTCATGAGCCTCGTCTACCATGACTACACTGCATCAGCAATGGCAGGCAACATTTCTACCAGAGTGGTAGACACCCACTTACTCAAAGTACACCCAGCTGGAGATCAACTGCTGGCTGTGTGCACGAAATGGTAGCCTGAGCAACAGATACTCAGTACAGCTCTTGCAATTCAGGTTTTTGGTTTGTACAGCAGGCTGTGGAGGGTGCACCCCAGGCAACAAATTGACTCACGGACTGACACAGACAGACTCACATGCAAACTGGATGTCTGATATGGGGGCACATGGCCGGACAGCTCAGGCTTACACCTGTTTTGGGCTGTGGCTGGTGGCGTCATTCTTTACATTGTACATGTACATGATTTCTTGTCAGTGGAAATGACGCACCTATAGATGCTGAGCAGAGGGTCCTCCATCATTTCGCGCAGCAGCACCCCATCTGTACAGTACTTGATGCGTGTCACACCCTGCACAGCAGGAAATGACTTTAGAGCAGCGTATGCAGCTCACACAGCTAGGTGCTGGTTTACAGAATGGGATTGTGCTGCTTGAGTCATGCACAGCAATACTACCTTCAAGACTGTGGTCTGAACATACAGCTCAGTCAGATGCCTGTGTGGGGTGTTCTGACAGAATGGACAAGACAGGATTGAGTGCAAGGCAGCATTAAGCTAGCCACATCATTGAAAGTCTGGCTTCAGCCATTGCTTGCAAGGCACTGTCAGAGATGTAGACACACACTGCTGCACATACGGTGATCAAGATGAACTGTGCGGGTGTGTGTACATACTAATGGGTGGACAGCATGATGCTAATGGGTGGACAGCGTGATGCTAATGGGTGGACAGCATGATGCTAATGGGTGGACAGCATGATGCTAATGGGTGGACAGCATGATGCACATCTTGCCTGTGTGCACACTTCTTCAAAGCGGATGGAGTAGCCCACTTGTTGCCCCAGCTCTGACCCCATTTCCTCAGCAACCCTTGCGGCCACTGTCATGGCTGCCACCCTGCGCGGCTGTGTACAGGCCACCATGCGGCCTCCTGCTTTGCAAAGCAATGTAATACACGTGTTGGCAATGCTAGCGAGATGGCTGAGATGAGGATAGTAGAGTACAAGCATGCAGAAAGGCAACCAAGGGTGCTGTGCAGGACAGAGTGACATGCACATGTGAGGGACAGGCATGCCAAGCAGATGCAGTTGTGATTGATAGGTTGCTGTTGATCTGCGACCTACAACGCACAATTTGCGCTATGCATGTCATTACAGGCAAAGCATGCTCAGAGCTGGATCATGCTCACCCTCAGTCCATCCAGCCTCATCTAGATACTGTGGTATCTGAGTGGTCTTGCCACTTCCTGTTTCTCCCACGACTAGGCTTGTGGCATGAGTCTCAACAAGGTACAGTAATTCTTTTCTGTGTTTGAAGACTGGTAGCCTTGAGCACTGGTCTTGCACAGCAAGATGCTCTCTAGAATTGTATACGTTGGCAGCAGTGGCAGCTTGATCTCTGTCTGATTCGAAAGATATGCCAAATGCAGCAGACCTCTTCTGCCCAGGCCGCAGAAAGCCTGACATGTGCTACGAGCTGCTCGGCAAACACGGGCATTGCGCCCTTGCGATCATTTCTTTTGCAACCAGATCTACACTGTCTGAGCTGGTACTGAGCATCATGTCATGGGCTGTGGCGACGGGTTGATCAGTGTGCGTTACACGTTGCATGCAGGTCTGCCTCAGTACTTCCAAGGTCTGCCTCAGCACTTCGCGGCTGTGCGCTACGTCAACTAAGAGAACACACGCGGAATCAGTAGCGACTCTGTGTCGAGGCTGCTTTTGTGGCAATCTGTGGAAAGTCTAGGCTGGAACAGGCATGTTGACCGGCCCGTGTTGACTACAGGTGACCAAAGTGACAGCTGACAGCCCGTGAAATTGGGCAGCAGTAGCGGGGTAAAACAGACCAGACCCTGCTAGTCTTGGGACGGAACCTTCAGATCTATCCTTGCCACTTTGGCTCACGAGATGTGCCGTGCGTGTGCTGGTGGCCCTACTGCATGCCAGCTGATTGCTTGACTGCAAAGCCTTTACGTGGCGCATCGGCATAAAGCCTCAAATACAAATCGCTATATTCAACTTCTATTGCTTCCAAGAAATATTATCCGATGCAAAGGTGCCACAGGAGGTGATCAGTGAAACAGACACCTTCAACATTTGACTCTCAGTCAGGTCATCGCTGGTGGTATGCTTGTCAATCAGCAACACACAACAGCTGGGTGGACCAGAAGCTTTGAAAACAAAAATCACATTGCAAAGGCACATCACATACCACCTTTCATCTCCAGCAGACACACTAGCCAGTCTATTGTAACAAATGCAAATCCAGGACCCCAGCATGTCTTGTCTGCCACAGCACAACAACCTATTCCAGCCACAGCACAGACACCCTCCAATTGGCATGAGCCTTTGTCCACTATTCTGTGGCAAGTAAGGCAATTCTTTCCATGCATGTTGCAATGAACTGATCAGCTGCTGATCCAACAGGACACCATAAACGGTGATGCTCTGTGCCCAGGGTAGTGAGTCTGAGGCCAGAAAACGCTTGCCGCAAGGCATGTCGCCACCATGGAAGGTAACACTGCCTTTGTTTATTGAGGTGTATCTGGTATGCTGTGTACACAAAGGCAATGCCTTGCCAGATATTGACCTATCTGATACATGTCGACAGGTTCCTACATGCCAGACTAAAGTTCCTTTTTAATGTGCCTTGTATGCTGCTGTTCCTAAGTTGCGTGACTTGTTGCAGGTGATGCTGCTTAGTGATGGGTCAGTAACTCGGCATCTTCAGCTTCTCACTGACCTTCCTGTGCAAGTGGTGAGTCTCTGCAGCATGTGACATAACACCAATGCATGGCATCGATTTGTTCCAGGCATACATTTGGCAGCAAACCTGCCACACACGCAGTGGCGATCACATTTGCTAGCATCCACTCATCTTGTGACCGGTGTTTGTGTCTGCTGGCACAGCCGACATGCATGGGAGCACAAGCTCTAAAAGCAGTCTGTGTTGCTCAGGATTGCTTGGAGATGCGTAATGTGGGGACTTCTACAGAAGGCCTGCCACCAGGCGTGGAGGCAATCCCTGGACCCAGAACGCAGCGTCAGGTAGGCTCTCCACTAGCATCACAACACTGCTGAATTATGGTGCAAATTGCAAAAACTGTGTTGCAACAGCTACTGCTGGAACAAGTGGGCCTCATCACTCAGCAAAGATAATGTCTGCTGCATTATTAGCAGATGAGCAAGGCATGAGTGCAGTGCACGTTCCTTGATGGTTGCTGTACACTGTTGCGCTGCACTGTTCCTCCCAAAGTGTTTGCAGCAGGCTGGGAGCATTGCATTTGCATGGATAAGATGCATACATAAGCTGGGTGCCTGGCGCTGGGAGCTGACATTTGTGACTGGACGCATCATCTTGTTGTTTACAAGGAATGATGACAGAGAAAATGGGCATGCCCAGCGCCCATCAGCACTTGTCAGCAGTACAAGCTCCCTCTGTCACAGTAACCAGCAACACGTCACAGAAGTGCTTATTGTACCAAAATCATTCATTGCTTTGCAAAAATCAGAGTGGGGACTACAAAATCATTCATCACTAATGACCATGCAATGTACTTTGGATCAGTGATTTGATGAGCTGTCCAAATGACAGCTGTCGATAGAACTCCTGAAAATCTGTGATTTTCTGTTCCTCAGGTGCTGTTGAGGTTGCCTGATCTGGAGAAGGGGAGCAAAGGGGCCATGGTGTATGCCTGCTCCTGGTGGGATGCAGCACATGTCTCTGAGTACCTGAAAGATTCCAGCCGACCCATCTGGGAAAGCTTGAGCCAAGGGCGCACTGAGCTGTATAGAGACATCCAGCAAGTGTACTGCGGTCGTTCAGACTATCTGGAAGAGTGAGCGCTCACTGATCATGATTTTGTGTACATGGAGCATGATCTGCCTTACGTAAGCGTGGCAAACATGTGACTCTTGACAACATCTTCTGCCTGTGTGCTTGTTCAGCACTCAGCCTTAATCAAGCAACGGCGGATGCCCAAAGATTGATCTCTGGTTGACTGTGTTTGCCATGAGATCAAGCTATGTTGAGATGTGTGCAGGGCGTTCCAGACAAGAGGACCCTTCTGGGGTCGGCACTATGTGTTCTGGCACAATGGCAAGCCCCTGACACTGATTTACGAGGTCTTCAGTACAGCTCTGGAGCAGTATTTAGGGCCATGTGGACACCAATGATGTCTAGTCTCGTGTGCATGACAGCTGCTGGCCGCACACACCGGCTCAGTTCTGACTCAGGAGATACATTACTTTGCACAAGAGTGCAACAGTAAGGCAATCATGCGCGATTCTCAGTGCACCATCATCGGCTTGGCGTATCCAAATATTATTTTGCTAGACATCCTCAGACAACATGGCACAACAATTGGATAGTTGCAAGTATCTAAACAATGATTATGTCATGCATACTGAAGGAGCCTATCAGGCTAGTAATAAACGAACCCAGCTAGTATTGGTTGTACATAGCCTGCAGCCCAATAGAGTGTTGACTTTCTGTACAGGTCAGAATATCATGACAAACTCGCCTGCAACACTGTCAAGACATGATCTGTGCTTGGAATGTTTGAGTCAGGTAGATATTGCATTTTGCGGTTAGCAAATGAATCTGCTGTGAACAAGCTTTTACATGATGCGCCCCATGGGGTGGCCACCCTATAGGGCCTAGCTAGGTAGACACTGCTAAGAGAGGCTTGCTGTAAGACCCATAAATGCGATTTGACATCAAGCAAGTGCGCCTGTCTGACTCAAGGCCTACGCAATGTCTTCCCTACAAGTATATTCCTGCTGTCAACAATGAAGCATCTACCGTACAGCAATCATCGACATTTGAGCATACATAGTGACAACGAATAATTTGCTGAAATCATTGGCACTATAAGTATCAGAGGAGGACCAGCACCGCATGCAAGAGCAGATGTGCTGTGAGGCAACCCATACTATGATACAAGCATGCTCAAGAGCACCCAAATGGCACTGTACTGGCGCTCAGAAAAAATGCAGTCTCCTCAGAGTCCTGGCAGCTGTCAAGCCATACGCTTTGCAATGAGCACAATGCACAGCTGTTCCAATGCAATGAAAGACTACTCGTTATGGCTGCAACCCTCGAAGCAGCATTTCAGCAACACCAGCCATCATTGTAGACCAGTGCTGACACAGCTGCACGTCTTGTTGCAGTACAAGGCCAATGCACAGCATCATTGCAAGCCTTGCAAGCTGTCCACGCTGCATCAGGTGCAACATTACAAGGCATTCTGATGATAGTGACGCCTATACGTTTGTACGTGTAGTACCAGCATGTGTCGTGCTGTGGCTGCAAAGCTTCTTTTGTGGAAGGACATTGAGGCTTTTGGTTGGTGGCTGGGCTGAGTTATTGGTATTTCATATTTCGAGGCGTCTCAGCGGGACCGCAAAACCGTAACGCTGTGAAGCTGCAGGGCTGTTGCCTCGGGCTGCCACGCTGCAGATTGGGCTGTCATGCTGCAAGGCTGCATGGCTGCATGGCTGCAAGGCTGCAAGGCTGCATGCCATGGGCCATGGCTGCACGGCTGCATGGCTGCACGGCTGCAAGGCTGCATGGCTGCAAGGCTGCAAGGCTGCACGGCTGCACGGCTGCATGGCTGCACGGCTGCAAGGCTGCAAGGCTGCAAGGCTGCATGGCTGCAAGGCTGCATGGCTGCATGGCTGCAAGGCTGCAAGGCTGCATGGCTGCATAGCTGCATGGTTGCAAGGCTGCAAGGCTGTCTGAGCTGGAATTGCTGCAAATTGCTGCGCTGCTGCTGCTGCTGCTGAGCTGTAATAGCTAAGCTGCTGCTGCTGCTGAGCTGCCAGAGCTGCACTTCTGTCATGGCTGCAATGCCGTTGCCGCTACAGCTGAAAAGCTGGAAGGGCTGCATTGCCGAGCTGATGGCTCAATCAAAGTTTAGGGTCTCTCTTCTGAGGAGAATGGATTTCCAAGGTGGGAACCCGGGTATGGGTGAGTCTATAGTCTACAGCTCTCAGCTACCATTTGGACGCTCACCCAACTTCACCGCTGCTGCATTTTCAAACATCTGTCGCGATTCTTTGCTCTTGCTGAGCTTGACGCGGTCGTGTACCGGTGAATTTTGTGCGATCTTGCTGATTGTGATCTAGCGTATATAGTGGCAACTTGGACGTTACGGCCTGGCCGGATGATCTGATACGCGGTCTGAGTCGTCTGCGCTCACCGCGGGCCTTCTCTCGCTGACTACACCTGATGTCCCAGAACCCCCGCTTTGGTGTCTTGTTGTGTACAGATTTCCCCATCCACGTTCAGTGTTGAACCTGCCAGGCAAGCGTAAGAGCTATGTACTATGTGCAAGCATGCAACTAGAAGGGCATCAACTGTTTGAGATACTGCTGTGCCAGATGTGCACCTCTGATAGCCTCTATAGATCAGACTGACTAGCTTCAAGAGCTTGTGTTCAGCGCCTGCAAGAGCGTTCAACGGTGTGAGGTACATACTCACTATATGTGCCTATGACGCCTAATGTGATACCACAGCAGCTCATTGCTGTGTCAAATGTACGGTTGGTTACTAGCTATGGCTAACAGCTTCTTGTTCCTCAACCTTCAGCGCAGCATTTCAGCAATATCAGCCATCATCGTAGACCAGTGCTGACACAGCTGCACAGTGAATGCGCTCATGTGCACCAGCAAACGTCCCCAAGCACCTGCTGTCACACGCTGTGGCATTCACCTTATATGCGCAATCCTGCAGCTTAACTGGACATACAAGCTGCATCTTCTGTGGCCAAACATCTAAGCTGTACACCAAGAAAGTCATCAATCTGTTGTTACAAAGCTCCTGAGCAGGCCAGCTATACAACTGGCCCCAGCAGCTCTGCAGTGCTGTAATAGTATGGCAGTGTCTGACGATGAAAAAACAGCGTGATGCAGCCCATTCACAGCACATATGCCTTGTTAGGATATAGCTCTGCAATCAAGCTCGTTTTTAAGACAATCGTTTAACGTGCGAGCTTTGGTGTGTACCTAATAGCACTAAGCCTATTAGCTGTGTAAGCGTCATCCTGTCACAAATGCCTTAAACGAAAGAACTTAGCAACCGTGTTCAGGTGTACGTCATTGGACCTAGCCTCAGAGCCCTGCAGAGCCCAACTGTGGCAATGTGGCCAGCCGCTGAGCCTTTCTGGCTGACTCATACACTGACAGCATCTGATCAAGTGCAATTGGCCTGGTTGGGGGGCCGTTGAGTTTGAAATTGCCTTGATGAAGAGCAATGCAAACAACAGTCTGCATGCACCTGACATGGCTTATGTATGACATGAAGACCTATGTGTTTGCACCTGACAGGCCTATGTCCTGAAAGACTCCTACAGCAAACACAGACTGTGTACCAGCACCAGCTTTGCAAAAAGGCGTTGGATCCTGACTTTGCAAAAACAAGGTAAAGATGCTGCTGACACATGAAGGCCACCATATGCTAGCATCAGGCAATCTGGCTTCCATTTGCAGGAGGGACATCTGCTGTCTGTATGCCGTTGGTTTCAGGTAGCAAGTCAGCTGACCGATCCTTAGGTATGCAGTGTACTGTCATGATGTCCTTTGTTGCCGCATGAGCTGCCTCTCTCTCCAGAATGACCAGCTGCAATCACAGGAAAAATAAGATACTGCAGTCACGTAATATACATGCAACAGCCAAAACCACGGTACATTGAATTCCCTCTCCATCAGGGAGACTTTGGCACAAGCAAACTGCAAACTGCTAATAAATCATTTCAGCGCACAAAAGCCTGACTCCAGGCATTTTACCAAGCTCTACAAATTGGTGTATCCGTGGGGACGTGTAACTGAGATCCAATCTGTCAAGGAAAAGCCTGAGTGCATCGATATGATATGTGCACAGAGACTAATGAATGGTCTGTAGACAGGGCTGCTTACTGGCTATCATAAACTACACATCGCTTTGCTCACACTCAACAGCTCAAGCAAGCAGTGGCCTGCGCCTGGTGGGCCTGTGTACATCTGTGTAGTACTCAGCATTTCTTTCTGAGCACATGGCAGCGTCGGACATTAAACGCTGCATGGCAAATCTGTGAAAGTGCTCCCCTTACCTGATTGTACTCCAAGTCAAATCTGAGGTATTGATCCTGGCAGCCTTCAATCTGCCTGGTGAGGTCCGACAGGTTTTTGACCGGCTTGCCATTGACCTGATGCACTTGTGTGTTCACAATCTCCTCATAGCCAATGTTGACATCAGAAGCTAGCACCTGCACATGCAGCAGGTGACTCATGTCATCCAACTCTGTGTTGTATTGCTTTTTTGTTGATACTTTTTTTTCCCCCATAATAAAGAATCTTATATTTTTTGTGTTTTTGTTTTTGTATTCTTTCTTTGTAAAGGGATACAACCTGTTTCTTTTTTGATCAAATGAAGGTTTTCTAAAGTGTTTTCTGATCCTGCTTTGTGACCGCACTGCCTGCCATACTATACTGCTGCATGCACCTACAGCTGATGCATCACACACATCAGAGAAAGGTTGCATGACACTGCTTACGGCTGATGCCTAGCTCACAGCAGAGAAACCTGTTACAAGGCACTGCTTGCAGGAAATTCAAGAGCCTGCCAACATCAACAAAAGCAATCCAGATGATGCGTTGCCTACTTGCATTGTAGCTGAGCAGATCTGCCTCTGGCAGGACTCCTCCATTGACTCAATGAACGCAGAGCAAAACCCTGCTGGTCAGCAAATCCGGCCTTGCTATACATGCAACTCCCCAAAATCCACAACCCAGCATGTCAAAACCTTTTTGAGACTGAAACAATGGCTTCCCAGACATGGCCTGATCACCTACACGCATGAATGCAGACAAGTTGATGAGGATGTAGTTGCTCACCTGGCACAGCACCACGACTTGCTGGTCTGGCTTGTCAGCCATGGCGTGCATCATGGAGTCCAGCAGCTTGACAGGGGCGTCAAAGTCATACTCCTTGCCGTACTCACTGCGCAGGTATGGGACGCTAACCTGTAGGTCCAAAATTTTGTATGTTCTTTTGTTTTGGA
>JAABUO010009750.1_pt1 | contig 10706 bp, 12 predicted proteins | sample 5559291 | NCBI WGS metagenome assembly JAABUO01 (sample SAMN10711878, study PRJNA513372) | rock metagenome | isolation source: Antarctica rocks | place: Antarctica: Victoria Land, Finger Mt sud
GCGAGGTGTGAAATGACTTGGAAAATTGCATGCACATCCTATATAGCATGAAGAGCAGTGTCACAGTGCCAACTCTTTGGTGTGGCTAGACAGAAAGATGCAAAACAATGACGTGTCAGAGTTTGCTGTTGTGAGCATGCCTTAAGACCGGGTCAAGAAGCCATGTCAACATCATGTTGGCTTCTTCTGCAACTTTGTGCGGTCTCGAATGCGTTGCTGCCAGCTGCCCCGCAGACTATTCCTCCACCACACATACTTATTGGACCTAGAAGTGACGTCAGCTGGTGTCATGTCATTCATCTCAAAGTCCCACTCTGATGAGACTAGTGGGTCATGAGCTTCCAATGAGTTGCACTTGCACACACGCTTGCCAGCACAGAATGGACAGGCTGCAGATCGTCTTCTGGTACGCTCTTTAGGCATCATTTGGTACAAGTGCAGCTGTTCCTTGGGGCAATTGTAGCAGACCCAATGCACCAGCTTTTTGCTGCCAAGAGTGGTGTGTTCTGGGCAAACGTCATCCTTGAGGTTGCGCTCAACATCCCATTCAAGCAACAGTGAGTGTTGCGCTGCTTTAAACGTTGGCTGTTTGTAACTGTTTCCAATAGAACCAACTATATTGCACCGAGGGCAACCACGGTCATCTCGCGTACGTTGCGCAACCTCAGCTTGCCACTCGTGGCTGCATGTGGGGCACTTCCACTCAGCCCTGAGGTGACTGCCAGCAAGCGTCTGCTCAGGTGTCTTGGCATTCTTGTCATGGTTCCAGTATCTTGTTTGTCTCGGTGCTTTGGTAGCAAGAGAGCTATGATGACACACTGATTGTCCTTGACAATATGGGCATTTTGTGCCTCTTGTACGATTATTCACAGTCGTCTTCCAGATATGAGGGCATCCTGCTGGACAGTTGGCGCATGACCACATGACTCTTCTGCCGCTGCCTGGCGTCACCTTGATGCCGCTAAGCAGAGCGTTGTTGTCTGGGTGCCACTCCTGCTGCAGCTGGGGTTTCAGTTGACTAATGTCTGGCAATCCCCTACTCAAATGCTTGCCTTCCTGTTTTTGTGGCTGCGCTGCTGTGGCTTGACAACACAATCCAGGCGCTGCAGCAGTGATGTGACAACTGTGAGCGTAAATCCTGTCGCGTTCAGATCCAAGTTGCACAACCAGCCTCACTCTGATTAATCCCGCCCTGAGCGATTCTCAGACTGCCTGCAGCGGTCTGCCGTCGACATGACCGTACCGCAAGGCAAAACATTTTGAGGCTCAACTGGAGGCAGTTGCTTCAAAGACACCCACAAAAGGTAAGGGACGCACAATGAACAGCGGAACGACAGCGCTTTGATGTGGATGTTTAGCCTCGAAGAACCCACCATGCGCACAGGCGTGATTTTGGCAGCGTCGCGCTGACTGATAAGGTCCTGGTAAGAGAGAGAGATTACAATGCTGTAATAAGGAATGCTGGTCAGAAAGATGATTCGTCTGCTGAAGCAGACTCTGCTCTGTTTAGTGTATGTACTTGGATGTAAAACGCTTCTCTCTCTCTACTTCAACATCTGATTTCTGTGTGCATTTGTCAAAGACAAACATGAATGGCAGCAAATGCTGTGCGGGTAGTTTCTGGGCACATTGAAGTTGCCTTCCTGCCACAGTGTGACATGCAAAATTGATCCTTAAAGGAAAGTTTCCAGCAGGACTGCAGCGCAGTACTAGTATTGTCTCACAGTACGCCAGCCAAAACTTGAAGCCTCGAGTCTCAGGCAACAATCAAAGTCAGTAGTCAGCAAGGTACTTGTATATGACTACATCAGGATTCACTAGTGCTAGCAGTGCTATATAGTACTATTGCTTTCATGTAGCAGAGCTGAGGGAAAAGGTGCATTGCTAGCGTGTCAGGAGGCTAATTTCCTGCACTGTTACATTTCATCCATGATGTTCAGCATTGCATGCTTGATCACCCGTTAATGAATATAACACAAAGCCACACAAAATTTGATGTTGCATTTAATGTTGCAACAATATTAATATACCATCTAGATAGACCAATATGTTGTCTAGATAGCTTGACATGTGCTGCGACATGACAGGCCCTAAGACATGCTTAAAGAAGTGTGCAAGCTTTTTTTCTAATCTTACCGTTCAATCACTTGCCAACATATGATACAAGCGCAATAATGCGTTATGCATATGAAGATCTTCTCTGAACTTGACAGTACTTTGCAAACATTATTCAAGGAACGTTTCAGCCACCTGACTCAAGTGTACATTTGCGCTGGACCGCCCTGTGGCCGCATTGCTTAGTCAAATGCAATTGCCATGGGCCCCCTGCTACACTGTCATATACACCCTACACCTAAACACTCTTTAGACATGTCATTGGCAAACCTATATAAGTTCCTACAATGGCACATAACACAGTCGTTCTGGACGGCTTTTGTCTTGGACAGCCCAAACCCATACCCTGGGCTTCCACACAAACGTCCTTGCCAAAGCTCGTGCTGAAGGGAACAGCCGCTTTGCCGCTGTGGTGGAGTGGTCAGCTCAGTGCTGCTGACTCGCCACGTGTTGCTCAGACTGTGCTGCACATCACTGGGCAAGCTGTAGGCTGCTGAGCTGCTGTCGCTGCTGTTGTAGGCACCGAGGCCTATGCTTGGCATGCTGGGGCCTCGGAGACAGATAGATGCTTGTGTTGAGGTGGACAAGGTGCTTGGCAAACAGCTGTGGGGACTCGCAACAAACCACTTCAGCAAAATTGCCATCCGGGCTTGTTTGGAGCATTATCTCAGACTCATTCGCCTGCATACACACAGTGCTTGAGGAAGGATGTGATGTGCATTTGTACATGCAGTCATAAACAAGAAACTGCAGCAAATCATGACTGAGAGCTTCAAAAGAGCTGACAAGTCTGTGCAAACAGACATGTAGTTCAGGGTTGAGGTTATGCCTGACCCGAACCTACTTTCACCAGAGTGAGAGCTGATGAAGTAGGCTGCTGGCTATGGTTGAGGCTATTATTCAGGCATCAAAACTATCAACAGACCGGCAGATGTTCACATCTGACATATGCAGAGGGACATGTACTTTCTGCCAGCAAGCCCAGCTACACAGGTAATCAAGAGACACAGACGCAGACATGCCTGACACCTGTATGGCATGTGTGCATGCTTTGCGCTTCTTGGTGAGCTTTTTGCCATGCATCATGTTTTCTCAGGTTTGAGCAAGCTACGATGCGCTGGAGATGCATCACAGCTCTCTCTAGCCCAAAAGAACATTGCATGTGACAGAGCTCACCAAGAACATCTCTGCTCTTGCATTTGGCATCCAGTTTGCACCCGAGGTTGGTGTACAGTGCATGTTTGTGAGTGCAAACAGAAATGGTTGGAGAGCTCACCAGCAAATGCACACCAAAGGGAGACACATGAGCCAGGTTGTGCATGCCAGTCTGCATCATGATGCCCAGCATGGCGGGAGTGCAGCCCGGCGGGATAGACTCCAGAGTGTGTTAACGTACTCCTGCCTTTGTGTATGTCACGAAGATGTTGAGGAGGTAGCGCGCTGCGACCCCTTTGCTGACTTGATTTGGTTTGCGTAAGCTGCAGGGCGCTGAGCAGTGCAAGAAGCAAAGGACCAGATGTTCCAACGTCAGACAATGTCAGAAGCAGGCCAGCAAAGCCTGCAGCGCCAAGCAATGTCAGGAGCAGACAACAAATGCTGCATCACCAAGCCATAGTAATTGCACACACCAGAAGATGCTGATGGGTTTATTGTAACCTGTGGACTGATGACCGATCGACCAATTTGGTGACTGCCACACTTACAAACCTTGGCTCTGACTTGGCAAGATTACATTGATGTCAAATTGTCAAGCCGCAGCAGAACTCACCCACAAAGTTGCAGTTGCTGCTGTGGTTTGGGAAGAGGTAAGCCATGAGGTCCTCCAGGCTGATGTCCTTGTCGGGCTGCCCAAGGGCTGCACCTTGGAGTCTGTCAGGTGAATCTGCCAGGTCAACACATACCTCGCCCTACCTGCAGCATACAAACAACATGGTGAATTTGTTCATTTCTTGATCAATTCCGCTAGGTTCAAGTGCATACAGTCGACACTGTAACTGCACCAGGGTGAGGGTTCAGGGTTTAGGGTTTGTTGAAGCACTCCACCAATTGAGGTCAGCTGTGGAGAGAGACAAACATGCAAGACTTACATCTTCATCACATCTATGTATCACACAGCTTGTATTGAATGTCTCTGCCTAGCATTAAACGGAAGGCGTTTCTGAAAAGTGTGAGTTTTGCCACAAGTGTTTTCTTGCAGCTAGAGCAAAGCGCACCTGGGAATAGGATCCCCAGCAAGGCAGCCTGATTCCCCACACTGATGGACACCCAACCCTTCTGCAGTAGCTGTGCATGTACTCTCCAATGGACAGTCTGCATCATCACAGTTGATCCAGCTCTTCTTCTTCAGGGCACGCCTCTGCTGGTGCAGCCTTGTTTAGCGATGTCACCTATAGCATATTGAAGCAGCATCAGCAACGGCAAACTCAGCTTCATTGCTTAAAGGGATAATGTGGACATGAGTGTGTTGGTCACTGTGAGACAAATAGGCAAGGCAAGAAACAGCAGCAGCTTCTGTCACAGCCATGTCAGCATTTTGATGCAGCATCAGCATCAGCAGAAACTTTGATGTCACAACGACATTGACAACTACGATGTAAGTCTTGCAATGAAGCAACAAGGCAACAGCAACAACAGGCACACAGCAATTGCAATCAAGGAAGCACATGCAGCAGCATAAACTGCTGTTTGAAGTACAATCTGGCACTCAGTAATGCCACTCACGCATTCAACTGGCACAACCATCACGAGCTGCCATTTCCCTGAGTGCAGCCTCGAAAATCACTCTGTCGCTGGCAACAACTACTTGAAATGCAATGGTGTAGTTGCTCACATTGACAGGTGAAGGCACTGCTATTGTCAAGACCGCTAGAGGTGTTGATCGACAGAATTGAACAGATTTTACCTGATAGAGTTTGGGACTCAAACATGTGTGTGCTTCCTTTCTTCCTTGCCAAAGCACTGTGTAGCATCGCCAATGAGCAGAAGCCACCTAGCTGCAAAACATGTTGTGTATCTCAAAATGCACACAGACCTTGGACGTCACAGCCGATACAAGCCACAGAGAGACTTGCATGAGTCCCCAACATGCATGCGCATGGGGACACAGAAATGTGCACCAAAAGACATGCATGAAGCAGAAAAGTTAGTACTTACTGTAGACATGTACTAGTTCTGTAGCTACATTTTAGAGAACACAGCAACTTTCCTACAGCAAGGCAGGCAGAGACATTGCAATGACATTTCAGAACTTCTCAGTTGTGAGCATGATTTAAGACTGAGTCAAAGAGCCATGTTACCATCATGTTGGCATCTTTTGCAACTTTGTGCGGTCCTTTATGCGTTGCTGCCAGCTGCCCCGCAAACTGTTCTTCCACCAAACCACTTGGTGAGACTGAGCGGTCACATCAGCTGGGGTGAGTGTGTTCTTGGCAGAGTCCCACTCTGAACAAAGAGTCGGGGCATGAGCCTCCAAGGAATTGCATTTGCACGCTTGCTTGCCGGCACAATATGGACAGCCTGCACGTTGCCTATTGGTCCGATCATTGGGCGTCATTTGGTACAAGTGAGGCTTTCCCTTAGGGCAATTGTGGCAGACCCAATGCACCGCCTTTTTGCTGCCAAGAGTGGTAGTTTGGGGATAAATGCCGCTTTTGGGATTGCGCTCGTAATCCCAATCAAGCAGCAGAGGGTGTTTCGCTGCTTCAAATGTTGGCTGTGTATTTTTGTTTCCCACAGATTCAATTCGTTTGCATCGAGGACAACCATAGTCATACCGCGCACGTTGCGCAACTTGACCTTGCCACTCGTGACTGCAGATAGGGCACTTCCACTCAGCGCTAAAGTTAGTGCCAGCAAGCGTCTGCTCAGGTGTCTTGACGTTCTTGTCATGGTTCCAATATCTGGTTTGTCTTGGTGCCTTGGTAGCAAGAGAGTTGTGCTGACACAGTGATTTCCCTTGACAATATGGGCATTTGGTGCCTCTTGTGCGGCTGTACACCTTTGCCTGCCAGATATGAGGGCATCCTGCTGGACAGTTAGGGCAAGACCACTTGATCATCATGCCGCTGTGTGGCTTGATCTTGATGCCGCCAAGCACAGCATTGTTGTCGGGGTGCCACTCCTGCTGCAGCTGGGGGCTCAGTTGACTAATGTCTGGCAAGCCCACAATCAGATGCTTGTCTTGCTGCTTTTGTGGCTGCGCTGCTGTGGCTTGACAACGCACTGCAGGAACTACAGCAGAAATGTTTCACTCAAGAGCAAAAACAGTCATGAGCTCAGATCCATGTTGCACAGCAGGCCTCACCTATGTGTGGCTGAGTAAAGCTTTGATTGATGAAGCTCTCAGAGAATCTCAGATTGCCTGCAGCGGCGTGTCTTCGACAGGGCTGCAGCCAGACACGCGACTGCCTGCAAAACCAAACACAGTCAGGATATGCACATTGCGTGCAATCGGAAAGTGACGAAGTCCTTCAGTCTACCTGCAAGGTTGATGTTTGCCACAAAGCCACCGGTCACGAGTCGGAAGGCAGATCATCGTTAGGGTCGACTGGGAATAACAGCACGCTGTTACTTCGAAAACGCTCGCAAAAGCTAACCGATGAGCAGTGGAATGACAGCGCTTAAGTCTGGAGGTTTGGTTGCAGGCCAAACGTGAATTGAAGAAACGTACCAGGTCCGAGGATTGCGATCTGTCAGGAGATGAATCGTCTACTCTGCTGGTGTCAACATCGGTGCACACTAAACAGAGACAGGCCTCATCTCCTGCTATTCATTTACGTGTACACATGCGTCGCAACAGATGGTGTACACATGCGCCGCAACAGATGGTGTGTCGCACGGAATCTTCTGTGGTTACCAAAATTACTTTCCTGTTCATCAAGCATGCAATGATTAATCAATGTTGCTCCTTGCTAACAGGACAGCAGCCCAATACTGTGTCATGCAGATTGTTGTAGGACTATTTGTGCAATTTATGCCCTGTGTTGTAGACGCCAATCACAAGCTCAAAAGTCCGACAATGCGTCATATGACTACACGAGGGGATATTGATGCTTTGTTCGGTCGCCTGAACGTTGCATGCTAATTATAAATCACCAGATGAATACAGATTTGCATGCATGTGCGCACATTGGTACCAGATGACTTGTACATGTGCTGGCTTAAGTGCTGCAACATCAGCACTCCTGAGACGCCCTTCATGAGGGTGTGTTCAAAGCATACTATTACATCTTATTGGCAAATGCAAACAAGATTATGCTACAAGCTCTATAACATTGATCTTCTCAGAACTTGACCAGTACTTTGCAAGATACATTGTAGCCACCTGGCTAGAGTGTACATTTTGCGCTACACCTCACTGTGGCCGCATTGGTGAATTGCATACACTGGAAATCAAATGCAGTTGCCAGCGGCTTGTTGCTACTATACACTGTAATCTACACCCTACACCTAACACACTGTGATCAGCAAAGGAAAGCCTATACATGTATTACGAGTAGGCCTATATACAATGGCACGGAACATAACTGTCCCTCACTCTGGGCAACTTAGACACAGTTGCCCTGGGACCTGCAAGATGCCCCTGCCAAACCCTATGCTGAAGGCACTGGCCGCCTTGCTTCAGCCCCATGCCGCTGTGGGGGTGTGGTCAGCTCAGTGCTGCTGACCCTCCACATGCTGGTCGGACTGTGCTGGTCATCACTGGGCAAGCTGTAGATGCTGTTCAGCTGCTGGCGCTGCTGTTCAATGGGAGGCCTGTGCTTGCCATGCTGAGGTCTGGGAAACAGGTAGTTGCCTGTGTTGAGATGGACAGGGTGCTTGGGAAACAGCTGTGGGGACTCGCAAGGGACCACCTCAACAAAGTCGCCAAAGCTGAGGGGCTTGTTTGGGTCATCGATCTCAGACTCATTCACCTGAACAGACGCCACGGTTGAGGAGGATGCAAGATACATGAACGGGAGACTGCAGCAAGCCTGCCTAAGAAGTTCACAGCAGTTGACAAGTCAGCACAAATAGACATGATCCAGGGTTTGGGCATAACCCTAACTGACAGACGCCTAAAGGCGAACTAATGGAACAGGCTGCTTGCACGCACACACGCACACACACACAAACGCACAGACACACACAGACAGACACACATGTGAGGCCTGTGTGCATGCTTTGTGGTTCGTATGAAAAAGCACGCACAGAGGAATGATGAGCTTTTGCCACGCGTCATGTTTGTTCATGCTTCAGCAAGGTATAATGCACTGGAGATGCAAGTACTTCACAGCCCTCTCTAGCCCAACGATCCTGACACATGACAAAAGCTCGCCCACAAGTACAAAATGCATCTCTGCTCTTGCATTTGGCATGAATAGCTTTTGTCTGAGATTGTTGTAAAGGACGTGCCTGCTCAATGCAGACTGCAATAAAAGAGAGCTCACCAGCAAGCGCACACCATAAGGAGACACGTCACCCAGGTTGTGCATGCCAGTCTGCATCATGGTCCCAAGTATGGCGGGAGTGCAGCCCGGCGGGAAAGACTCCAGAGTGTGTTGGCGTACTCCTGCCTTGGTGTATGTCAGGAAGATGTTGATGGGGTAGCGCGCTGCAACCTCTTTGCTGACTGGAGTGGGCTTGATTTGGTTCATGTAAGCTGCAGCACCAAGCAGTGTAAGAAGCAGAAAACCCAATGCTACAGCGCCAAGCAGAGTTATTAGCAGACAAGCAACATCTGCAGCGCCAAGAAGTGCAAAAAACAGACTACCCAAATACTGCAAACCAAGCACTGAGACGCTTTCTGCACTCCAGAACAATGCTGATGAGATTTTGAGTTGCATCCTTTACAGAATGACTGACTGACCAACTCTGTGACCATTACACTCACACGCCTTGGCTCAGCAGGACTACAATGATATCAAGGTGTGTTGCTGCAGCAGATCTCACCCACAAACTTGCAGTTGCTGCTGTGCTCTGGGAAGGGGCAAGTCATGAGGTCCACCAAGCTGGTGTCCCTGCCGGGGCTGCCTGAGGGCCGCACCTTGGAGTCTGTCAGGTGCATCTGCCACGTCAACACATACCTTGCCCAGCCTGCAGCACAACAGTAACATGGTAACTTCATTCATTCAGTTCCTCGGTGCATCTGCCATGTCAGCACGTACTATCATAGCTTGCAGCAGATGAGCAGCATTAACACTCATCCAATCATCATTCAACATGTGCCCTGGCCGAGGGTCAGGCATGTACAGCCGATAGAGAGTAAATGCACAGTGAGTCAAAAGCACAACTGCATCTGCCATGACCATGATATGCAGACAGAGCCCCGCTGCTTGTAGATACCCAACTTGCATAACTCGCATAACAGGCTAAAGTTACTGAGAAAGGACTGCTTGTGAACAAAGCACTCCACCTCTATAAAATTGCATACATTTGACACATAAACTTTTTCCAAATTTATCAAGCATTGCATGCACAACACTTCTTGCATTCAATGAAATGAGTACATTTTGCCACTCTGGCAATGGATGCTTGGCTCCACAGCTACGTCACAGACAGGTCATACAGGCATGCAGCTGCACACCATTCCTAACCAACTGCCATCAAGACATCCAGCCAGCATGGGCACCTAGGTTCTCAAATACACAGCACGATTACGTGTTGGTAGTGAAAAGTGTGAGTAAGCTGCAACATCAAAAGAGGGTGTACCTGCATGGCAATCTGCCAAGTAGTTGCCCTCATCGCCATCACCGCTGAACTTCTCCTTGTAACGCCAGTGCGCTGCAAGGCCATGCTCAGCAATGAAGTGCATCTTGGCTGTCCTGATTTGGACCTCCACCGGGATGCCGTCATCCCCAACCACCACAGTGTGGAGGGAGCGATAGCCGTTGGCTTTGGGGTTCTGGATGTAATCCTTGAAGCGGCCTGCTACTGGCTGCCACAAGTTGTGCACCTGCATTGTGGGGGGGAAATTCAGCAAATGATAGCAAGGTTGCAATAGGATATATGAAGTGTTGCCTGAATAGATGTGCCTTGAATAGATATGCAATGAACAAAGACGCATAGTTGCAGTAATATGTATACCAATGCACAATGAGGCTGCTTTGAGCTAAGGTGGCTGAAATTGACAAATGCTTGAAACTTATGCCTGAAGCCTCCATCAACCAGAATAAGAAAAAGAATTGAACATCAAAGAGATGACATCGGTGATCTGCATCACCTATACTCTTAATTGCCATGCAGCATACCATTCAAAGGGCAGAAACCTAGCTGTAGACCACGGGTAGCCAACACTTGTAAGCACTCAACATGCATGCACAAGTGTGCGCAATGCAGCACATGCATTGAGCAAGAGCAGCTTGTGCTTGAGCCTTATTCCAGAGCATATGAACAAACCAAAAGGCCATCACAAATGCCCAACAAATACAAACAACAAGGGTTAGGCAGCGTGATGAAATACCTGCCGCAGCACTGCATAGCAGTCAGTCTTGTCACGAACAATGACTCTGATGGCACGCAAATCATAGATGCCATCCAGCTCCTGCTGCTTCTGCTTCATCTTGTTGTGCACACCCCACAAGTTCTTGGGCCGGCCAGACAGCTCCTTGTAG
>JAABUO010009751.1_pt1 | contig 10706 bp, 1 predicted proteins | sample 5559291 | NCBI WGS metagenome assembly JAABUO01 (sample SAMN10711878, study PRJNA513372) | rock metagenome | isolation source: Antarctica rocks | place: Antarctica: Victoria Land, Finger Mt sud
CGTCTTAAAAAGAAAATGTTAAGCGAACATGTACTTAATTAACTCGACATCTTAAAGTCATTTGTAATAAAAACAGATGAATTAAATTTTAAATGAGATGCGGTGTTATATTAGAAAGATTGAAACGAAAAAGATTATTTTATAATCTTTAAAAGCAAGCAATTCTCTTTCGCTGAAAGAAACTACGCTACTTATGAACGAGAACTTTTAATTATAAAAGAAGCTCTTTAACGATAACGTTACTATATAAAGAATGACATTATTACAGTTGTACGAACGAATCATACAGAATTACAGCATTTAAAGAATATTATTAAATCTTCTAAACGACTAACGCGTTAATTAGCGAAATTTAAGAAATATAAGCTGAATATAAAGTATAAATCAGGCACTTAAATAATAGTTATCGATATTTTAAGTCGCAGAAGCGATTATTAGCTTCGTACAATAATAATAAACGATGTAATCATCTTTTATGCTCGAGATGAAACACTATTTAAAGACTTTAAGTTAAACGTTAAACTCGAAAAGTATAAAAATCAGCTTATGCTCGATGAGAAAGAACGCGTGTATCATAGAAACAGTTCTTTTAACAGTTAAATCTCATATTTAAACTTATAAGTAAGAAGTAATTTTCTAAATTAAATTTACAGAAACTATGATCATGTTACTTAAGAGATCATGTTTAATATAATTCGCGTACGATAGTAATGATTTAACATAAGAAAAGACATAAAGTACTTCGTACGACACTGTTTAGAATGTTAACTTGCTGCTAAATTAAGAAAGATGAAGCACGATGAGATGCATTCATTAAGAACATGACAGAATAGATCGCAATTCTTTAAACGATGAGATTTAAATCTAATTAAAACGTTATTTACTACGAAAAAAGATAATCGATGAATAATCATTACTATTAATTATGCTACGCGTTAATCGATTACTGAAGCAATTTTAAATGCAACGACGAAAGCGCTAGCTAATTTTGTAATGCGACGAATCTATAAAGATTACGACTCACTTAAAGAAATCATCATCGATAAAGGGGCTAATTTATAAGCATCTGCTATGAAGCTGATTATAAAAATGTTAGAAATAAAGCATCGAGACACGACATCTTATCATTCTCGTACGAATGATGCGGTAAAAAGATTTAATAATGTTTTAAATTTTATATTAATAAAATATTTAATAAAACATTTAATAAAACGTTAAAACGAATACTTAAAGCAAGCTCTGTTTGCTACTCGTATTCGTACGCACTTAACGATAAAATTCTTATCATTTTATCTGCTTTATAAAGTTAATTCTAGATTATTTAAGAACGAGTTACATTCTTCTTCGAATATGTATAACGAAAGAATTAATTCAGCTTCATTTCTTTTAAGAGAACGTGTTAAAGCTTTTAAAGAAACAATGACTAAAGCTATGACTAATAAGAAAAAATAAGATGTAAAAATTAATAAAATCGAAGAATTTAAGAAAGATGACTGAATTTTAATACGAACTAAGAAATTTAAGAAGTTCGAAAGCTCTTAATATGAATCGTACGAAATTATTTAATCGAAAATTTTAAATATTTATGTTATAAAAGCTTTAAGTAATTCTTAACATAAATATCTTATTAGTAATGATTGAATGAAGAAGACACGAATGAAGAATCAATTAACACGTAATTAAAGAATGTTAAAAAATTCAGATAGATTTAAGAAAACTAATACTGAAGTCTATAACGCTAAATCTTCTAAGCATGCAGTAATCGTTTAACTTTTAAAGAATTTTTAAGCATTATTAAAGTCAGAAATTAACATTAATAACAATTCAGTAATACTAAAAGATTCTTAAGAAGAAAAGAAAGATAATTCTGAAGAAATAATCTTCGTATAAGTAGCTCGTTATAATGAGCTTTTCATTATATGTTGCGAATTCATTAAAGGTAATTTAAGAAAAAGAAATTCGTTTCTGTTTACTATAATACTTGCTTTAATACATTATGCGTTATTATGTTTATTTAAGTAATTATTTTAAAAGATAAGTCGCGTACGAATTAGCGAACATGAATTTTATTATCTTGTTAAAAACGAAACCTTTTTAAACTTTCGTGTATAACGAAGAATTCAGTAAGATTTTCTCTCATAACATATAATTACAAAACAAACTTCTTAACTTTAAAACGTTTAACAAAAGAAAAAAAACAAAGGAAACTCTTCTTATCGTATAAATTATCTTTATTTATTCATCTTTTTAAAATTAAGTAAATCGTTAACGAGCGCTTAATCTCGACGATTTAAAATTAGTCATCGTTTTACTTTTATCTTTCTTCTTTTAAAATAATGAATCTCGTAATTTTAAGATCAGAAAAGAAAAACGAGAACGACGAAGATTAATCGAGATTAACGAGCGCGTACGTTTAAAACAACGTATTAAGAGTTGCTCGACTAATATTAACTCGTTATCGTGTTAACGAGTAAACGTACGAATTTCTTAACGCTGTTTAGCTGCAACGTTAAATGTACTTTTTACAGAGAATATTACGTCTTTAAAAGATATTAATTTACTGTGTAACGAATTTAAAGAAATAAGCTTAAAATAATCATTAAATTCGTACGACTTACGAAACGAACATTTAATTATATTATGTCTATAAAGGCAATCGTTACAAGCGTCGTTACTTATTTAATTACGAGTTATACATCGCGTAAAGACGAGATTTAAGATCTCATCTTCGTTAATGCTCTGAGAGCATCGCGCATGAACTTAATAAACTGTACGATCGTAAGCTTATTCGTACGAATTAGCTCTCAGTTTTGCGTTAATTCTATCTCACTTACTTGTATAAACAGCGCTTAAGCCTGTTAAGAATGAGTAATGTTAAGATTACTCATCTCTAGCCGCTTACTGCGAGCTAGAAATATGTCTCTGAGAGCAGAAAGATTAAGCTTTTCTCTGTCGACACGAAATAGGCGAGCGAGAAGCTATTACTTATTAGCTTAATTAATTATTATCTTACGTATGAAAGGCTTACAAGATTAAAATAAATCGTAAGTTTATTACGATTATTATTAGTAATACTAATAACAGTTACAGTAAGTTCTTTTATCGCGTTATAATGTTATAACAAGAGAAAGATTTAAGAACGAAGTCAGCGAAAAAGTACGTACGAGAATCTTCATTCATTACGAAGCTTGTTACTTTTATTTTAATGAATTGTTTTAAAATTTTTACTCTGTTATTCATTATGTAATTTGTTTAGAAAAGAAAGAGTGTAAAATTTCGAGTCACGACTAGTCATGTAATTAAAGAATCATGTGATTAAAGAATTATGTAATCGAACTAAGAGTTCGATTCTGCGAGGTTTTATGATAACGTTAAGCAGTTTTCCTGTATTTATTTAAATAAAACTAGTATCTCTTTTAAAATTCAGCTTAAAATATTACATTAATAAGTTAATTAATTACTTACTAGTAAGTCTGCTTTAATAACGTTATTAATGCGATGATTTACTTACATCGTTTTATTTATTAGTAAATTTAATTATCTCGCTTTACATGTAACTAGTAAGCTTACTACAATGATATCATTTTACTTTATATAGTAAGCTTATTACAATAAGCATTTTAATTTTACACTCGGCTAAGAAAATACATTCATGCGAACATAAATCGTTAAAGAAGAAGAATACTGTTACGATTTTAGCTACGCATTTATATTAATAGTTACGTAAATGTTTATGTTAATGATTATGTAAAAGAATGATTACATAAATAACTAACTATGTAAATGATTATGTTAATAACTATGCTCATAACGATGATTAATTCTTAATCGCTAACCGCTAGACTTGTTTCGAAATTAACTTATTCGAGGTTAGCTTCTGTTTCTCTGAGCTTTATAAATAGTCGGCTTTTTTCTTTTAAATACTTTTCTTTCTTAGCATTTATTTATTCGTTACATTATATTTATATAACTCGCTTTATATTAATAATTATATTAATGATTATGCTTATAACGATCATTAATTCTCGATCGCTAAGCGCTAAACTTGTTTTAAGATTAATTTATTCAAGATTAGCTTCTGTTTTTCTAAGCTTTATAAATAGTTAACTCTTTTTCTTTAAATACTTTTCTTTCTTAACATTTATTTATTCGTTACATTATACTTATATGACTCGCTTTATACTAATCTTTAATAATAATACTCATTAATAACGTATATTAAATAACTTTTAATTTTTTAACTTCATTAACAGTTTGTAAAGAATAATAGAGATAAATTTTAACGCTTTATGCGATTAATATCTTAAATATTTATTAAATCTTATGTTTTAAATTTTCGTCGCATTAAGCTAAAACATATTTATAAATGCGTTAACATTCATAAATGCGTTAATATTTATAATATTTATAAAAATATTAACATTCATTAAAGCGTTAACATTTTTAAAATGTTTATAAGCGCAGCATTTACTTTTATTTATTAATTTAATAAACTCGAGTTTAATATTTATAATATTAATAATCGTAATATTAAATATTATTATTAAAGTACGTAATTTACTTTTATTTTTACACGTTCTTTTTTCGTTAAATTTATTAAATACGATCTTATTATTAATAACACGATCATTATTTATCGTAAATATAGCTTTAAAGTTACGTAAACTAACTAAGATACTTATTACACTTTTTTCTTTTTAAGAATTAATATCATTATACGCGTTTTTATAATTCTTCTTAACATTATTATCTTTTTCTTTTTATATACTCGCGTTACTTTTAACATTATATTTACTTATATTAATATATACGATATTAATATTCTTACACTTTTATATAAAATATACGTTATGTTTAATTAATACGTTTATATTATTATTAGTATTATATTTTCTTATATAAATATATATAATATTAACGCTTTCGCAATATAAAGTAAAATATGCGCTATATTTAAAACATTTAATTATCGTAATTATTATACTTAAGTTTTATTATTTTATAATTTCTTTCTTTTCGCGAATTACGTTTATAATGCTTTTCTTTCTTATTTTACGTACAAAGCTTTTATATTTCGTTTTATCGCTTAAAATTTTATTTATTTTATTTACTTTATATTATAAACGTTTATTTTTCTTTATGTTTAACTCATTTTATAAGTTATTAAATTTTTATTCTTAATTAATCTTAATTATTATTAACTCGTTATTTTTTTATTACGTTATTAAGAGCTTATATTCGTTACTTCGTAATATAATATATAAATAATCTTAAATTTATAATGTTAAGTAAGATTTTTAATTAAGAATTTATTTTTTACATAACGTTAGTAATAAAAGATTTAGTCACGAGTTATAATATTTACAGCTTTATTTAATAACATTACGTTTAAAATAAGCGATAATAATCTTAAAGATTAAGATATAAAAATACTTTTTAAGTACGAGAATGTTTTTTTATAACTTGCGTTTAAATTAAATTACATGTCATTTTCTAACTCGTATAATAAAAAATCGTTAATGTTATTAACGTATATATTAAATATAACTTAAGTATTAATAATCGTTTTAATATTATTATTATTAATTTATTACTTAATACGACATAGTAAAATCTTTAATATTACTTATTTACGATCGCGAGCTTATTAATGTTAAAGATTAATTTAAAGCGAGTTATATAAATATTATTTAACTAATAAATAAATGTTAAGAAAGAAAGAAAACGTAACACGCGAAAAGTCTTGTATTTACGAACACGCGCTAAATTACTAGCGTGTTAACATTAGCTTTAAGCTAGTTTATAATAATTTAACGTAATTTATATAAAACTAACTTAGTTTAATATAATTAAATTTATATAGTTAGTTTAAATTAGTTTAAATTTAATTAACACGATCGTAATAAAAAGAAACGAAGTAATAATTAAGTTAAATCTTAACTAGCTTTATTAAGTTTAAATGAAGCGAAGGCTAAAATCGTAATAATTAATTTCATGTCGCGTTAACGCGCATTCATGTCGCTACGTGTTATAAATTTTAGCTTCGCTTTAATTACTTTAGTTACTAATATAAGTAAATATTTTCTTATTCTTCACGTTTAATTTTTAAAACTTGTTTAATTTATACTTTTCTAATTTAAATTCTCGTATATAATAAGCGATTATTATTACTACGATAAGAATAACGTTAATAAAAAGCGAATTAAAGAATATTTTCGTATATTTTTAATATGTTATTTCATTTTTAACTTTGTAATAAAACTTTTAAGTTAATACGTTTATTATAACTCTCGCGCAGAATTTATTTTAAGAAATCTTTTTCATGTTAATTAATGTTATAATATTTAATTAATATATATTTAATTATACGTAAAGTCGTTATTATTTAATAAACTTTAAGTTAACTTCTTTCGCATTTTTCTCGTAAATTACTTTTATTAACCGTATTCGCTTTTAATTATAATTCGTACTTAACTTAGTATATTAAATTATTACTAAATTTTATTATAAAGATTTATTTAGCTTAATCGTCTTACATGTAATTATAATAAATTTAAAGATTTCGTTTAACATTTTAATTTATTTATTTAATTTCATTATTTATTTTAAAATAATATATAATTAATAAATTAATTTTAATTCTTAATTATTTACAAATATTTTTTTAAAGCGTTAACATAAACTATAATTCTTAATTTAACGTAATTAAATTAAATGAATCGTGTAATTAATACACGTTTTATAAAAGAATTTTAGTTAGTTTCTTAATGAAAATATCTTAATCATTTAAGTAACAGAGTATATAATAACGTTTCTTTAAGAAATAATTAATGATTATGTAAATAACGTTATAATCTTTTAATATTATTAAATAAATAAATAAATTTATAATTATGTTTTATTATTATTATTTAAAAATAAAAAAAGAAACTAGTAATTCATTTATAACGTCGTAAGTAGCTTTATTACGTTAATAATTATAATAATTTCGAATATATTATTTAATTATAATTACATAATCTTTTTAATATAATATTATTAAAGTAAATTTATTATTTTATTAGTTTTAAGATAATTATTAAATAATTAATTATGTATCTTCTTTGAAATTCTTTAACAGATTCTCGTTTAAATACTTCTTAATTTTTTAAAGCTTAAAAAAGAATTAAGTTACTCGTTAATTTTATTTTATAATTATAAAAACGATATAATAAAAGCTTATTTATTTATAATTAATTAAACATTTAAATAATCGTAATATTTAAGTAAAGTCTTTTATTAAAGCTTTTTAATGTTTTAAGAAACAGTTTTTATAATTAATAAACTAATTTTATTTATTTAACATTCTCGATTTAGTATTAATTAATTAATTATATTAATTATAAATAAAGCGAAGATTTAATTATTAAATTAACGTGTTAATTAATTAAAAGATTTTATTTTTATACTATGTATAAAAAACGAAACGTTAATATTTTTAAATTTAAGTCGAGCTAAAATCTTAAATATATAAAAAAAAGTAAATTTAAGTTATTTCGTACTCGTATAAGATAATAAAACTTTTAATAAAGAAAGAGATTTTAATTAAGATGAGCTTAAAAGTTTAGAAAAAATAATTAAGTTATTATTCATGTTTAATTATAATTTATTATAATTTATTTAAAAAAAAATTAATATAACGTTATATAATTTTAAATTTATTATTAACATTAATATTAAAAGCTCGCGATGATTTTAATTAATTAAATTTAAATAAATAATATATGTTATTTATTTCTTAATAATCTTATCGTTAAAATTTTTAACTCTTTTAAGTTTAAAAAGATGAATTAATTTAATTTTTAAACTTTCGTATATAATAAGAATTTACTCTTTATAAATTAAAATGTAAGTCGTGCATTTAATATTAAGAAAACATTATAGCTTAAATAAATAATTTTAAACGAAGACGTAATAATTAAGAACGAAAAAATAAAAATAAATTAATTTTAAATTAACGTTATTATTATTATAATCGTCATCGATTAACGTTTTAAATAATGTTATTATTTTACTTTTAATTAAGATTTTAATAAGAATTATTTATTTTTTAAGCTCGAGTTCAAGTTTAATTTAAAATTCTTTAAATTTTATTAATTAAAGTATTATAATAAAAAGTAGAAATTAACGAAGTAAAAGATATAAAATTTCGTCGCGATTAAGAATAATTATTAATAAAATATTTTAAATGATTATAATTATAATAGTTATTCTTTTACGTATTATCTTAATGTATACGCTTTAACGTAATAATTATTAACTAAAAGATTATTTTTAAATATTTTAACTTTAACAGTTAATTTCTTAATTATAGTATTAAAAAATATCGCTTTTTTTAATTCTTTAATCTTTTATTTACGAAGTTTTTATTTATTTATTTAATAATACTCGTTGTTAACGTATATTAAATAATTCTTAATCTTTTTAAGAATTATTATTTAATTTACTTAAAGAACTTAAACAATACAAAGACACGAACATTAATAAATTCTCGAGTGCTAATTAGTTAACCATTTACGACTAATCATCACTTTGGCACCATTGGCACCGTTGGCAGGTAATGAGATGAAGGGTTCATCTAATCATCACTAAATTACGCCATTTACCTTGGGTTATTGTCTGTTCATTATAATTTACTCTACGAAAGTACTAAACTATCTATTAAACTCCCTATCAAACCACCTACCAAACCATCTCACAAAACATCTACCAAACCATCTACCAAACCACCTTACAAACCACCTACCAAACCACCTATCAAACCACCTTCCAAACCACCTACACGCGTCAAAGTCAGCTTTTACTAACAACACACGTACTACAGAATCAGGTTCCATCAAATCACCTATCAAACCACCTCACAAACCACCTTCCAAACCACCTATCAAACGCCCTACCAAACGCCCTACTAAACGCCCTATCAAACGCCCTACCAAACATCCTTCATGCCTCCCTCCATGCCTCCCTCCATGCCTCCCTCCATGCCTCCCTCCATAGCTCCCTTCATAGCTCCCTATTAAACACTTTACATAGTTAATAATTCGTTTAAATAAATGATTAAATAGCTAGTTAGATAATCAATTCATTAATTCATTTAATGATTAATTTAATGTTAAAAAAAGAAAATATTTCGCATTAAACGAAACATTTGCTGTCGAGTATGTCATTTTAATAATTCGTGCCATTTTAATAATTCGTGTCATTTTAATAATTCGTGTCATTTTAATGATTCGTGTTAATGATGTCATTTAGGTTATTAAGCATGCGTTCGCAGCTAATCACGCTAAAGTGATCTTACAAGATGAGAAGTCGATTAAAGTAATAAATTACTTAATTTATCGATTAATTACGTGATTAAACATTCGTTAAAATTTCTTAATGAAGAAAGCTTATGCTTTAAATTAATCATTAGCTACTTTTTATTATATTTAAAATATAAGAATTAACGTTTAAATTTCGAGTAAAATTTAGCGAACGATAAAGTGCTTTAAACGAGAATTTTATATTTTTCGCGATACGTATTCTTTTAATTAATATTTTTAAAAAAAAATTAAAATTTTAAAAATATCTCGTTAACAATAACGTATGAATTATTTAATTTAAAAAATTTTCGCGCTTATATATGCTTAACGATCTCGTCTTTAAAACGTAATAAGATTTAAATTATCTTAATGCGTTTAAGTTATAATAATCGTAATTTATTTTTAATTTATTTTAAATCTTATTTAATTAATTATTTTATGTAAAAGCTTCGTTATTAACGAATAAAGAAAAATTAAAAAAAATTTACGTTTGTTTTTTATTAATTAATTAAAATGAAAACGAAATATCTGCGCGTATATTTTAAGCCTGTAACAATTATTTTTTAAAGCTAAATATTATTTCTTTAATACTCGTCGTTTCGCTTTTTTCTCGTTATAATTATTAATGAAAGTTTCGTAAAGAATAATAATCTTAAAACTTAAATCTTATTATTTATAAAATTTAAAAAAGACTTTACATAAACGTTTTAATTCGTCTTTAACTTATCTTTATAATTATGTATAATTTATAATATTAAGTAAAATAATAACTTTGTTAAAAGAATAAATATGCGTTTATTTTTAATATTCTTAAGTAAAAATTAAAGAGCGAGTTTTAAATTAAAATAAATAAGAATGTTTAATAACTTAAATTCGTTTTCTTAAGTTATAATAAAATAAAATAATTTTTTATTTAAGAAACGATTTTTAAAAGACTTTTTTTTTCGCTTAATTAGTTAACGAGTTAAATTAACTTATTTTAAGTTTACTCATTTAAACACGAGCTAAAATAATTTATTTAAACTTCGCTCGTTTAAATACGAGTTAAAATGATTATATAAATTTTACTTAATTAAGTAACGAGTTAAAAAAAGAACATTTCTTCTATTTAAGTAATATTTTAATTTTAATATTTTTCATACTTCTTAAAGTCGTTAACATATACTTTATATAGTTTTTTTTATTCGTTTATATTACAAACGATGTAAGTAATAAGCTTTAATTTAATGTTAAAATTATATAAAACAAGTTAATATAAATATAATAACTAGAAAATTAAAGTTAAGAAGAAAAGAATTAATCGTTAAGAAATTATTTATTTATATATATTTTTAGTCTAAGCGTTAAATCATATATAGTTAGCGT
>JAABUO010009752.1_pt1 | contig 10705 bp, 10 predicted proteins | sample 5559291 | NCBI WGS metagenome assembly JAABUO01 (sample SAMN10711878, study PRJNA513372) | rock metagenome | isolation source: Antarctica rocks | place: Antarctica: Victoria Land, Finger Mt sud
TGTTTCTTGGCAAGTTGTAGCATACACACATCACTGCAGAGGCAACTGATCCCTCCAAGCAATCGTTCTGGCTAAATTCTGCTGAGGTGTTACAAATGCATATGCACTTTTGCAGGTAGTCCGATCAGTACTTTGGTCTGACACTGGTGCTCTAGTCAGTGGCGGAGAGGATGCTCGGCTGGTCCAGTGGTCTGTTCAGCCCTCGGCTGGTGGCGAGCAGAAGCCAGCGGTCCATAAACCCAGCCAGCGAGCTAACAGCTCTGTTTCAAGGAAGGACAGTACACGCCGCCGACAATCACCATACTGAACTTATAACAGATTGAGCGTCATAGTCCTTGACGGGAAAGCAGAGGTGTACTGTAGTTAGCAAGACTAAGTGTAAGTACAGGTGAAATAATGTGATTCAAACACGGCGGCATCAGCATAGTTGAGGTGTTCAAAGCCCTGCATTAATGCAATGGGGTGAAGCCAATGGCATCATGCTCCAGTGAGTAAGATGCTTGATGACTGCTGCAGCATATAATCTAAGATTTGCTGGCTGTGTTGGTCACTAGACTTTCAGGAGATCTGGGCTGTTCTTGATGTTAGTCTGTGTTCCTATGCGTTGTGTTCATCTCCGCAGCCGAGCCTTTTGATCTGATTGCCATTACAACCGAGGTCTTCAGCATTCACATGTTGCTCAGTTTGTGCTGCCCTTTCAGGTAAATTCACTAGGAGTGGTCATCAATATACAGCATCATCAACATATGTGTTTGTACAACTCTGAACAGTTAGATACAGCATGCAAAGCTGCCAAACTTTATTCATCTGGACATTCATCTGATGCAAGACTGTTTTCATCATACACTTGGCTATCGGAAAGTATAGTTGATAATCATTGCTATAATCAGTGCTACAATCATTGCTACAATCCTTGCTACAACCATTGCTATAATCATGTCAGCCTTGGATTTGGAAACAAGATTAGTTACAACGATTTGTGCAATCAACAATGCAGCAGTAATCTGTTCCTCAGCGCAAAAGTAGTGAATCAACGCAGGATGTGTGATCTGTGCTGATGTACCATACCAGCATGGACATCTTGGCCGTCTGCAGCTGTGTAACGATGTGCACCTGTGTAGCCGTACAGCTACAAACATTGCCCAGGATGCACGACATGGACGTGTGCCAGTGGCCATATGGATAGCGCATACCACTCATCAACCCACGACAGGAAGCACTCCAGCTTGAGTACCATTTGAGTTGCAAGACAACGATGTTTGCATGCCGTGCAGAGTAGCAGTGTACACCTCCGACACAATCCCGTTGCAGGGCGTACACATACATATATGTTGCAACCGTTTTTTAGGCCTGGGACCTTAGGACCCAGGCTAATCTCAAGGAAGCTGTGGCAAAACCGGGAGTTCACTGTGCATGCTGCACCGAAGGCAGACCCTCTTACGGTAGTGCCTGTAGCAATCATAGCCAAAGTGATGGTAATGCAAGAGACTTCCCCGTTGATGGTCTAAGTGGTTTCAGAGCAAATGAAAAACAACAGCAGTCCGCCAAGCTTGTATACAAGCTGCTGCTGTTGTGACAGCATCAAAGATTACAGGCGCGCACAGGCCTGCAGCAAAGATCTTTCGTGGCACAAGTGCGCCGCGTCAGACTATCTAGGCGCGGCTTGCTGACTGCTGGTCACCTTCATGCATGCACGTGGTTGAGCTTTCGGCAAGCATTTTGTTCTGCCTGAGCGAAAAAAAGCACCAGTGCTGACGCTTTGATGGCGTCAGAAGTCGCCGCTGGCATAACTTACTTCGCTTGCCGTCCCGGTGGTCAGCTTGACTTCCGATGGGGCCTTGGCAGAGAGCTTTTGCTGGCAGAAACTTCAGGGCCCACTCAATCAGCTGAATGCACATTTGGGGCCGCGCAATGGTCGGTAATGGCTTGAGCATCAGTGCGCATGTCTGGAGTACCGTCAGCAGTAAGATGTTCCCGCAGGGATGAGCCTTCTTCTGCTCAGAGACAAGTTGCTTATGACACTATGAAGCTTCACAGAGCATTACACACACAGGCGATGTCAGGTGAGACTTGCTCTTTTGCCTGGCCACACCTTGAGCTGGTAAACAAGACTCCTCTCTCAATTCTTGCAGAGCAAGACAAAGCAGCACGACTGCAAAGCATTATCGAGTACAGCCAAGAAGTTGCATCAGTTTTGCTGGCAGCATGCAGCAGGTGAGGCATTTCCAGCCACATCGTTATTGAGTACTCAAACTATGACACTGACCAGATCAACAAGCATAATGGAAGATGTTTCATGAGGTGCAATGATGCCTGGACCGCTCTGGCAGGCCAAGTCCCATGTTGAATTGTGACCACGTCTGTCCCTGCAGACCGTCTTTGCTGTGCAACAAAGCAGAGGCTGTGTGTTGCTCAAGCCCTTTGCACGCTCTTTGATGCCTGGCTACTTACCCTCAAATCATGCAGTCCATTTTCATGAGTTCAGGCCTGCAAGTACAGACCATGGCCAGCAAGCAGTAAAGGAAGACTGCTGTGCATGGGAGCTGCTGCAGCTTTTCTACCTCTTTGCCCTTCGCTTTGAGGGATCTGCAACACAGGTAAAGTTGCACTCTAACCTGAACCGCCTTTGTACCAAAACCTTGCAGTGGAAGGGATTGCATCAAGCATCAAAAAGTCAGAGCAAATGGCCAATCATGTGCTGCGCCGTCAGTCCCTTGCATTCCTGAAGCCTGAACCATTGGCAAACAGTGATGCTTGTCTGACCAGCATTAGACCAAAATGGGGCCTAAACAAGATCCAAGATCAGACATGGCGGCCAGCATCTCTAATTCCCATACATTGCTGGCTGAGCTTGTAGGCTTTGTACATTCTGGTGTTCAAACATATGTTTTGTTGTTGCTAACCACGTGATAATGTCCAAAAGGCATGCTGTGCCTTGCTTGCTTGCTTGCATTTGCTTGAGCCTCACCAACTGCCTTGAACACTCCACTGCAGAGCCCAGCGCCGTGCTGATCCAGCTAGCATGTTGTCAAGGTTGCCACATGGCACAGCCTTCTGTGTGTCATTCACTGCAGGATTTGGTGATGTGGATGAAAAGACACAACTTGTTGTTGCGTGCGCCAGAGGGCAGCGTCTACGAGGCCTTTGCTAAGCTGTGTGAAGGCATCGAGGAAGATCAAGCCGCTGCACAAACCCTTCCAGGGTAAGCCACGCAAGCTGCATGCAAACACAAATGCATGTGCGTCACTGACGTCCCTGCTGACATGCGAAAGCCCCTCACTTTCGCCACAGGCATGAGCTACAGACCCCAGGTCAAAAAGGCCCCTCCTCCCCTGTCTTGAACCCCTCTCTGCTCAGCATGTCATCACTCTGACTAGACCTCTTCTACCGTCATACTGCTGTTGCAGGTACTGGCAAGTGATACAGCGGCTGGTTCTGATTGGGTGGACAGACGATGCCAGGGATCTGCTGTATGTGCACTCAGACACCCAATCTACAGAAGACCGCCATTCCATGCAAGCAGAGGTGCCACAGCTTCTGTGTCTGCTGCCCATGTGTCCATACTGTCTTGTCCGTCCAGAAGCGTTTTAGTGCATTGAATCTCTTCTAAAGCACTCACTCTTGGCGAGATACTTGCTGTACAGCCAATGGCTTCTGAAGTGTCTGCCCCAACCCTGCCCACATGTCTTTTCTGTCTGGCATCTGTTTCATGTCTGGAGTTATGCCAGCTAGTCAGGAGGCTTGTACTGTTGGCGCAGTTGCATGTCCAGGACACACCTTTTGCAATCATTGCTCTGCATACTTTTCCAGACCCAGATGGCATCCTGCCGTTTTCTATTGTGGTTCAAAGCCTGCACAGCCAATCCTGCATGACCAGCCATCAATGCTTAGAGGCAAATGCCTCCCTTCCACCTGGTATCTGCCTGTATTGAATCAATGTGGCGTATATCCAGTGGCTCACCTCTTTTGTGTTTGTCTCTGCAGAATGCATCAAGTCACTTGCTGGCGCAAACTGACGCACTGCTGAGGCGCCTGCCTCAAGTGCAGCCCCTCTCAGGCCAGCACACTGCCACAGGCACCTTCCTATCCTTTCCGGACTATGCAGATGCTAGGTATGTTGCTTAGACCTTGCCATACCCGTCAGCTGCCGTGTGTTTCAGCTCAAACCCCTCTTTGAGGGCCTGCACGTACAATGCCAACAACAGCTGCTGTTTGTTTGTCTTTACGCGGCCTGTGGTTTTTGTCATACTGAACAAGATTTGAAAACCTTCCTGAAACCTGTCCAGGCTACTGCCCTGCCCTCATTCAGCCAAAGGTTAGACCAAGCAGCCTCCCGACAATGGCCTGTCTGCAGTACTCTAATGTACTTTGAGAGGGCAAAGTCTTTCATCTTACCCAAGGGCAGGCCCCCCTCATGTGGGCCACTCATGCGTTGCCAGTTGCCCTGATAGCAAAAGCTTCTGATGCACACTTTGCCTTCGATTTGCTCACCTCTTCATTTGTCTTCGTTTGTGTACCTCTCCACAAAAGTTATGTCAGGCGCAGTGCAAAGTGTTTGTGGCAAGAAACACTTGTTGCGTGGATAAGTCTGGTTGCTAGCTGACATGGTTGGTGTGCTGCAGGGATACATGGAAGGCAGACTGTTTGCGGCTGCTGGACAGCCCACATTGGTGGGATGACTGCCAAATAACGGCCCCAGATACTGCCCAAGGTCTACGCATTACCCTCAGCATCATGTCAGGTATATGGCCTGTGCAAGTTGCCACCTGTTTGTGGCCAGGTTGAGTGGCGTGTCACAATTGTTTTTTTGGATCAAACACTTGTATGTTCCCATCAGTGTTATGCTATGATTCAGGCTTCACGAGTATTGAAAAGGTCGTCTGTTTGACTTTCCTGATGACACAGTGTGTAACTGTTTGCTTGGATCAAAACTGCATATGGGAATATTACTTGTGCATGCTTTCAAGCCTATATTGTCATAACATATCGAATGTTGTCCTCCCATCATGGCTCACCATGTCTGCTCGACATCATGCGGTTTCCAATGAGGCTGACAGCTTTCACCATGATGTGTATCAATGCAAGACTTGATTCAACACAAAAAGTAAGTTTTGTATTGATAAGTGCTCTGATCCACAGGCAACAGAGACGAAATTGACAACATTGCAGCCTCCTGGCTGGAGCTGCTGATGGGAATGCTGATGTACGGCTTGCCAGCCAAGGCTGGCACGCGCCACAATGTGGGCCCCATAATCACACACTGTTTGAACCGCAGGCTGTCACCAGCTTCCCCTTCACCTGCTGGCCATTACCTCACACTCATGGAGGAGCTGCTGCCGGTTTGTCATCTCTGCACCTGCTGTCATTTATTGCAATGCGGTTTCGAACTGTTCTGCTGTGCGCTGTGCTTGACTGCACTGTATCCTGCTGTGCTACACTGTGTCCTGCTGTGCTGTGCTGTGCTGTGCTGTGCTGTGCTGTGCTGTGCTGCAATATGCTGTGCTGTGCTGTGCTCACTCAGTGGTTGGACAACCAGATGGACTGCAAAAAGGCCAACCGATGTGTACCGTCTTAGTCAGGAGCAGCTGCCTACAGCCAGCCTGATTGTTACAGTAACCTGTTGGGGTGTTGACACGTGGTATAATGTTGGCAATTGTGGTTTTGCACCAGAGGCCCCTGTAAAAAAGTGGCAGGAAATTGGATATCACAGACAACGACTGTGGGCCTGTGCTAGTAACGCAATGACTATTTTGCATGTCAGCACATAGGATTACCTGCCTGTTTCTGGTTTCAGTGCTCCTCATCTCAGACCCTGTCGATATCTCCAGGATATTGTTCATCATCAGTGCAAACTGAATTGTGTGCACAGTGACTTCTTATGTCAGTGACAATTTGTCTGGAAGCAATTGCAGTTGTTATATCACAAGACTCATGTACCAATGAGACCCTGTACCCAGACTAAAAACGCAGTCAGAATCTGGAATATTGGTGTGCAGGGGGCAGCAGAGTTGGACACGCCCAAAGTGCTGGCAGCAGGCAGTCAGCTGAGCCTGTGGTTCAAGGCTCACATGCCGGACATCCTCACTGCTGCTCCACAAGGTCACTCACTTATGCTTCTTGCCATACCACTGCGCTTCTGTTCATGCTTGGCGACCCGCCAACCTTCTTGATATGGTTGATTCATGTTGTCAAGGGTTTGCAGCACAAATGTCATGTGTCAGTGTGTGGATACCCAACGTTTAGCTGCCCACCTGAAACCTGTGCAGGCAAGTGCCCTGCTTGCCCCCTTTGGCTGAGGGGCGGAAGGTAGCCCTTCCAACAGTGACTTGTTTGCAGTACTTGAAGACATTTTGAGCGGGCAGTCAAATTCTGCCTCAGGCCAAGCCCTTTGCATGCCTTGCCCACATGTTGCTCACATGCCCTGGTCATACATCCGTGACCTACCACTGCCTGACATCGATTTCAGCACATGCAAATCCTGGCACTTTTGGGATGTCATCATGCTGGGTGCAATGCAGGGAAATCAGCTTTACAGACCACCCTTGAACATGATGGTGGTGACCTGACAGAGAAGCTAATCCTAGCGTATGCCCACAGCTTGATGCCCTACCCCACCACCTGGCATGTGGCTGCTGCCTACCTGCCCTGGTGTCCGTGCCATGGTGCTGAAGCCATGGAGCAATTGCTGAGTCAGATGCCACTCACACAGGTAATTCAGTGACAATGCATGTTCAAAAAGCAGTCTAAAGCTGGCCTATCCGCTTGCAACCACAGGCATCATGAACATACGCTTTCTGTTTGAGCTTTGATGCAGCCACATTGACAGCAAGGCAGCTCTGTCCTGACAAGTACACTGCACACGGCAACAGTTAAGCATGACTCAATTACGGTCGTGATTCCCAGCATCACACTCTATGAGTACAGTGACGGCATGCTTGTGTCTTGCAGGGCGACAGCAGGTTAGCTAACCAAGTTCTGCATGAGTGCCAGCTGTATGGCCTACCCCAGGTGGCGGTGGGCGTCTGCAGACAGATGGGTGTTCACCACTGGCAAGCTGGCAGAACTGCTGCAGCCATCTCTTGGTTCATCAGAGGTGAGTCATTGCATGCATCACCCAGCATCTTAGCTGTGCCTCAAGAGGCGTCTCACTGTGAGGCACGTGCGTCCCAAGAGCTGCTGATTCATGCAAGGAGCGGCCTAATTGCTCAGGAACCAGTTGTTGGCGAACTGCATTGCTGTGCGTCCCTCTAGACATGTGGATGTTCCCGCTCTCAATTTGCTGCTGTTCCCTTTGTATGAGCTTTTGGTGTGTCGGGCAAGCAGTGTGGGTGTCACATGCAGGGCATGACGACTCAAGAGCTTCGGAAGCAGCCGCTCCCCTAGTGCGCCAGATTGAAGACATGCTTGCTGATACATCCGCCGGTACAAATCCCACTGCCTTGGCATACCTTGCTGATGTTGTTGAGTTTACTGATTTCCCTGCCTTGTCATTGCGCACTTATGATAACTTAGGAGCATTCACCGAAACAAGTAGCTCCCAGATGTCCATTGGACATAGTCTGTTGGCTACTGTCTGTCACAGCAGTAAACCATCTGCTGCATATGGAAGGCTGCTGTCACAAATGCAGGGTTTCAGCCAATTCCAGCCCTAGAAAAGCTGGAAGGGCTGCTGAATAGCCTGGCACCTGGGGAGGCGCCTGCCAACACAGCAGCACCCCTGCAGCCCCAGCAGCAGCACTCGGCTGGCAGTTGTGTGCAGCACAGAGCAAGCCTAGGCTTTCTGCAGGGCTTCTTGAAGCTGCAAAAGGCTCTGACATGTGTGGCAGAAGCCAAAGATCACAGACAGGTTTGCCTGACCTACCCAGCCTTGTACATGTAGCATCACAAGCATTGACTCTCTTGATTTGAGCCCGCCAGTTAGTGTGCAAAGGAAAGCTTGCAATCAGCAGCTTGCGGCCACTCCTCAAGCTTGTTTTTGCAGTAGGGCTGATTCAGATTGCGTCGCTTTCAATCTTTACCTGGCATCGGCTGCAGTGTACAGGCAAATTGTCTGCAGGCTACAGGCAAATTGTCCGGGCAGCTGCTTCTGCACCTGATGCTGGACAGGATGCGCAATTGTGTTGCTGATGGCAGTTCAATAATATAATGCAGCTTACTATTTGCACTTTTCATGGTGACATGCCTATGACTTGCAGGGGGCCTTAACAAATCTCTATCTGCTGTGCACATAGTGTTGACTGTTGGGTGTTGGCAGGTAAACTGTGTTCAGGCTGCCTCAACAGGGTGAAGCATCAGGCAGGTGCGTCTACTGGAGACAAAGCTTGCTTTCATGTGGACCTGCCAGATGCCATCAGGACATGCCAGCATCTCATAAAAAAATCCTCAATGTATTCCTGACACCTGCATATCACATGCACACTGCAGGTACAGTCAGCAGCTGCACCTGTCCGTGATATGGTGATGGTGCTTGTGGGACGCAAGGCTGCTCCCCAGCGCATGTGGCTGCACCTTCTGTTCCACGTCATCCCTGTCATTGAAGCTTCTCACCCGCCTGTCTTCAGCCACAAGGACACTCAGCTCCTGCTCACCCGACTCCAGGTCAGTCACACACTGCCAAGCTCGCTGCCCTCTGATCATAAAACTGCTGTTATAGCTCTTGCGCTCATTGTTTCATACTTACAATTGTTGACGTAGCTGTCTCGCTCACTTTCCAGTGCCCAGCCTGGAAATACACATGGCTGTGTCTCACCAGCTGTCAGGCGACTTATCTTGATCAGCAACAGTAAGGACACTTGAGTGGTTGCAGCCTTGCTGGTGCATGGTTTCTCACATTTGTGTTGTGCAGAGCTCAAAGTCCATGCTCTACACACTGTGTGCTGCGGCACGCATGCGTACTTGTTCTGTCTCTGTTCACATGCATAGATTTGCATGAGATAATGCAGGCGAACCATAACATGTTCATTGCCTTTGTCATTTGCAGCAACTACACGTGCCACTGCAAGATAACATACATGATCGCACGCAGGAAGCTGCAGTATGGGTATCAAAGGACAGCCATCACCAGCATCAGCAGCATGAGGTCATGAGTGTCAGACTGGCTCTGGCTAGAGGTGTGGCTCATGCCCACCTCAATGCCTTCCAGCCCACCATTGCTGCAGAAGCTTGAGCACTTTAGCGTATATCTTGCTATGCGTGTAACATCCTGATGGCTCTCACCAGCTTACATAGTGGTGACTAGCTGATTACAACATGTCCTATAGCATTAGCTAACTAGCTAATTTATAAATGCAATGATGTCGCAGCACAGTACTCCTTCTGAGCTGCAACTATAATTGAGGACACGACAAATCGGACCGCCCAAAACGCAAACTTAGTTTGGTCTGTGATTTCGAGTCATTGAGGCGTGGACTGCTGTCAGCAAAAGCTGCATGCAGGGCAACAACAGTTGTCTTTCATGTGCTGTATCAGAGTGTGGACTAAGCATGCGCAGCTGTGGTTGGCATCTGCTAGCCTGAATGACTCACCCAATGCTCCCAAATACAGATAAAATTTGCAGTCCTGAGCTGGCTGAGAATAGATGTAGCATGGCTGCTGTTACAGTTTGAAGGTCGGTGGCTGTGCAAACAGTGCATGCCCAAACCACACATGTACATGCACAAGGCGATCTGTGAACATCATCTGTAACAAAATGTCACCACACCATAAATGAATGCCACAAGAACACTTAGGCACAGGAAACTACAAAATCATCAACGGAAGCAACACAGCCAGAAGACAACCCCACCACACATTGTTATGAGAGACAAACTATCACATCATCCCCACAAGATCCAGTAGAATGTCAGCCTGTAATCACTTTGCCAGCAACAACAAAGCAATGCGGTCAGTAGCCTCTACACTTCTGCTTTCAGCTCTTTGCCGCCTGACTGCTGCCTGCTAGCTGCCTTGATCCTGCTCTCATCTGGCGGCCCAGAGCTTGCAAGCTTACACAGGAAGACATTCCAGCACACCTGAAGCACACGAAGCCCCTGACAGAGGCTGCAGAATGCAGCAAGAGACTGCAAGTCAACCTGTCTATACCATCTGCAACTGAGGTATGCTCAAGACAAGCAGTAGGACAGTATCACAGTCCGAGTGAGGTATCTCCAGCGCGCTAAGACACAGGAGCTGTCTCACAAGAGTGCAACTGTACATGGCATTGTGGTAGATGAGGAAGCTTACATTCACAGCATTGATGTATAGGACTCTCTGTGAGTTGGGGATGAATCGAAAGTTGATGACATGTGCCAAGGGCCACACAGCATAACCTGCCAGCAGTGTAGGCCAGAACTTGTCCTTCAACGTCTGTGTGATTTTATCTGGCTGCCCTGCAAAGCAACAGGCTGAAGTATACAGCAAGGTATATAGCAGGTGGTGTACTCTGTACATCAAATGGGCATAAGCAGCAGAGTATGCATGTAACGGATAGTGGAACAGGAGCCGACCTTCCATGGTTTTGATAATGCTGTAGAAGAGACAGATGCCAATGGGGGACAGCAATAGCTGATCAAGCGCCATCTTGGTGACAACAGCTGCTGGGCTGCATTTCAATTTCTACTGTCAGGAAAGGTTAAAGGAAAGCATGATGTAATTCCAGAGACAAGTCTGCAGACTCTCATACACTGGAACATAGTCTCCCGCACCTTTTGGGTGTTCTTGGCATGAC
>JAABUO010009753.1_pt1 | contig 10705 bp, 9 predicted proteins | sample 5559291 | NCBI WGS metagenome assembly JAABUO01 (sample SAMN10711878, study PRJNA513372) | rock metagenome | isolation source: Antarctica rocks | place: Antarctica: Victoria Land, Finger Mt sud
CACAGACACAGAGCTACTCTCTGCTTTGTTTGAGAGCGCGGGTCTGAGAGAGAGAGAAATTACAATGCTTTAGCCAGCCAACAAGTCGGATCACATATAGAAGAAGGCAAAGGTTCAATTTGGAAGGCATCAAGACAGCTTAGAACAAACTTGAAAACTTGCATGTGATCTTGTTGTGCGAAAAACGACCTCATGGTGTCGGTGTTCAAGGAAAACAAGGGAGCATACTGCTGCCTAAGTGTGGAGAGCCAGACATTCCAAAATCATGTGCATTTCATCTGCAACAGCCACACCACCACTGCAGCAGAGCTCTACAGATTGCAGAGCTACTTTGTTCGTGTCAAAATTACTAATGACAATGATCATACTTTACTGCATTGCGATCTCTGTGAGCAATATGCAGGTCTAGCAACACATGTAGTGTTGGGCAGTCATGTCGTCTGTCACTGTGAGCATGGCCAGTACTGGTGCATAATCCCGCTAATCTTGTTGACCCGCTTCTTGCTGCTTCACTCTGCCCTTGCTTTACACTGCCCCAGCTGATCTTGATCTGCATGCAAAGTTTGCAGTCAGCACTCATGTCGCGATGTCAATGCCAGATGAGCCCATCACAAGCAAATCTTTCACAGGTGATGCTTGCAACAGCTGTTGCAAACAGGAGAAGCTTTACTTTAGAGCTGATGCAACACAACATTGTACAATAGTGAAAGGTGCTTACCTGGGCTTCTCCAGAGGTTTTGCTCTCCATGACAGCAGTGCTGTTGGACTGCCTTGTGCTTCTGCCTCTACTCCTCACAGGCTGGCCAGTCTGCCCTTTGGACGCGTTGCTTGCCTTGGATTGGCTAAGACAATGGCCTTGGCTGAGTGCATCTGAGATTGAGTCCTACACGGCCATGATGACAAGTGATGTTGAGCAAGTCATGTGCACGTGCAACAGCAAAATCACCACATCGTGTGCACAACCTATCAAGCGTAGCAACATGTTGGCCTCCAGCAAAACAGCCAACTACAATAATTGTAAGTGCCAGTATGAGCTGCGGAAAGCGTTGCATGCGCCTAGCAGAAACTGGTAGCTGCCAGTACTGCCTATGCTTGCTAGAAGGCTTAAAGCCATGATGGTGTGTGCATGCGACAACCTCAGTATTACTAGTAGTTCAAATGAGTTGAGGCTGCCCCAGGATAATGCAGGGTATAGCTATGCACCAGTGCCGCCCAAATGGGTGCTGCCCAAATGCTGACGCAGAGCTTCCACAAATGTAGCAAATTCCATAGCAGGGACCATGGTAATCGCAAGTGTGTGCACCCCTTCTTGCAAGCTTTGGCTCAATGACACTGCACTGCTTCTGCATCCTCTACAGCGCCTTCAGATACTCAGAATGGCACCAACCTGGAAAACACAAGCAGTATGGTCATCCAGACTTCCCAATTGCCATTGCACGCTGGTTGAACATGAGATATGAAGGATGAGGTGTCCCTGCCACATTGTTGAACAAGTACACCAATAATGATGGAAGCAGTTGCAAGAGAAGCAAGTTGGCAAACCAATGCACAACCTCAGACAGATACATGCAAGCATTCAAAGACGGTTTAAGCGTGACGACTGAACAATTCACTACCCTCTGAATTTCAATTCAAACATGACATGCTACTTTAGCATGTACGCAGAGGGTGCACTGTTTGGAGCCAACTTTGATGCATACAGCATGAAGTGGACAGGTGCATCACAAGTGAACCCTGAATACGAGGCTGTAGCCATGAAAAGGCCATGAGATGGGCAATCCTAACTGCAGAGGAAGCTGCAGAATCTGCTCGTTGCTTTGTACTACCATGCTGGGATGACAAAGGCAGCTTTTATGCAAGGTGACTATCACACCAGACGGTGCAAGCGATTGCGACCATTGACAGAAGCAAGTTCATGGTCAATGCCCCAAGACATTGGGCTGATGAGCAAGACCAGTGGTGCACCCCAAAGCGGAATGTCCATTGCTTGAGTGTTGTAAATGAAGCTAGACTACAGCATTGCATGCAACAAGACCAGTTGAACAAAAGATTTGCTTATGCATCTCAGCTGGGGAACCCACCGCAAAGGTCAAAACAGCTAAAGATGACCATATTGCAGACAGTCTCACCGCCAGGCTTAAGCCCATCCAAGCACTACAGTGACTATTAATTTGCCCAACAGCTGCTGTGCTGATTGCTGGCAAGCTGAGTGGCTGATTCAGCTGGCTTGACTAATGATGACAAGCCCTTTACACATTACCGTCCCATTGCCTGCCAACAAGTCTGAACACTAGTCTGCTCATTAGGATGAAGCACTGGCATGTGATCACATGGCCCTGGGATGCTGTCAATCCCCAATGTCTCTGCAGCCCCAGGAGACATTGTTGCCTGCTTGCTGGCATGACTGTCTGATTCAGCATTCATGCAAGGTTTATCTGCCAGCTGCTGATTGAAGTGGCGCACTTTAAACTGCAGTGCGCTACAGTCTGCACTTGTGCCTGGGTGCCTGCACAGTTTGGCTGTGTCCCCAGGTCACAGATAATCAAGCCACAGTGTGGTCACCTGAAAAGCAGCCAACCAGTGAAGTATTTGGCAAGATGTTTCATAAAATGGGACTCAGATTCCGCCCAGACAAGATCATATACAGGGATGGAAGCAGAAAAGAGGTCCCACAGATAGGATTGTCACTGGCACATGAGTCTATAGGGCACACAAGCATGCACACCTGAGTCTTCGAATTGCGCTACATGGTATCTCATCTGCGCGCGCAACATAATATGACAGGCTTGCCATATGGCATGCATGGCGCAAGAGGAGAAGCTGCAGCTGCGCAGGAGGCTGATAGCATACTTTGTCATGCAGCTGCTGCATGCTCACTTGCAGGGGCCATGAAGCGCCTCCCAGTCTGTCCAGGCATGGTATTTGTGTGTAATATGGTGTAGCTTTAGCAGACACCTGTGCATTCTGCTTCATTACATTTATATCGCAAGTCTTTCACTCGCCTCTGTGGCAACAGCCTCACTCTGACTCTGCTCCAGAACTTTGAGCTGTGCCTGCAAGTGTCTGGCATCTGAATCTAAACCGTAACAAAGCAAAATCGTGACGCCTCACGCTTTCTGACCTAAACAGAGTGTAGCCTACAGCAGTGTATCAACGCCTGACAGACGCCTCAGACCGTACGACGACAGCGGGCTCCGTGCATGGCAAGACTGCATGGTGCAGCTGAGCATAGGAGCGCCGCGAGTCACCACTCTACCGCACGTCCGTCAAGGTGTTGCTGCCTGGAATAAGCCTTAGGGGTGAGTGTCAACAGCGCCTGTGTCGCAGGCACCCATTGAGATACACCTTCGAAGGGTTGACAAGTAAAATGAAACTTTTGCATATTAATGAAGCCCTCAGTGTATCTAGCACTAAAAACAGGGTGGCTTGAGATGCCTTCTGTATGCTCCTTGATGTAGCCTGATGGGGCACTCATGATAGCAGCCAATTGATACAACTGAATCACCATGTCCCTGCAGTTCATTGAGTGCACAGCGTCCAGTGCTGAGGCACTCAAAGCCGCAAGACAAGCCCCGTCCAGGCAACCTTTTCTGGCCAAGCTCCCAGTTCTGCGCTGTTGTTCTGGGAGTGGCTGCAGATGGTCACGGACCGTAGCCGTCCTGCAAAGCTGCCAGGAGGTCTTGCAAAAAGACCTTTTGTCCTGGCTGAGATTGCAAGGCATGAGAAGTGGGGTGACTACGCTGCAGCTAACACCGCTAATCATGAGACACCCCCGAAGGTCAGCATCACATTGCTACTGGCCAAGCACCTCTGCACATGCTTTGCAGTGTTAAATGCATGGTACCCCATGGTTGCAAGATACCCACCTTTACCCGACAGAGGCAGCTGTCAGCATGTGTGACACTTTGTCCTGGGGCATGCAACATCCTGAGATGACATTCTAAGTATCTCATCCTGACTGTCAAACAGTAAGCTTTGTACTCTTCATGAAGGTGACTTGAGCACATGTGGGGATGACATGACATCCTGAAGGACCTTAGTTTAGAGCAGTCACCCAACATGTTGTGCCAAGGAAGGCCTGGCTTGTACAGCTGAATTCCTGCAAACCTATTAGCATTTTATGCTCTGATGCATTAGGCTCTCCCATTTTTCCGCTATTGATGTTTTCATGTGTTGTTTATGCAGGCTGATAAGGATGTGGCTGAATTCACAACCAAGTGGTACGGCGACGTAGCAGAAGTGGTCATCCACTGCAAGCATCCAGAGTCAAAGGTAATGGTGCTTGCGACTACATTTGTTTGGTCTGGATGCGGCATCGCACCTGTTGGTTTTGGTGTCCAGGATCATGTTCATGCTGCTTGGGCTGTAGCAAAGCATGACAAGCAGTTTGCATGTGTACGACATGCACATGCACTTCATCTTTATACAATCACGCATTAGCCAGTGAGTCTTTCACACTCTCAGCACTGATGACCAAACATTCAATGCATTGTACTTGGCGGTTGTACAGAAGCGTCTGTCTCAAGTCTGGTCAGTGCATGCCAGCAGAACACAGAAGTGTCTGTGTTCTTGTTATGGCGGAAGCATCCTGCATGTCTTGCTGTTTAATTGAGCTGTGACAACCGCTCGACTTGTGATATGCATGCACTTAAGCGCGAGAAGTCTGCCAGGCATTTGGTACAGGACATAGCTGGCTACCACTTCATGTATGCACGGGACATTGTGTAACTGTTATGTTATGGCTGATACGCTGTAGCTGTTGTGCTGCAGCTGTCATGTACTAACTGTTACGCGGTAGCTGTTGCGCCATAGCTGTTAAGCTGTAGCTGTTATGCTATAGCCGTCACGCTGTAGCCGTTACGCCATAGCTGGTATGCTGTAGCTGTTGCACTGTGGTTGTCAAGCTGTGGTTGTTACGCTGTAGCTGTTACGCTGCAGCTGTTACACTGCAGCTAATGCAACAGCTTCTTGACCAATGATGTGCACGCACAGGAATGGAAGAAATCTTCTAGGCAGCTGGTGCAGGACCTGGCGGACTACCACAGCATAGACGCAGAGGAGATTGTGCACATGCTGGCATCGTATCAGCAGAAGCACCCCGAACAGGCCCCCCACATTTTCCGGTGGATGTGTGGTGATGACTTCTGGAGACTGGTGTGTCACTCTACAACCCTGCTCAGCACTGTTGTTCCTCCCTGGGCTGCTGCAGGCCTCGCTGATGCTTGCATGTGTTGAGCCACCCGTCTCCTCCAGAGGCCTGATGGACAAGCTTGTTTTGCTTTTTCTTGACAGCTCCTTTTGGGCGGTCTGTCGTGTGTGCAATTGCATGCAGTGCTAGCCTGCCAACACTGCATTTCAATGCATACATGGTGTGAATTTTGGCTGAATGTCATGTAGATGCAAGACAATTGTATATGCTGCGCTCAGATGACCCTCATCTGGGGGGTTGCCCTGTTGCCATTGTCTGTGCATGTGTGTGATGTCGCTTGGGCACTGTTGCAGGTGAACGACTTTGGTCAAGATCAAGCCTGGCATCTGCAGCACCTTCTGGAGTCAGGCAAGCTGCTTCCCATACCCTTGTTGTGTTTGTCTTGCCCAGATTTGTATGTAACACTCGACTCATCATGCCCTTGCGCAAGCAAAGCAGGGTGAGTAGCATAATCAGGCCAGTATCACCCTGCAAAACTTGCGACCTGGGTTGCTAACAAATACCTTTTCAGTGTGTTACTGCATCCTGCTGTTTCTTTGAGGTCCTCTCGGCTGCTGCCTCAGATTATGATCACAACAAGGGGTGGTTTGTCTTCCCCCTTTCTTCCCCTTTTGGGACCAATGTGACCATTTGGGAAGCACGTCACAGCTTGTACCTAGCTCTGCAGCCTCTGATAGTCTGCAGCTGTTGGTATGCCTGAACTTGCCAGTGCCTTTGCAGCTGATGGGAAGAACAGTCTTGTCGCTGCATTGGGTGGGGAGAGGGGGCAAGAGGGCAGTGGGGCCAGCCAGGTTGCAGTTGAGGCTCCAGCCTTGATATCTGCTCATCCAGCTGCCAGACCCATGCCCCAATCATCCATAGCAAGTGCTGATGCTGGTGAGTTGATCATCATGGCTAAATGCTGATGAGTTCATCATCATGACTCAATACTGGTGAGTTGATCATCATGACTAAATGCGATCCTCTTCTCCCAGACCATGCTGAGTGCAGCTCCACCCCAGATATCCCTTGGTTTACACAAACTGTTCAAAATTTGTACACTCACTTTGTCCATCTATCTGCAAAGACCAAATAAGAAAGTCATGACGCCTACTCCAATGCTCCTGGGTGTATTGTCACCCCTCACCCCATGTGCAAGCAACAGCCATACCCCATACAAGATTCTATGTCGCTGTGATTGGCCATGCACAGCAGGTCAATGTCATAACTCAATGTGTGTCAAGCACTCCTGACGCAAAGCTTGAGCCCGTGTTTCTGTCCCTACTTTCACAACACACATGCATGCCTTAAAGAGCATTGCATGCTTGCTGCAAAAGGGCCAAGCGTAGTAACAAGTAATCGGCTCACTGATCCATCATTGATCCTTGAACATAAGTATGACAGTTGTGCTTCTTTAACACGGCTGATGATGATGTTACAGGCAAGCAGCTGGACTGGCTCACAAGCACTGCAGCCAGTCTCTCCAGTGCTCAACAGCACTCAGCTGAGTATGATAGTATGGTGAAGTCAATAGGGCTGGCAACTGGAGCAGCCAACATCGCACCAAGACAGGTGTTGCATCATTCAAGCAATGTGCTGCTGCAGCCTAAGAAGGCCCAGCATGCATTAGGTAAGGCTCTGTATGATGACTGTGCTTAGCAAATTCCAGTTCTGGAATGCCTTGCTGAGCATGTCTGCAGTGAGGCAGGCGACAGCCTGCCAATCTGTCTATGCTGAAGCAGCCTTTGGGATGATTTGTGGACACCTTGGAGTGCCATTGCCTTTGAGACTGCCACAGGCATTGTGTGTGTCATGTCATGCCCAGTGGCACTGATGACTGCATTGTGTGTGTCACCTTGTTGGGCTAGGTCTGGCAGCTCAAGCTCACCCTGAGGGTCAGCACACATGCATAGCTAACCTGCTCCAACAACAAACCCTACATCATGCTTAGCACATACACGAGCTTCCCTTTGTTCACAATCTGCAACAAAACTATGGACACAAAACTTGTCTCACATGTTGGGACTGAGCCGGAATTTGTGCATGTTGAAACCCAGACCCTAAATACTAAATCCCAAACCCCAGTCCCGCGATTTTGTCAAAATTTGACAGCTCAGGCATGTTTTGTGATGTCCGCAGGAAAGTCAAGAGGATGCTGCTCAAGCTGGCCCAGCCACCTAGACATCATCTTCTGCTGGTTGGTGCTGGTCTGTGGCTCGGCATGCTCTTTTGCAACAATTGCCCTGATGCCCAAGTGTCCCATCCAGAGCTCAGCAGCAGCACAGGTGCAGCAGGTGCAGCCTGTCTTGATGCCACAGCTTGATGGCGCAGCTGTATGGACCGAGTCAACTGCTCAGTCGCAGGGCTCCCACTGGCGGCCCTGGGCAGATTTTGGTAGCCCAGGTGACATGTGTGAAATGATTTCCACAGATGTGGCAGCAGTGGACTTGGCTGATGCCACAGCAGTGGACTTGGCTGATGTCGCAGCTGTGCCCACTCAGCAAGCCGTTCTGACCCCATCTGAAACTGTGGAAGAGCATGCAGAGATCCATGAGGTTGTGGCTCAGAGTGCCCTGGCAAAGCACAAAGCAGATCAGGGTGTGGCCACAGCTGTGGCATCAGGCAGTGCTGCTCCCGCCTCTGCTGACAACAATGCTGTAACCCCAGCTGTGGCCAGCGTTGAAGAGGCCCCATTTGTAACGGTGGAGAGTGCTACTGAGGGTGCACTCTGTTCATTGGCAGCTGCAATGCATGCCAGCACAGGTCAGACCACAGCTGTGGCAGCTGCTGATTGTGAGGCTACAGAGCTTATGCAAGGCATACCACCTCCAGAGAATCATGTATACAGCCAGTTCCATGCAGCCGACAGAGCATTGCAAGCCCCTGCCACTGCTGAAGTGGCAGTGGAAGTGGAAGTTGAAGTGGCAGAAGTGGACACAGCTGACATGCACCGTGATGCAGCTGTGGGCTTTGATTTGCACAGCAGCACAGAGCCAGGCCTTAGTGTGCCTGCCGCTCCAGCTGAGCTGCATGCTGTCTTGGCCGCCACAGCAGCTGCCTTGCCAGCTGCTGCAGCAGTTGCAGGAGCAGAAGCTACCCCGAGTACCGTTGCAGGTGGAGCTGAGCTGTATGTTGTCTCAGCAGTCGCAGGAGTAGATGCTGCCCTAAGTTCGGCTGCAGGTGGAGTTGTACCTGCAGACACTCCAGTGGCCACAGATGGTATGTCAGCATACACTGAATCAGTCACTCAGAAGGATGAGGCAGCCACGCTGAGTGGTTCAGTCACTGTTGAGTCACCTGCAGACACAGACCACACAGCTGCAGAAGTGCAGCCACATGAAGGTCAGGCTTCTGGGTTTTGGGGTCAACACCCAGATAAAACAGTCAGCCCCTCATGCTTGTCTCCCAGCACAGTAGACATCATGTTGAGCTCCTCATGCGCGTCTCCCAACACAGTAGACATCATGTTGACTACTGGTGAGGGCAGATCAGTGGCGGCTAATGCTGCCGCCAGCTCGGCAGGGCCTGTACAAGTGGCTGCCGCAGAGGAAGCACACGCTCGTCTGGCTGCAGAGCTGGCTGCCATCTTTGCATGGGTTGGCAACGAGCTGCCAAAGACCCCTACTGAGCCCTCACAGACCTTTACTGAGCACAGGCCGGAGGGTGGTGATGCTAAATCCTTCTCTGCAGGAGACAGCCAGAATGCTCGCATGGCAGCAGAGCTGGCTGCCATCTTTGCTCTTGCTGATCCTCAATTACAGCAGAGCCTTGCTGAGCCATCCTCTGAGGCCAGTGCAGCAGCAGACAGTGTGGTTGCAGACAGTGTGGTTGCAGACAGTGTGATTGCAGACAGTGTGGTTGCAAACAGAGCAGCCATCAGCCTGCCTTTGGAGAATGCATGCAGAGCTGCCGCTGAAGATGCCATAAGCTTCTGTGACGCACAGCCAGCAGAGGATCTCCCTGCAGAGCACTCCTCACTGACCGCACTTGTCACATCAGATGAGGACTCTGTACTTACAGAAGCAGCCGGTGAACTCCAAATCACGCTCCATCGTACTCCAGAGGATGTCTCAATCTATCATCCTTTCTGTCCAGGCATGGATGTAAGCTCAGATGCTGTTGCGCCATGCATCACAGAGCAGCACATCATGACTGCTGCAGCTTTCCCACAGACGCCTCAGATACCCTGTGATACTGAATCAATCAGACGTGCTGGGGGTGGCATTGCAGCAGAGACTGTCGGCAAAGTCATAGCCAGGGCTTACAGCCACCACACTGTAGCTGGAGAGTTGTTTAGCCCAATGGTGCTGCTGGGGACTCCTGACTTGACACTGCTAGGTATGTCCCCCCCTGAACATCCCCCTCACAAGTTGTCCTTTTGGCTGCCATAGCATGCAACAGACATCACCGGTTTGCCTGCCAGGGCACCTTTACACAAGACGCTCTTTGTTGGTCAGTGACTCCTCCTGTGCATGATGGCGTATGCTCTTGTTTGCTGGTGTGAGTCCGTAACAACAGTCTTGTAACCTGTATCTGCTGAGTACATGCCATTCACTTTGTCCCTCCTGTACAGGTGATGCAACCGAGACTGCTGTCACCTCAATGGCTACATTAAACTACGTAAATGCTGACAACCAGCAAGCAGATGCTGCTGTGCTGGCGTTCTCATGCCCTTGCCTTACCCAAATGACGGCAGAGGACAAGCACGGCAGCAGCATTGCGCCAGCTTGCACCATTGCAAGCTGCGCACTGTACGCCATGCAGCAGCGAGCCATGATGAGTTGTGTCCCCTCGCCCTTCGTGACAGGTATGTTGTGCAGCAAACCTGACCTGACAGCAACTGTTGCATGCTGTGCAGCCACAGCTGTATGTATGCTGTGCTACTGGGACCTGTCCTATGGTCTTGTACTATTGTGTTGCTTGTCATGCTTTGCATCTGCATCCAACTTGAGCCCTGATCAAAGTCGTGCATAATTGTGATTCTGCAATGAAAGTCATGCATAATACTTTGTGATCCTGCAATCAAAGTCATTATATGTAATGCTTTACAAACAAGTGTGATTTTGCAGGGGATAGCAAGCTTTTGCATGGGCTGCTTGACTCATGCCAGTCCCAGGCTTCAGACAGATTCAGGCACACCTGCAGTGGTGTTGTGCTAGGAGCATCTGGTGATAGTGCTGTGAGCACCACCCCTGCCCTGGTGCTTCGTCAGAAGGTACACTCCGCTATCTTTGATGTGGTGTGCTGTTTTTTTCGACCTTCACAGGCTCTTGTCCCTTTTCCCCCCACCTGCCCCCCCTTCCTCACCCCCCCCCCCGCGGCCCCCTTGCGGCCCCCTTGCGGCCACCTCGCCTCCTCTGTTCCTTTCAGCACATAGGACATTTGCTGTAACTCCACCCCCCATCAACCCCACCTTCCCCCCTCCCCCCGGGTGCATATATCCCATACCATTTCATGGGCTGTAGTATGACATGTGCTGTATTGCACATGCTACACCCTGCATTTGAATGTGTCTTT
>JAABUO010009754.1_pt1 | contig 10705 bp, 14 predicted proteins | sample 5559291 | NCBI WGS metagenome assembly JAABUO01 (sample SAMN10711878, study PRJNA513372) | rock metagenome | isolation source: Antarctica rocks | place: Antarctica: Victoria Land, Finger Mt sud
ATGGGGGAAGGGAAAAGATGCATACGCATGAGGCTGGGTATGGGTTTACTGGTCGTTGTTATGCTTGAGGGAACGGTGAAGCGGGGGGTTGGATGTGGGGGATGTGATCGGTGTTTGTGAACTGTGAGCGAGATGAGGGAGTTGGCTAGCGAATCTAAGGTTTCCGAAGACTTCAGGTTGTGAAGCCCCATTGCTATATCCCTTTGATGAAACATGAGAATATCTTTTGGGTGTAATTTTGACTTCCAGGATTCAAGAGCTCAGAGGTTGTTTTCAGCCTTGAACCCTTCCCACGCCTCGTTCAGCGTCGCAAACACGGCGGCCGAAATCATTTTCTGCTCCGTTGTTGCAGTGGTGGGTAACTATATCTTTCGCGTTAGCAAAAACAATGGCTCTTCCCAAAAGACCTAGAGGCGCTTCCCAAAAAAGAACAGCAAAGGGGCACAGAAAAAAGCCAACCTTATCCGGATGCACCCTGGCGATCCCCTTCATATAAACCAGCTTCACCCTCCCCGGCACAATCAGCTCGCCCATACCCACCTTCTTCCATCCCGACCCCTCCCACAGCACCGTTTCCAAGCTCGCCAACAACGCGCGCAGATTCGCTTCCTTGCCACCGTTCCACTTCGCAACTTTCTCGCTCACTTTGTCCGAAAGAGCGAATTTCTCGTCGTCGAGACGTTCGGCTTCGGCATTTGCGGCGCGCAGGCGCGTTACTGCTTCTGCCGAGCCGGTTGTTGATGGCCCAAAGGGGCGGCCGGTGAGGTCGTCGAGGGCGGAGGGTTTGGGGATGGGTTTTGGTACGGCTTTCTTCGGTGCAGGGGGTCTAGGTGTAGATATGGGTTTCGAGGAGCCTCCTCCAGCGGCTTTTTCGCACCTATTCCTTCCGGCTATGCTAATCGCGCCACCTACACCTGCTTCGACACAGCTTTTCCACGCACCGGCGGCTTCAGGCCAGCGCTCGAGTTGCTCCAAGGCCTCGGCTTGGCGGATCATGGCTTTGCCCCAGAAACTGTTCATGTCCTTTGAGCCTTCGTCGCCGAGATCGATGGTTTCGGATGAACCGCGGGAGGGGCCGATGAGGGTTGTGGCAGCGGTGGCGTCGGCGATGCAGGATTTAGGGTCACCTGTTTTCAAGTGGGCGAGAGCCCGGTTTGTGAAAATGACGATGGTGAGAGGGTGGATTTGGGGTAGAGGAGAAAGGGCGGAGGTGTAGTGGATTGTGGCTTCGGCGTAGTCGCCTCTTTTGAAGGCGGCTGTGCCGGAGCGGCGGCTTATCGTTGAGCTTTGAAGGGCAAAATTTGAGACTGAGGGAATAGCACGCTTTGGTGGGGGAGGACGGGTTGGAAGAGAAGGTTTGGAAGGCATCCGAGGCTCGTTTGATTTATTTGATTTGGGACGGGGTTCTGGAGGCGCCGATTTAGCTGTTGCTTGAGAGGAATCAAATAGTAGATCCGGCTCCGGAGATGGGGGTTTTGGCGTAGCTTTTTTCCGGCGTGCTGGGCTGATATAAGCTTGAGAACTTTGCTCTTCGACAGCTTGCCGTGTGATTTTTGTTCTTGGGTCGGGAGCCATTGACTTCTGTGCGAACCGAGGCTGGCGAAGGTCCTGATCTCGAGGTTTAGTTTCGATTGCAGGGGACGGGTCTCTTGAGGAATCCGTGCTCCTGGCTGGAACATCTTGTTTTGGACGTCCTGCAGACCTCCGTGGTACAGGACGAGTATCTTGTGACTCTAACATTATAGCCTCATCGGTTACACTAGGCGCCTTAGTGGTTGGTGTTCGCTGCTGCTCTTTCGGAGACGCTGTTTTCTGACCATCGACTTTCCTCTCTTGTTGCAGACCCGATGGTTCTCCGGTACTAGATTCAAGTGAGGCATCTCTCATCCACTTTGGCTGACTGGAATCGCTGTCAGAGTTGAGCTCGGAAACGGCTTGGTTTAGCTTCTTGGTCCCAGTTTTCCACAAGGAGTTAGCAGTCTTGAATAGATTATTGCCGAGTTCTGCGGCTATCTTTGCTGGATCCTTGTCGCCATTGATAGGGGATCGGCTGTCCTGCCGGCGCTGTCCTGCATTTGTTTGAGTTTGTCCTCGCATCCACGCTGGCACTGGGGCTTCAGCTGGCTGATCGCCACTGCGCCGCCGAGTTCTCCCTGACTCCTGCGGCCTGGGGTCGTGGAGTTGATCATCTTGATCTTGCCGTGGTTGTGGCCGAGTCTTTTTCCTTGACTCTTCATGTGCCTGGTTAAGCAGCCAACCAACAGCAGCTTGAACGTCTGTCCCGGAGTCTGTGCTTCTAAGAGCTTTTTGTGATCTGTCAGGGGGAAATCCCATGTCCACCAACTCGGCGAGAGCATGGTCTTTTGGCCCTGAAGTATCGGATTTTGAAGGTTCTGGAGATGTCTTGAAGGTTGACTCCTTTCGTGCAAACTCGGAAACGGGACGTGCGAGAAGCCCCAGTACATCGTCGTCATCTGCTGTCATAGCCGGTTTTTTTTCTATGGCTCCCGGACCATGGCCTGTTCCAAGTCCAAAAGGGTCGTCATCCTCACCCACAGCACTTCCGTTGGTCCCACTCAGCTCGTCCAATGCCGTGCTCTTGGGATTGTTTATGTGAATGCTGAGGACGTCGTCATCGGCCGAGAACCTTGAGGGTGCCGGCAGATGGCTAGAGTTATCGACTGGGGCAGAAGCATTGAAAGCCGACAGTAGATCGTCTTCATCGTTGACTAGCGTCCTTATCGTAGAAGGCGGTGGAGTTTGATTAATATTGGCGAAGGGTTTGTTAATCGCCTTAGACAGCTTATGTCCACCATATTCGTTCGTTGCAGCATAAGAGGGCGGACATGTCACGTGGCTCGATGTCGTTTTCCAATCGCCCAATTTCTCCCAGATATCGCCTTTCGCTCCCGCACTTGCTTCTTTGGATATATGTTGAGGCCCAGCTGCCTTGGCCCGTTGTTCTTGCAACAATCGTTGCTGTTCCTGCAGAGAAAGATTCTTTGTTGACTGCGCAGCGTTGAAGCTGACCAAGTTCGCGAAACTATCATTGGCTGGTGTAGAGTTATTACTTCGGGAAGCAAGGTCCGCCAACGACTTGGGGTTGCTGGCTGAAGGGTGAGCGGCAGATGGCGTCGATGTCCCCGACAGAGGCGGAGTAGGTCTCAGAGTGGGGTATGAAGAGCCGAACGGAGGAGGTTTCTGATGCGCAGCGGTAGCGCTGAAGTTTGTCCATTCAAGGCCTGAAAGGTCATCCATCTCTGTTGAGGTGTCTTAGCTCATTTGGTTACTATCGTGTATCACAGCTTTAGCTTGACAGACTACAAGGGGCTTATCAAAAGCTCGGATTGAATTCACGTTAATAGGTATTGATCTTGTATATGTATATGTAAGACGGGTTTGAGCCTCGTTTGACAAGCCACAACCGCCACATCTGCCACAACTTTATTTCGGACAGTCCTGCCATTCAAGGTTGGGGAGGTTTTCGATATCTTTGCGACTCTGCAAAGCACATTTCTTATGCTAGTCGTGTCGAACACGAGAAGGCGCATCGTCCCTCAATTCGAGCAAGAGTGGCAGTGAAAAGATATTCACATGCCATACATCTTTCAATCAGTACCTCGTCTGCGGTGATCAGATATGAATGGCGAAAAGACCAATCCAAATTCCATGTTCGATGATAATCTTGCCTCTGCTTATCTGATCCTACCCTACTCCGTAAAGTTCCCTTATCCTCTCCGATCTAATTAGTAACAAATCATGAGGGGGACGGATCTGTGGATAGCCAGACAGGATGAACTAACGGGACCGTCGATGCCAAGATGATAGCTGAAACCGCGGACAAGAACCAAATCGTCCCTGGTACGTTAGCAAAACTGAACGCTACCTTCGTTCCAAATCGAATGACTAAAATCCCAGCCATGGACCCGTTTGCCGCGGCAGTAAGGCTATCTTCGATGCGGCTCGGACAATTTTTCAGGGGCTCGTTCATCTTTAGAAAAGCGTGAGTGAGCCTGACATGGAAATCGTCTGTACGAGCATGAAAGAGCATAGGAGTACGGAATATAGTATATAATTATAATCATAACTATATTTATAATTCTATTGCTACCTGTCCAACACGTGCATCTGTCATTTGTTCCCATCTCCCAGGTCTGTGGGTCGAGCAGCTCTCTCGGCAACGTGGGAAAGTTCTCCGCTAGGGTGTTGCCGTTCCCCTGCAGCATGCATCCTATGTAAGTATTCACGAGTTGCTCTTCATCCCTTTAGCCTCGATAAGATAATACTAAGGAAGTGCATCGTAAGGTATGTAAGTAGGTGAGTAAGGTACTTGTATTCCACCTATCGACGATCGAAACAACGACCGGATGAGAAAAGGAGAAGAGGAGAAGAGGAACTGGCTTCGAAAACGTTTGAATTTTTCTACGCACTCGGGTGATTCAACCAACACTGCATCTACCATAGAACTAGTACTATGTACGTTCTAGACCTTCGAATGATGAATCTTCTCCACGGCTTACCCCGTCTGATCGAAGTTAAACTCCCGGCCTACAACGGGTATCGTCCCCCGGGTGCCGCCAAACCCTCAAGATGGCGTCGTTCTCCTGCTACAATATTCTCTGGTGGGAGAGATGGACATTTTGGAATATTATTGATATTATTGATATTATTGTCAGTCAACCAATAATAATACTCTAGGACATCCTTGCAACAGTTGCCTTTTGTAAAGTACCTTGCATATTGTTGATTGTTATTGTTACCTTATTCTTTAGTTTTTCTTTGACTGTCGGCGCCCCTCTCTTTGGGCGTTCGAGGGGTTTGCCTTGAGGAAGGTCCCCGATCCAGGCAATTTGCTCTCTCGAAATCGGTAGTCACATGATGCTGTGAATATTTATCATTCATGGCAGTAATAGTTCTATCTAGTGTTAGCAATACATTCACTCGTAGCAAGCTTGATCACCAACAGTTGGAGCGTCGAAGTCGAGCCATCCATTGCTTGGTGGTTTTGCATTCTCCCTCGGCACGTGATTTTACCATGGGTTTGTTCAGTCGAAAGAATAGCAGCAAGACGTCTAATGCGACCTTGAATGGCGCAAATCAGTCAAATAACTCCCTGAAGTCACCGACCGTTCAGCAATTTTCGAATGGGTCTGCTTTCAGTTCGCCGTCAATGCCCGACATAACATTACCAAGCCCTCCGGAGCCGACCCTTGACCCAGCAGCATACCTTCGAAGCATCTACGCGGTACGAGCCAGATCAAAACTCATATTTGGACATGCGAGGAGGAACCGATTAGCCCATTTTGACGTGGACTTTGACAGGTTCAAAGAAACGGCAAAATATGTAGTATCGATCATCAAGGTAAGAAACCAGAGAGAGGTTCATATGCAGCAGCCCGGCTGACCGGAGTTCTTGTTCCACAGAGAGATTATGCGCCAGACTATCACAAAATCCCACCCCATGGGCGTTGGCAACACTTCGAAGCAGGTGGGCGACCTAGGGTGGATCAATTACTCGCCTCCTGGCCGTCCTCGATCGATAATCAAGAGAGGACACGCCGCTTGCTTGACCTCTTCCTAGTATCCGTCCTCCTCGATGCCGGCGCAGGAACAAGATGGTCGTACAAGTCCAAGGAATCTGGCAAGGTCTACCGCCGTAGCGAGGGACTTGCAGTCGCGAGCTTGGAGATGTTCAAAGCCGGATATTTTAGCAGCGAACAACTGGAGCCTTGCCAAGTCGACAGTGCAGGATTGGAAAGATTGACCATACAGCAGTTGGCAAAAGCGCTACAGGTATCAGAGGACAATCCCATTTCAGGTTTGGAAGGTAGAGCAGGTCTTTTGTCTGGACTGGGGGTGGCTTTGAAGAATGCAGCTCTATTCGGAAAAGACGGGAGGCCAGGCAATATGCTCGACTATCTCCTATCTCATCCTTCTACCCAAGCCGCATCCGTTCCGATTGTCACTCTTCCAACCCTGTGGTCTGTTCTCATCAATGGTCTTGCAAGCATCTGGCCAGAATCGCGAACTCAGATCAATGGTGTTTCCATTGGCGATGCCTGGCCCTGCTCATCCATGCCCGATTCGCCTCCTGCACAGCCGTGGGAGAACATTGTGCCTTTCCATAAGTTGACACAATGGCTATGTTATTCGCTCATGGTTCCTATGACCAAACTCCTACATATCCAATTCGCTGGCGCAGAGCTTCTAACGGGCTTACCTGAATATCGAAATGGAGGGTTACTCATAGACACTGGATTATTGACGCTTAAGCCGCAAGATACAGAGCGGGGACTCGTGAACTTCAGAGAAAATGCTGCCCACAAGGGACAGCCAAGCATGGAAGTTGTACCACTGTTCTCAACAGATGATGACGTGATTGTCGAGTGGCGCGCCGTTACTGTTGGCTTTCTGGACGAATTGCTCACCGAGGTGAACCGTGCCCTTGGACTCGATGGACCAGATCGACTGACTTTGGCACAAATGCTGGAAGCGGGAACCTGGAAGGTAAGTCTTTCAGTTGAAGTTTTTGATACTAAAGCAATGCAACGATAACTGATTCTGTGCAGGGTGGACGAGAATTGGCAGAGGTCTCAAGACCAAATACCAAGGAGCCTCCTATCATGATCCTGTCTGATGGCACTGTATTCTGAGATTCTGATTTCTTCTATTTCATGATACCAATTTCATAGGGACAGGTTAGGGCAGCAAATGGACGGGCTTGCTACCCAGGATAGCAAAGGTCTACATAGTTCAATTGGTCCTCTTCTTATGGACCGCACTCAAAGGGGCGTTCTTTCATTGGAAGCTATTCTGAGATTGGTCCTCTTTTCGGGCAGACCCCCTCAAGGCAGTGCCTTCTTTCAATATGCACCCCAGACCGAGCTTCTACTATGGGGTTTTTGATAAAGCTTACCCAGATTTAATTTTCTGGCTAATGCATAATGATATTCAGATCCAACTACTGCCATCCATTCATCTAGGGGCAGCACGTCGGACGACTCTACTCTCATCATCAAACAAATTTCTTACCGCAGCATACTACCGTACATGTGCATCAGTTAAGGGAAGCATGCGTTACTTCACAACACCACCTGGTCCAAAGAGCAGAGGGCTCAGTGTATCCCACTGTTCATGCGCTGGCATCGTTTCCCCATTTCATCATTTGATAGCATGGCTTCGTTTAGGTATCTCGGCCTACCGGCTGTCAAAAGCTACCCGCAGAGCCTCCCGCTTTACGTATATGGTGCGAAGCCCCGTTCTCGTAGCCCAGCCATCCCCTCTTCACTTCCACATCTTCTCGAAAATTTCCCTTGCACATGCGCAGCATACCTCGTCACAATATCATAAAAGAGCCTTGAGCTGCGCTTGCTCCTTTATATGGGAGTGGAGTCGTCAGCTTATTCGACAATGTAACGCGGGGTGTTTAGAGATCCTTAGCTTGACACTCACCATCGACAAAAAGCAATTCGGCTGAATCAGAGGTCGCACGCCACCATGGACAGCCTCAAGCTCAAACCGAAAAAGAAGAAGGTTCTTCTGATGGGAAAAAGCGGCTCTGGCAAATCATCCATGCGAAACATAATTTTCAGCAATTATGTTGCGAAAGACGTTAGGCGGTTAGGAGCGACAATTGATGTCGAGCATAGTCGAATAAAGTTTCTGGGCAATCTAATACTCAATCTGTGGGATTGTGGTGGGTAAGTCTATTTGACCATTTCTAATTGCCTTTAATGCGCATGTGCTGATCGTACATACGACAGACAAGACGCTTTCACCGAAAACTACCTTACCTCTCAAAAATCATATGTCTTCTCGGACGTAGGTGTACTTATATACGTCTTCGATGTAGAATCGCTGGAATTCGATGGTCGCGAAGGCCACAATGACCGGGATCTTATCACCTACTCATCAGTCATTAAAGCCTTGGAGGAATACTCTCCACGTGCCCATGTGTTCACCCTGGTACACAAGATGGATTTGGTTCAAATCGAACATCGCGATCGAGTACTCGAAACGAAAACGGATGCTATTCGAGCAAGAAGCGAGAGCTTCCAAAGGACCGTCCGCACATATGGAACTAGCATATGGGATCAAACGCTTTACAAGGCCTGGGGAAATATTGTGCACAGCTTGATACCGAATCTTGAAGTCATTGAGGGATATCTGGAACATCTTGCTGAGATGACTGAAGCAGAAGAAGTGGTTCTATTCGAGCGGACCACTTTTCTAACGGTGACGTCGGTCACATCCAAAGCTGGAGCACGAAATACTTACAGTGATCGCTACGAACGGCTTTCTAACATTATCAAGACCTTCAAAAATTCTCTCTCGTAAGTTACACATTTCCAACAAAAACCTCCTAAGAAGTAGCATGTGGCTAATTGCACCTACATCACACAGGAGCTTCTCCAACTCCTCGACATCCTCACACCAATTCATCGAATTCACAATCAAAACGCCTCGTTTTAATCTCATCATAGCTCGCCTCACCACCAACACCTACGTCCTCGTCGTTTTTCCACCTGGCGAAGCCGAGCTCGAGTGCACTAGATTCAATGTTCTTTCGGCAAAAGACGAGTTCTCTCAACTGGACGGAATAGCTGAGTTCAGGTATCGTGACGGTCAGAGTGTGGATAGCGAGCATTTAACAAATAGACAGAGCAATGGGAATGGGAGAGTCAAATGAGGGCGTGTATGGAAATTGCTTGCAAGTTCGGAGATTTACATTCTTGTTATCACAGCGTTGGTGTTTCGGTAATCTGTTGGAAACAGTTGTTTGGCTGAATGTGTAGCAATAGTGCTTGGGTATCGTACAAACCAGGCGTGTATGCTTGGAATCTTTTCGTCGGTCTTCTTTTATGGAGTGGAGATAGTGAACAATGTAATCTGCGTTGGCAAGCTAATAGGCCCAGTACTAACGTCACAACCTGTGTCAGTACTTTCTATCTGTTCGAACACGCCAGTTGCGTGGTTCGTTGCCAAATCGACGCATCTAATGAAGCAGCTCGCATAAACCTGCCTCAATCCCGGTTTCCGCTTTAGCGGTTCTCGGCTGGCACGCATCATGTGGGGTAAATCTCATCAGATCTAGAACAAGCAATCTTTATTTCACAGATGGAGCTTGTCCATAGAGAATGTACACCTTTCATACTCCTCTTCTATTCACTCCTTCATGAACATGTACCCCCAATCCCAAGGCTCCAACATTGACCTCGAAGCCCTCAGCGGTATCTGTGGGTGAGTCCTCCGATAACCCACCTCTCGCTTTCAAAACCTAACAAAACCACACCAGATCCGTCTCCATCGCCTGCTGGATCGTAGTCTTCTCCCCCCAAATCCTGGAAAACTTCCGCCGCCACTCCGCAGATGGCCTCTCCGTCTTCTTCATCATCGTCTGGCTCTCTGGCGACATCTGCAACATCCTCGGCGCCGTATTTCAAGGTGTCCTCCCCACCATGACCATTCTAGCCGTTTACTACGCCTTCGCAGATACCGTGCTACTATCGCAATGCTTCTACTACCGGGGATTTAGATTCTCCGATGTACCTACCAAGTCCTCGCAAGCAATTGACGAGGATGAGGCAACGGAGGAATCCCCGCTGATTTACAGCGAGGACTCGTCACCTCAGCAAAGACGAAAATCCTCATCGTCGACCCGCTCGTACAAACACAACCACATTGATCCAACGCACCTCTCTCCCGCAACCCCGCTCCTCGATCCTTCCACTCCCAGCACCGCTCCGCCTCAATTGTCCACGCTAAAAACCATCCTTTTCAACGTGACGGCCCTCGCTCTTGTCATCGCAGCTGGCATCTTCGGCTGGTGGATCTCGCGCCAATCCTCCCATTCCCATTCCCACCAGCACCACCATAACAACCACAACCACGACCACCAAGAGATCAAAGACTCCCCCATAACCTTCGACCTCCCCGGCCAAATCTTCGGTTACCTCTGCGCAGCCCTCTACCTCGGCTCCCGCATCCCACAACTCCTGCTCAATTACCGCAGGAAAAGCACCGAGGGCGTTAGCATGTTATTCTTCCTCTTCGCCTGCGTAGGCAACTTGACCTATGTCCTCAGCATACTGGCTTATGAGCCTCTATGCGCCAAAGCATTAGGTCCACGGCTGGCTGGGCCCGGGGCAGCGTGTGAAGTAGCAGCAGAAAGTCGTGGCTGCGGAGAAGAACAATGGCGCACCGAATACCGGCGCTACATCAGCGTAAACGCCAGCTGGCTGATCGGCAGCGCGGGGACGCTGCTGCTGGACCTGGTGATTTTCGCGCAGTTCTGGATGTATCGGGGTCGTGCGCCTACAGCTTCGATCTGAACATAGATATATAACAAGTACGATAGAAACGAGATTTCCCTCACTTATTATTTCCGAAAGTTTTCATAATTTCGCCGCTTGAAAGGATAGGCGTCTCATCCACTGCTTTTCACCCCGATGTACGAACCCCTCCCATCCCTCTGCCAAAAAATTGTCAACAAAAAAAAAGAACCATCACATCAACATCGTGACATCAGCTCAAAGATCAAAAACCCCCCCAAACACAAAGAATTTTAAATACGTAAAAAGTAAAATCATCTGTTCAATTCAATGTCATCATCACACACACGCACAAGCCATTTATTACACAAAACTAGTTTTTTTGGTTTAAAAGAAACTATATTTTTAATTTTTTTTCTTTTTTGTTAAATATC
>JAABUO010009756.1_pt1 | contig 10703 bp, 12 predicted proteins | sample 5559291 | NCBI WGS metagenome assembly JAABUO01 (sample SAMN10711878, study PRJNA513372) | rock metagenome | isolation source: Antarctica rocks | place: Antarctica: Victoria Land, Finger Mt sud
AGCGTGGTACCTATGACTTGCATGAAGAGAATGGCAGCAACTCAGGAGCTGATGATATAGGTCCTGCTGAGGATGCAGGCCCCACCAGTCACACAGCAGCAGATGTACAAGAAGGCATGCAGAACATCAGTATTGCTGACAACTAGGCTAAGCATGTCAGCCTTTTCTTGTTAGGAAGTTGGTGAATGACACTGCTGTACTTGCATGGCACATGTCTTGCTGACTGTCCACATCAATTTTGCCATGCTTGCTGTTGCTGTGACGAAGATCAAGTTTCACCAAGCCACTATGTCTCGAACATAAACACTGGAGCTTTGCTGATGTTCCGATGTTCAAGTTCGAGAGACTCTCGGATGCAATGCATAAGTCATACACTGTAAACAGTTAGTCCAATATAGGCTGATCTAGCTCAGTGATAGAGCAGCTGATTGCATGTTGGTGGGTCAAACCCGATGGTTGACTGGCATGCTCCTTGTGCCTTAAAGAAGAAAACGGCTGCCCAAGATTGCTCTGTGACATCATCGGACAGTCTGCAGGAGCTCTGCCAAGCCTTGCATGCCAGTGCTGGACTGTGCCATCTTGCAAAGACTTGCTACCTCTTGCAATAGGGCTGCGTCGTGGCCTACATGAACAATGAGCACCATTTGACATTGCGCCACTGCTAATTCATGTAGCTGTACGATGTTGGACACAGTGTGCTGCGAGTGCACAAGCAACAAACAGGGCTGACCATACCGGGACATATTGCACTCCTGAATTGTGCGAGCACTGTCTCTTACAGCAAATTGAGACCACTCTGGATTTGAAGACTGTGCAAGCACAGCAGTCTAACCTGACATTGTGTAAGCTTGCTTTAAGGCCAACTGCGCAGCTCTGTCCTCATGCAAGCCCATCAGCGCAACTGCTTTGTTCAGCATACTCCGCCAGTGCTGACTGTTGAGTGCCAGGACGGAATCGTAGCATTGCACAGCACTCTTGCATTCGTTACTCTGTCTATGAAGATTCCCTAGATTGAACAAGGCCTGCAGCACATGTACCAGTACGTCATTGATGACTAATGCATGCCTCCACTGGGGCTCGATGCAACTGTGTTTGAGGATGAATCATTGCTTGAGCTAGAATGCGTGCTGTACTCAAGCTGCTTGGATGCTTGCGCAGCTCGCCTCAGCAGCTTCCACTTCTGCCCTGTGCACAAAAACAGCACATGCCAAAGTCAAGCAGTGTGTCATGCAACATTACATCACCTCGACATGCTTGGGATTGACACGAGCAGCATTGCCAAAAGCCTCCTTGGCGTCTTCCACCCTGCCCAATGCACACAAAGCACAGCCCAGGTCACAGTAGGCATCTGCGTAGGCGGGGTTGAGCTGAAGAGCGGACTGCAGGGCTGTGCATGCGCCCTGTAGATCCCCTTGAGCATACAGGGCGCTGCCAAGCAGCTTGAGGGCCCTGAAGTGCTTGGGGTTCATCTGCAGCGCATCCCTGCACAGCCAGCATGGGCTGTCGTGAGACTGTCTGCATCATATACAGTGTATACACCCTACTGTGAGGGCTGTGGATCACAAAGCTGCACAACACCAGCAGAGATAGCCACACTATCTGCAACATTATGATGCAACCCATATGGCTTCTGCAACACAAGGCACATCTGGTTGCACGGCAGCGTGTCATGGCAAAGTAAACATGGTGAGCATCAAAAAATGTCTGAGAGTTTTGCAGAGTTGGGCTTCAGGATGGCCAGCAACAGCAGACCTGTAATGCTGACAGGCTGAAACCAGCTGGCCGTCTGCCTCAAGACTAATGCCCAAGTTGACATGAATCTTGGGCAGCAAGGCAGCATCATCAGGCAGAGTGGCTGCTTCCAGTGCCTCACTGAAAGCCTCTTGCGACTGGGCCAGCTGGTGCGCAGCAAAGAGGGCATTGCCCAGGCGGAAGAGTGGACGGGCATCTGCTGGAGCTGCTGCAGCGGCATGCTGGAAACTCTTCACTGCTTCCTCATGCAGCTTCCTGCAAGCAGCTTTTGTTTGCATTACAGTACTACTGGATATCACCACAGAATTCAGGACTGTAAATGAATAAACGGCAGCAGTCATTTGTTCTATCTATCTGCCTTCTATTATACTGCATCCACCTCCGAAGCTGCACCCATGGCAAGTGCATATGATTGACTGCCCCGCTGCAGCTTACTCAGCTGTATTTCAAGATCAGACGACATCAAGTTGTTGCTGTGGTGGTGGTGGTGCTACTGTCTAGCAGTTTGAGCAAAGCCAGAGATTATGCAACCTCCTCATCTCCATGACGCACCATGCATGCTTCAATCATGTCATTTAGAGCAGCTCTGGATAACAGTGGGGGTAATGCCAATGGTCCAGGCAAAAGTACACAGAACAAAAAAATTCCAGTTTGTGTCTTCTGCTGCAGCAGCAACACTCACGTCCACCACATTGTTGCCATGACATTTAGCATCACGTGTCACATATGTAGCAATGTGTTTCCCTGAGCAGCTTTCATCCGTGTCTGTGTCATCAGCGCTGACTAGGTGCAGTGTTGCAGATTTGCAGAATGTGTCTGAATCATCACCATCCACAGATGAGCCAGAAACAGGCATTTTCCTCCCAAACCTCCCCGACTATAATCACAATCACAATGCAAGCACAGATTGGCAGAAAGCACCCGCATGTGGCTGCACCTGGCTGTGAGCAGCATACCCATCTCCATGTGGGCATCATAGCAGTCAGCACTATCCAGTGCATCTGCTCTTTGCCTCAAAGCATGCGCGGTCTGCTGCCAGTCACCACCATCCTGCTGCACTGCTTCTGCCAGCTCATCCACTAGGGCACCACAGCTCTGGTCCTCCTGTTGCAATAGGCACATGTGCATTTGCTGAGTCTGTCATGCAACATTTAGAGAAGCTTTGCAATCACACCGCAGACAAGGTATAGGAGCAGATGACCTGTCACAAAAACAACCTTTTTCCAGATATACCAGCAAACTTGCTGGCTTGTTGGATGCTTGTGTCCATGGTGACATCATATAGGAATCATGGCAAGAAGATTGCGTTGAATTACCTCATTTGTGGCTGCACAAAATGTTGCAGGCATGTCAGCGTGTGCATGGTATTGAACAGGCAGTGAAGTAGGAGCGCCCCAAGAAGCTTTGCGCCGGCGCCTAGCGCTGTCCTGCTTTGTAACTGGTTGAGGCACACTCTGCAATGGCTCTTGCAAAAGCACTGGGTCCAACTTCACACCTGTTGTGAGACCTGAACCATGGAAGGTGAAGCTTTGGCTGCCTGATGCAACCAGGGTGACGTCACAATTTGAGGCCAGGTGGCTTTGGAAAAGCGTGGGTGGGCCAATGTTGGGTGTAGTGTTTTCATCACAGCTGGCATCTTGCAGGTCAAAGCTGAAGCTGTTCCTGCCTGGTGACTTGCTGGTGATGCCTGGGGACTGGTCAAACAGGTTTGCAAAGATAGCGTCGTCTGCTGTTTGTTGCTGTTGAGTCAATTCGGCTGTGTTCACAATGCTTTGATCCTGCACATCAAGGGTGACGTTGCAGTATATGCTCTGTCGCAGGTCTGACGCAGCTGCAGACCGTAGAATCAAAGAGTGACCATCTTGACCTTGCTGTCCGCTAACTGCAGCGTGGCAAAGTCCAGGTCACAGTCTCCTATGCCATCCAAGTACAGCTTTGCTAGACTTTGCCTAGTCAAACCACCTGCATCTGCGCTCCCCTCATATTGCTCCAATACCTGTCAGCATGCCACTGCACACTGCTGCCACTGATCACCCCACAATCTCAACATAGCGGCGATGCAGCTCGTGCTGACAAAGCAGGCCGATCCCATTTGACTCGAAGTGACAATGTTTACCTCTCCCACAATTGCCTGCAGCTGCACGTCTGTAAAGCTTACTGAGGGATTGCACTGTTGGATCAGAGCTTTTAGCTCCTGTGCGCTTAATTTCGCGTCTTTGTCGATGTCAAAGGACTCGAAGATACAAGAGACCTTTCTCAGGTCTGCTTGTTCATCGCTTGCCATGCTGTCTCGCCACGCGTCAGACGCAAAAGTCTAGAGGCAGTGCTTCCGGATCATTCGGAGTTGCTTGTCACTCAAGTTTGTAAGCCAAACTTCAGAAACGAGCTTCCCCGACACAAGCAAGTGATCTTACTTAGCCTGTTGTATCACCGCGATCGGAAGTCTACTCACAGCAAGTGCAAGAGTGCAACATATATCAGGAATCTGGTTCCAGAGCAGTCATTCCAAAACTCTCGCTGTATCTGCCTGCAGTCAGCATGAGGGGAAGCCATTGTCCAGCTTGTCTTACAGTCAAGTATGTGGCTGTGCTCACAGTCAAGCATGCAGCTGTGTGTCACATACTGTGTCAAGCTAAAGGCATATCAAGATTCATCCTAGCAACAGGTTAGCTTTCATGACTGTGTATTCCACTGACAAAGTGTTACTGAGTCAGGCTTGACACCTAGAGCCCTTAATCAGGGTCCCCAAAGCCTGGCTTGTGTGCGCACTCACCAGTCTTGTATTTGGCAGTTACATGCATGCTAAGATTACATACCTAAGGATTTGCAATGTACAAACTCAGTCATACATTCATTCATTGTTCAAAGGGCTCGTGCCTTCATCAGACATCTACATCCTGCGCAAACATTCACATACACACATACAACGCTGCTGCATATGCTGGCACAACTCACGTCTGCCGGCACTTGACATGCAACAACATCCCGCAGGCAACATGGGCAAAATGGTGGTTTGTGATCAGCAGCTAGTGCACTTTGAAGCAGCTAGGCACAGGACAACACCCTGTCTGGCTTGCAAAATCTACTACATAAACACCCCCAGTGATGACGAATGCTGCAAAGGAGCACTCCCACCCATGTCTGCCATCTCCTCATTGCCCAGAGCCTGCGCATTCACACCATTCTTTTAGCTGCCATTTCAAAGTGTTTACATGCTTACGTGACACATGGTGAGCGAGCTCTGCCACAATGAGCAACAGGCGGCAGACTGGGAGTGATCGAGAATGTGTGATACATGCTCTGTGCAATATGTATGCATTGAGGGCGTCATTGCCCAACCCTGATGATAATGCTTCAAACATCTCACAGCAGGGCCTGCTCACCTCCAACAGCATGTTGAGCTCCTGACTGCTGAAATTGGGCGTGACCAGCACCTCAAGGCGCGGGCTTTCAATCATGCCTTCCATGGCCTGTTCACCAGATGACTGCCCATTGGCAAAGCTCTGCCCCCTCGTCAGCATCCCTTGCTGCCCATTGTTGAAGCTCTGTCCCCTGCTCATCATCCCCAACTGCCCGTTAAGGGCAAAGCTCTGACCTCTTGTCAACACGCCTTGATGCTGGGCCAGTGGGTGTATCTGACCCCCACCAAATTGCTGCTCAGCATAGTTGACACTGTCATACGCCTGAGCAGTGATGTGATATGTGGGTTGCTGCAGCTGCTGCTGTTGCTGCTGCTGCGCTTGCTGGTCAGGTCTGCCAGGCTTGGATGGGCCAGCCATGTTCTGACCTCCAGCGCCCACATGCATATGCTGTTGCTGCAGCTGCTGTTGTGGCATGTACTGCTGGGAGTGCTGCAGCTGTGCACCGTAACCACTATGTGGCTGTTGCTGCTGCTGCTGCTGATAGTACATGTTTTGTTGGGCAGTGTCTGACAGCATCTGCTGCTGGGATGGTAAGCTGCCTTTGGAGAAGAGCTTGTGCAGCAGCTGGCGCTGCTGGTTGTTGATCAAGGACTGGGTCCTTGGCGTATTGGCGGTGAATGCCTGAGGCTGAAGATCCCCAGACCCTGCGCCACCAACAAGCGCTGATTCTGAAGATATGGCAACAATGTAGCAACATGTTTGCAGTTGCAGAATCACAATCAGCTGCGGTAGTGAGCTATTACTGCCTGTGATTGTGTTTGCAATGCATTGGTACTGCATTCCAGAAGCAATAACACTGCAGCAGGGTGGGTAAATTTGTAGCGCAGGTGACCCACCTCCAGCCCTGGGGGTGAATCCATTGTTGAGCCACTTGGCAATGTCCCCATCAGTGTCTGTACGCCACAGGCCATTGCCTTCTGCCATTTGATCCTTCACTTCACTGTTGCCAGCTGCAGCATAAGCCTGGGGCAGTGGAATCATCTGGTCTTCCAGGTGGATGGTGACTGGCAGGCCCAAGGCATTGACCTCCTGTGTTTGTTGCCTCTCTTTGGGCGTCAGAGAATCCTGCATTGCACAATTCAGATAGCATGAGGTCAGCATGGTGCACGCTCTCATGCTGATTGAACACTTGCTGTGAAAGGGCAAGCTGCTCACAAAAGATGCTGGTGGACACATGCATGCAACAATAACAAGTCTATGTTTGCGCAGCAAACTGGTGCCGCATCTCTGGGACAACGCGCAAACCCATCAATGGCATGTGTGCAAGGCTGTATGCCCAAGCGTACCTTCCAAACACGTATGTTGACAGACCCTGGGGTCCTACCAGACCCGCTCCCATCTGACCCATGCTCAGATTTGGCATGGGTACGCACAGTCAACCCCTTCAGGTGGGGGTGGGTCATCACTGTGGGGCCACTTTCTGTGGAACCCTGGTAGCGTGACCTGGTCCCGCTGTTGGAGGTGGACATCTGATTGGGCTGTGCATCATCTGCCTGTGCAAGGCTGCGTAGCCTGCTTGGTCTCGTACCTGTTGCATGCATGGCTAAGGAAGCTTCCTTCTTAGATTTGATTGTTTGAGCCTTCCAAGGTTGTTCCCATCACCAGACATCTACTGTTCATAGGTTGTACCGGCAATCAATATGCAGCCACAGATGCAAATTTGCATTGCCCAAATTCCAACTCCACAGCAAGCAATACGCTGCATGCAACAGCTGTACTTCTGTGTGGTGGAGTTAGTATACCTGGCAACCTGGTGGGCTGCATGGAGACTGAATTTGATTGTGCTGACCGAGACTGGCTAGGCATGGACCCGCTGAAGGAGGAGTCAGCAGACGCGGTGGGGACTGAGCTGGGGCTGCCGTTTGCCAGTCGAGGGTTCTTCTTGGTCAAAGACGCCCATCTGTTCTTAACAGCATTGTCAGTCCTGCAGGCAAACCAGATAATATGATGTTCTGGCCCGTTCAATGCAACAGTATATTATGCAGCACTCTGGTGTTAGGTGTCCTCAATTACACTATGCTGGTGCATGGTCTGAAGGCTGCAATGTTCTTTCATCAGCTGAGTAGCTGATCTACAATCCTCTACATGCACACTGCATATGAAGATCACCATGCAGAGTGGGCATGCTGCCAGATAGGATCATGGCCCACCTGCCTCCAACCATCTTTGCAATCTCCGTCCATTTGTTGCCATATTTGCTGTGACCTTCCCTCAGCAAAGCATCTTCCTGCACCACACAAGTGGCCTTACATGACCAAAGGCACAGACGCATCAGTTTAAGGTGCCAGGCTTAGGTTTGAAAGCAGTCAAGCTGCATACTGCTGGCGTCCAAACCCCAGTCTTCTTCAGCTCTGCATCCTGAAAGTTTTTCCATCTTCTTCGGCACTGCATCACAAGATTCTTGGGTGTGTAAGCATGTATAGATGGTTGTATGAGATCTCTGTGCATGCCAATTGAGCTGCATACAATAAAAGTGTGCCTTATCGCTGTGCAGCGCCATACCTGCTTGCTCTTTTTAGACTTGATAATGGTTGCCAAGTGAGCCCACTTCTTTGTTCCGTGTTGTGCCACAAGGCGTCTAAGCATCTCATCTTCCTGCATGAGCACAATAGTCCAAACCTAAGCAGCAAAAGCTATGGTTGAGTTTTGCAGAGGTCACTGGGTGGTCGATGCGTGATATCAAGAGATGCTGAAACCGTCCTATGTAGCACAGCGTCAACTTTTCCCACAACGCACCTCTGCTGTCCAAACCGGCCCGGCAACAGGCATGACGGCAAGTTGTGCGCTGGGACTGCTCCGAATGAACTGGTTACATCAGGTGGATGCCAGCCGACGAAACGAAGCTAAAGGGCACAGTAGATGCTTGCAACTGCCACTCACGAAGCACAAGAAAGAGTTGTGGGCAAGACTGCAGTGTGTGTTGCGATCATTGACATACGCGGCTGGGCGTGTGCAGTGTGCGAGCTGCTTTTGTGAGCTTGCAACGGGAAATCCGAGCGTAACTCCGCAATGACTTGCAAGCTGGCACGTTATTTTGTTCGTAACAAAACAGAGTCAAGTCGGAGGGTGTAGTGTGCTGTTTCACAGCTTGCGCAACATAGTCAACATGTCGAGGCATTTGGGGATTCAGGAGTGAGGCAGCATACGAAGAAGAGGATTAGCGTATGTCGTAAGCATAGGCAATATTGTGTCCACGCACAGACTAGCGACTGACGATTTTTTGTGGGTCGTAAGTATTTGGTGCCGCACAACCGAGATCGACAGCTGAAAATATTGCTTTCTTACGTCGAGTGCTCGCAGCAAATTCCAGCAACATGGGACACTTTAAGTATGTCTTTCTCGGAGGAGGTCAAGGAGGAGGATATGCCGCTGCTGAGTTCGTGAAGCAGGGCGTGAAACCAGGCGAGCTGGCAATCGTGACGGCAGAGAAGGTGAATGGCACAGGCAGCCATTGTCGGCTTTCGCTCGTTTGCATGCTCGCATGCATCGCTAGGCATGCTCATGTTGCCCCACTGATCGGCGGATACCTCAGTTCATGCTCTGTTTACGAGTGCCACATGGCTGACACACCTTCGCCTCCGGTTGCAGTACGTTTCTTACGAGCGACCCGCACTCAGCAAGGCCTATCTGAAGGCAGAGGGTATGCCACAAAGCTGCACCTATCTAGCTTGAGTATGCCATAGATTGTGACCTCATGCTCTCTGGGACCAGGTGCTCCAAGGTTGCCTGGGTTCCATGCTTGTGTCGGAGGAGGCGGCGAGAAGCAGACACCTGACTGGTACAAAGAGAAGGGTAGGTCACTTCAAGTACCTGACCCTGGCTGGTGTGCATGTACTGCTTGAAGGTGGCTCTTGTCTGCAGGCATTGAGTATTTTACAGACAGCAAGGTGGAGTCTGCGGACATCAAGAGCAAGACCCTGAAGCTAGCCAAGGGTGGCGACGACATCACCTATGACAAGCTCATTATTGCCACAGGATCAACCGTGAGCTTGCTGATAGTTCATTGTGCCATGTTGGGAGGACGCTCAGATTTGTGCATGTTGCAATCTTCAAACGCTAAAGACAAGACCTGCAAGTTGCGCATGTACACAAGTCCGCATGTGCTGGGATTTGTTCAGCATGTATTGCATGGCCTTTACAGCCAGACCTGCAAGGGTTGCAAGCAAAACTGATCGTCCTCAGGCACTGCTGCTAGTTTCATGGGTGCTTGATAGCACAAATCTTGTTATGGCACAAACTTGAATATAGCATGAATCCTAGTCATGCACTTAAGCTTACAGCATTCAGGCAGTTGTCGTCATACTATCCTGTGGGATATTTGAGCCCGCTGTGCTGATGCAGAACATGACATTGGACATGTTTGGTGCCAAAAACGCCCACCTGAAAGGCATACATTACTTGCGGGATGTTGCGGACGCCGACGGCCTTGTTGCATACATGAAAGAAGCCAAGAAGGTATCCAAGAAGGCAGTCATGGTTGGCGGAGGCTACATTGGTCTGGAAGTGTCTGCCAACTTGGTACAAAACGGTTTTGATGGTGCGCTCCAAGCACATATATTGTCTTTCACCTATCAAATACTTCATGTGCTACAGGTTTGGTTCATTCATCAAATACTTGTCTTTCCCTTTGGGTCAGTTTCGCACATCTCCTGAGTAGCTTTCTGTACAAGGTCCTGTTTTCTGGCAGGGGGTGTACCAACAATAAAATTTGTTATGGTCTAAACCAGACTGCTCATGTTCACGCCAAGCTTTACAACTATAATCAGGGTGTCTATTGCTTGCCACCTGCCTGCAACCTGACAGAACAGAAGGTTCGTTGGCATGTGTGGTGATTTAACATCCAAGTGTGATGCATGATGTCACAATGTGCAGCTTACCTTGTTCGTAACAGTGTATGTACAATCTACATGTCAATTGTACAGTCTGGTTGCTGAGAGGGCAAGGTGCGCTGGACACATCAAGGCTGTTAGCTTCCTTTTCTGTTGATCTCAGGGCTGATGTGCTGTCATAGCTCTAATACATCTCAGAGGGGTCTGAAGCATGTAGTTGCTGCCTTGCAGTCACAATGGTATTCCCTGAGGACAGGTTGATGGCCAAGATGTTCAATGAGGAAATGGCCACCTTTTATGAGAAGTATTATGAGGACAAAGGTGTCACTCTCATCAAGGGAGACACAGTGACTGGCTTTGAGGGTGACGGCAAGGTTGAAGGTGAACACTGGCAAATCATATTGCATAGCTGCAGTATTTGGAATATTGTACTACCGCTCCTTTTGTAGACACTGCTGGGTGATTTTGGTCTGTAGCAGCCTTGTTGTTTGCCATTTGCAACATTGGTTTTGTTTATACTGACCAGACACCTGTTCCATTATGCTGTCAATGTAGTGATTGTGGTGTAGGTCCAAACTGAGCCCTCGTCTTTACTAAGGGACAAGGCAGCTGGACAGTCCCAATGCATGCATGCTAATCATGCATGCTATCTGCCTTGTCAGATTGGTCTGACGTACAGCAAATTTTGCTGACCTCTGAA
>JAABUO010009758.1_pt1 | contig 10700 bp, 10 predicted proteins | sample 5559291 | NCBI WGS metagenome assembly JAABUO01 (sample SAMN10711878, study PRJNA513372) | rock metagenome | isolation source: Antarctica rocks | place: Antarctica: Victoria Land, Finger Mt sud
TCAGCGAGCAGGAAGCCAGGGATCGCGTGCTTTCGCAGGGAACGGTGAAGGAGAAAGTTGCGAGGGTAGAGTATAGGGGCGAGGGGAGGGGCGTGGTGGTGTGGAATGATGGGGATAAAGAGGTACTGGAGAGGGAGGTGGAGAGGGTTATGAAGGAGGTGGAGAGGGGGAGGAGGGGCTGGTGGGGGTGGTGGTTGTGGGGGAATCCTTTGGCGGCGGTGGTGGTGGGGGCGTGGGAGGTTTATGTGGGATGGAGGGCTAAGAGGGAGTTTGAGAGGGGGAGAGTGAGGGAGAAGGCAAGGTTGTGAGGGGGGGGGGTGGGGATTGAGGATTTGGAAATTGGAAATTGGATGTTTTTCATCACGATGTCATGGAACTATGGGAGAGTTTTTCGCATAAGCTGTACATACATTCTAACAATCACGTTCACAATAGAAATAGATCACCTCGATTTTCGTCATCTCCAAGAAATGCTCCACGGCGCGAGGCATTCTATTTTTTCCAATTGCTGGCGCGTCGAGGATATTTGAAGACATGAAGAATCGAATAAAGGTAAGGGGTCGATCGATCCAGTTGGAAATGTGTGGAAACTGAAAAAATTTAGGATCGAGCCAGTTTCCTATTTGCAGGGGGTGGAAAACTCCCTGTCTTGTAGCTTAAGCGGTAATGGGTTTCATGGAGAATAATCAGAAACGAACCCAGATAGAGTTAGTATTGATTTGAGAGCTGTTATCTTCGTCTAAGTTAAGCGCGGGGGGTTGGGATTAAGGCTGAAGAGGGGTTCGTCAAGGAAAGGAAATTTCTTCCACGGTCGTGAAGGATGGAATGATGTTTAGAGATAGGATGCAGTTTGGTTCTGAAGGGCGGTTCTGCTCTGTTGTTGTATGAAAGTTTTCCCTGGGCGATCGAGGATGTCTTGAGCGAGCGCTTCTTGGATGCAGAAAGCTGTAGAACGAGCCCAATGAGCTTCCTAGGGAGTGCTTATTAAGGCTTTGACAAACATGCAGAGATCGGCGCCAACCTCATCTTACAGAAAGTACCCCCCAAGCCTCCAAAATCCCCCTCGTCACAAACCCACTCAGATGGTACACTCGCGGTGAAGAGAATACTTCTTGAGGTTCTCCTCCAGCGGCGCAACTACCCCTTTGTACACAAGCCGTCTGAATGCATCAAAGTCCAGCTGCTTCTGGCTATCTTGAATTCCAAATTCGCATTTCAAACATTGCTGTACCACGTGACCATATTGATCCCCTCCTTCGTCGTATACAGCGTCGATTCGAGAGGTTGCCGTTCTGTAAATATCGATAATGCCTGGGGCTCTCGTCTCTCCTTGTTCGTCATCCCAAGGGGCATGGAGATCCTTAAATCTCTTGTTTAGACAAAGCTCAATAAACACTATTCCAAGCGCGAACAGCGTCTTGTTGATGATCTAATGACGGAAAAATCTTCTGCGCCTGCCGCATCACTCTCCTTTATGGGTGGTAGCCTGCCAGATGGCAACAATAACCGCGATACGTATGCATCACTAATCAATGGACTTTTGTTGGAATCAACGCCGCTGGAGTAAAAGTAGATGTCTCTTGTACTCCGAATCTCGCTTAGCCACGGCGATTTATGGAGCTGAAGAACGGTAAAGGTTAATGTTATAGTGATCTGCAGGCGTTGCTGTTGAGATAGCTTGCCTAGCTTCATCGACTGCTGCTCTGCATCTGGTTTGGGAGATAATAGAGATTCAAGCCGAACGGGCTTTGTGAGAGAAAATTGAGACGCAGTCGTGGTAATGGTGAACACTTCGCTTCCGCGTTCGGTCGGTTAAAAACCCTAAGCAAGCTGGCTCACTCTGAGAGGTCTGGATGGCTTGGCAAAGCGAATTTATTGGTAGTCGAGTCTCGAGGTCATCCTGTGTTAAACCTGTTCTCAAAAACGGAAAAAGAGTTAGAACCCAGTGAAAAGTAGTAAGAGTGTTGAGATAGCATCCAATCTTGTTCTGCCGTACTCATTGAGTCTTGACTTACAATGAAATGTACGATCTCGAGTGGCTCTGTTGTCTAGAGGGTCTATGACTCGTACCAACTTTCGGGACTCAGCCCTACTCGAGGATATGGTCTCCTGGGTGCAAACGGCATCCGCGACGATGTTGATGATCGGTACATAGCTTAAAGTAGAAGGCTCATCGACCCTATTCTATCGGTCGTTGGTGGCCAGGGCCTTTGTGTGCTCTTGCGCCATATCCAGTACATTTATGGGCCTCCCGCCAGGCCTCCCGACATTGTTGACTATAGCCCAAGCGCTTTTTAGCAGAGAAAAGTAATTCAAAAGAGGGCGAACCATTGACAATGCTCTGTCGGCCGAGTTGCAAATTAGCATCGTGGGCGTCAAGACAGCTACAACGCCATCCATGCTCCAATGCTTCGTATAATCCAAAAGCTTTATCTCGGAGAAGATCGAGATACGTTAGCAATGATGGACGTCCGGAATGACAAAGGAGCTAATATCCTGCGCTGCTCAACGTAAGTAGCAGTATTTTCGTTGTAATATTCAAATTATTGAATCAGTTCTTCTCGCTCCTTCCGCCCGAAGCTGCGTTTGGTCCGCCTCAATTCCCAGTGGAGTCTCTTACGGTTTTGTGGAGATGCAAAGGCGTGATTGGAGGAAGCAGCAGGTCTTCCATTGAATGTCAATGTCCAGCTTATACATCAGCTTCCTCATCACACCTTCCATCTCTCCAACTATATTTATGAACGTAATGTATTTGACCGCTAAGCTTGCGTCGAAGTTTCTCTTCAATTTCCTTGGATCCCCATAATTTGGTGTTTACGAGATGCTCTGAAGTTTAGAACAAGCTGTTGGCCTGTATCTTTGAGAGCTCTGAGAACAGCAGCCACTGTAAGGTATTTTCGTAGAGAGCATACTATACCCAAAGGCGTGTACGAAGATCTTTCAAAGCTCGACCGTACCCGAGGTAGTCCTTCTAAGTATCCAAGCCTTCGCTAGAATGCTCTATTACAGAGATGGCTAAAGGTAGAGAGGCAGAAGAAATCCCACAATCTCAACACCTGACAACTTGCGGAGAATGATTGTCACAGAGGATGATGGTCTCCTATACTGAGGTTCGGTTTAGGGGTTTCTCGTGAGGGCTGGCGTGAGTACCAGAAACTCCGTAGGAGAGTCTTGTCAGAGCCGAACGTAGTTGTTTAGTCTTGGCTATTCACGGGCCGTATATCTCTAGAAACCCACGGGTGCTTGCATTTCAACTGTCAGACTTTCCCTAATTCAGCGACACGGTCAATCAGATAACTCCGTCTTTCCGTGCTCGGATTGATTGCAATGTGGAGTGAAGTAGGGTCCGAAGGAGTGTCAGCGCGATAAGAGGCCAATAATTTTTCAACAAATCTCCACCATCACTACCGTCATCAAGTCTGAACTTTCTGGATTAGAGGTCTCCGCTCAACCAACACCAATTGCCTCTTCTTTCGCAAACTGCTCGACGCTATTCCAACAATTTTACATTGTGCTTAGCCATGAAGATTGTCCGGTGAAAGGCCAAGTCTTGCTCTCTAAGGTTAGCGATGAGTATGGTCGGCTCGCGGTCTGGGGCGAAGAATCAGGCGCGAAACGCTCCGGCCGTGGCTCTTTGGATGATACTCTGCGCCACGAACCAAGTTTCCAGTTAATCGTACTTGATATATTAAATGATTTGGTTGCAGTACCTCTATCAGCCTTCACTGACAACGACAACTCGTCCGAACATTCAAGAACCGTGTATGAGCCTTCCATGCAAAGCGATGCTCACTGTCCACGCGTGCCAGATCTACCTGAAGTCCCAGATGGTGTCTTATCCTTCAACTGCCCTTTCTGCTATTCCAAGCTCGACCTTCGACAAATGCAGAACAGACATCTTTGGAAGTAAGTATGCCAAAGATTGATAGTGTTTATATTGCTGAAATTTGAGTAAAGAAAAAACGTGTTCCAAGATCTAAGGCCGTATGTGTGTACAATCAAAAAATGCGTTAATTCCGAAAAGCTTCATGTTACGCAACATGACTAGCATTATCATGAGTCACAGGTTCATCGGCGACGTTGGGTCTGCAACAGCCCTTGTGGCCTCAGTTTCTCGACCAAAGATCTCCTGGAACAGCATATGGGAGAGCAGCACGCTGACTCAACTAGTGAAGCCGAGTTCTCTGTCTGACTTGACATGTGCGAACGTCCAGCTGCGCCGGAAGAGAAAGACGAATGCCCATTATGTCTAGAGAAGCTTACCTGGCTTGGATTGAAACCACATATCGCTGCACATCTCGAGGATTTGGCATTGTTCGTTCTGCCAGCTACGACAAACGATGAAGGTGGAGCCGAAGACGCTGACTCGGATTTCGCCGAATGACACCCGCTAAGCAACGCGAGTTTCTCGAGGGAACGATTAGCCACTATGACAACCTAGAAGCAGGTGAAGATTCTGAACTGTTGGAGATGAAGGCCAAGCTTGTCGAGGATGCACGAATGAGAGTGGCCGTCTTACATGTACATGATCCCTACATCTCTGGGGCAAGACCAAGGCCCAAAATGATCTTGGTGAAAGTTGTAAGATTCGAACGATATCTATGTAGCATTTGTTTCGTGCATCTTATAGAAATAGGATTACCACATGTGTTCTGATTTTACCAGGCACCCCCTAAAACTTGCAAGCCTTCCCGCGCAAAATGTACAGCACAAGCAAAGTGTCTGTTTGCACTTTTCAGGCAGCAAATCTGCGAAAGCCCAGATTCCAACGAGGGACGGCTCTTACGTTGCTGACATAGGCACAGGAGTAGAGAAAGATACGCTTGAGTACTTCTAGCCTGTATCCCACTCCTTCCGAAAAGGAGTTCTACTCATCTATCAAACCATACTTCGGAAAGTCTAAGCAGATATCATAGTGACCACCCTATAAACATGCCAACCGCTCATGTCACATTTCCGTGACATCGTAGAAGTACTTGACGTAACGCAGCCACCACGCCAAGAGAAAGCAACCTCCCCTAAAGCTTCGGCTCCGACTCCTCAAACGTGCTCAGACCGACCACCGGCCTCGGTCCTGCACTCGCGGCCATCGCAGCCTTGAACTCATGTACATTTTCAATAACCGTTGTCGGCTTCATTCTCGGTGCCTCTGGCAGCTCCTCCCCCTCGCCCGCACCATCGACCACCTGGCGGACCTCGATGCCTAGACTGGGCAGCGCGGTTCCGAGCAGCTGCTGGCCTTGCTCTAGAATTTGCGTGGACTGGTCTTCTGACACTTGAGCGTCGTGTTTGAGATACTTCGAGACTGCATCCATGAGACCGGCTTGGTCCCCGTCAGCGATATCGACTTGGGCGAGGTGCTGGGAGAGGGTTTCAATGTCGGCGTTGACGCCCGTTGCGTTGAGATACTTTACCAGGAGTGAGATGACCTTCTCCTCCTTCTCAGGACCAGTCATGCTGCCAGCGATTGATTTGGGGGAGCCCTGGGCGATCATGTGGACGGATAGCTTTGCGCGGGCTGGGGAAGTTGGATGGATGTAGTGGTTGAAGAAGTCGATCATATCTGGCTTTTTCAAGGGCTTGAGATGCGCAACATCGTGCTCAACCTGCAGGAAGTCAAAGTATTCGGAACCGATGTGGTTCCAATATCTATCGCTCTCCTGGTTAAGATTCTTGATCTTCTCCAGCCGCTTGTTCATCAAGCTCTTCTTGTGGCTTTCAAATTCCTCTGTGGACATCCCATCCAGTAATCTGGAGATGAAAGCTAGGAAAGCGTTGATTCTCTCCTCGAGATACTCAGTCGTACGTTCCGATTGTATTATTACCCGGTACCCCATTATTGTGGCGGATAGCTTAGGGCCAGTAAAGACGATGTATCCGAGCTGCTCTTTAGTTCGTAATTGATCAAAGCCTGGCTCCTCGGCAATTTGCCCCAGCAGTAGCAGCTTCGCCCTCAGCACCCGATCGGCAGCATCTCCAACATATACATAATACTCGATGCAGTGATTGACGTTGGCGGGATCACCCAGGGTGCGCTGGTACGTGAAGTCACTTCCTGGTGGGAGAATTAGATTCCTACGGACATGCCACAGGGTCTCAGGGAGCGATCTGGGTCTGAGCGTAGATTCTACTAGATTCGTCATGCGAAGAGCATCTTCTTTGTAAATGTTTCCATGAGCAAGTATTTCGATGTGTAGCTGCCGCAGAATCTGCGGGAAAAAGGTGGAAATGTCGTCTGGTGTCAGGTGAATAAGCTCAGCTTGATATTGTTCACTGATCCATGCTTTCTCCGATCCAAGCCATCGACTAAAATCGCCTACTTGGTGATAAGGCGCCTGGAAGTCCCGGTTTCGGTATCCTCGTGAAACTCGCTCTTTTACGATCTTGAAGCGGTCTGGCTCTACTTTCAGATCCCTCATGCTGACAAGGACCTTCTCAAGCAGTACGATAAGTTTGTCATTATATCCACTGACGTCTATATCCAGACCAACACTAGAAGCACCTAGTTCATAATATAATCCCGCGATCTCAGCACCGTAAGAGTATTCGACCAATGCATCCTTTACAAGCTCGCAGAACATCTTGGCCTTGACGTAAGTTGCTGGCGTTGCAGCCGCCAACGGATTTCTCAGAGTGACGAAAACGTTGCCCTTCGGGACCCAGAATTGGTCATCCTTTTTCCACCAGGTGCGAACGCTTTCGTCGTTACGGATCAATTTGGGAGCTTTCGTGGGTTCTGTAGCGTCCTTCTGCTCCACTGTCAGCTTCGTCGGGATAAACTCGTTCTTGTGGGGCAGAAACAGATCAGGTATCCGATCCTCTGCAGTCTTTTCCCCAGCTTTCTTCACGGCGGCCTCAAACTCAGCATCGATCCGCTCCGAACTGTACTCTGTCCCGTACCATTTTTCCTTCTTGTCCCAGGCCCCAGGGGACTGCTGGCTAACAATGGTAAGTCGATAGTTATCGGTCCTTAGATATGACAGGGCTTTGGTGATCGTCGACGAGTCAAATTTTCTAAGTAGACTGGAGCCACTCAGAAGCCACTCACGAGGCAATGACTTTTGCATCACGCTGCTTGTTCTGCTAGTGAAACTGCTCGCGGGGCTTTTCTCCTGAAATCTGAAGTCAACTTGAGCCATGCCTTTGACTTCATCGAATATCCACTGTTGAGGTGAAACCTCCTTGATCAGGGAGATGTATTGGAAGATAACCTTCACAACATCCTGGTATTCTTTCAAGCCATTCTCCGTGAGTCTGATCGATATCGTGAAAAATGCGGCTCCAGGACACACAGGCATTGCACCTGCAGATAGCCCATTGGCCCAACCCTTGGCCTTAATATATGCTAGAATACTGCCAGGGCCTTCGTGTCCAATGAGATGACTAATGTAGCGGCTGGGTTGTGATTCGTACATGTGTTCTTCGTCTTCGAATGGGAAATATATGTCCAGTAGACGGGAGTCCATTACAGGCTTGGCGAAGGTCTGAGTCAAGACTTCATTATCCGAGTAGGGCTGCACACCGTCCCAACGGTTCGGAAGCAAGTCTTTGTTCTGCACGCCAGCAAACAGATTCCCGACCCATGATTCTAATTCATCCAGCGACTCACGACCCAACACCACCAACTTCATGCGGTTCGCCGAGTAATGCTTACTATGGAATTGTATGAACTCTTGTCTGATATCGACACCTCTTTTCCTAGGTTCGTCTCGTAGAGTTTCCAAATTGCCTGTGGAGAAGTGGTGATATGGATGTTTCGGATTTGACAAAGACTTGTTGAGCTGTGAGAGACGCCAAATGTCACTTTGTAGGTTTTTCTTGTTTTCGGAGTCAACGGCCTTCAACTCTCTGTCAAGGGTCGAGGAGAGAAACAAGGGAGCTATGAAGAACTGAGCAAAGCGATCCAGTGCTCCATATAGTGGGGATGTGATGGTGCCGTTCGAAGAACCGTTAGTATTAGACTCTGATCCCACGACTGAAGATGCCGCCACTTCGAAAAAGTAGTTTGTCTCTGTAGACGCGGTGTAGGCGTTAGAGGAACCGGAATGCGCGCTTAGATATTGGCTGTAGGCGTTTTCAACCGGGTACTAATGACAGTAAGTAAGAGCTTTGGTGTCGTCATTGAATACGCACTTTCTCGGTACCCATGAAGAGGAGATGCTCCACGGCATGAGCCATGCCAGGCATGTCATCTGCATCGCTGAAGCTGCCAACCTTGACGTTGACTGAGGCACTGGCTTTGTCTGTTTCTGGGTCGTGAACGAGGAGTGCTTCCAATTTATTTGGCAGCCTTACAACTCTATATGATCTGTCATCAAGCTCTGAAGTCTCGAGCTTGTCCGTAATCGTTTCTATGGGAGCCATCTTGGACACAAGACGCGAGAAAGTGAGACGAGGAAGTCGAGTATAGATGGTGGTGTTGGCTGGTGGATTGAGAATTCGAGTGCTCAGAGAGCGGAGAGAAAAAGGGGTAAGTGATAGAGAGTGAGTGAACGTCGAGAACTTTACAACAAGCATGTATCTATCACATAAAGTATCATATGCGAGAACAATGTCCTCATTGTGGAGATGCAGGTAAACATGCGGGAGATCGCTAAGATAGCGCTGGACCCTGAGTCCCTTACCCGAGCACGCCGAGATCCAAGCGACAGGCACACCCGAGGGACCCGAACTTCATCGACTTCCTACTGACATCTCTCTGAATATCACAAGCCCCTTTTCCATATCGCACACATATTACATCCCTTTCATGATCTAAAAGACTGTTATACTTGACTCAAAACTTTCCCCATCTCAATGACTACTGGTGGTTTCGAATTGTGTATATGGATTTTGTTATATGCCGGTGGAAACGGTGCCCTCGAAAACAAGCCTACTCCAAGATCACCAATTCTTACCCATGGCCTCAGACTTTAGACCCCAAACTCCAAACCCCAAGATGGGAGAGGGTTCCCTCCAAAAAACGGATTCCCATCTTTAAGCAAAATTTCCGGGATAATGATCCCCAAGAATCCTAACCCTCGCCTGCGTTGCCCTGGATCAGTCTTCTATGATGTCTTTGTTTCTTGCTTCTGGTCATGTGTTTACGCAGCACTGTGAAACTTTTACCGTCTCTATGCTTGTCTCCTCAAGTAGCTATACGGCGATATCCCTGGGCCTCCTGGTAATTGTTAGCGCTAAGGTTAATAATAGTAGGTTGCACATGAAACATACCTACGATCACTATACCGTCGCACCTAATAGCGCATAGAATCCCTCCCTCAGACGCAGCAACATGTTCTCGCTAAGATCGTTGTCTACGAGTGCGTCGATGACAGTTGGCTGTGCAAATATGGCGGAATGGTAATCTGGCTCCTCCCTCTTTTTATCTCTATCAGCTGCCTTCGTCCGGGACAACTCCTTTTACAGATTTCCTGTCGCTTTCTCGATAGCAACCTCAAGTGGTTGACGGTACTTTTCTATCTCAGCCGCAAATAGACCAGCATTCTCATAATCATGAATTAATTCACTCCAAAATTGGTCAACCTTCTCGTCAATCGGGCTAGGGCTCCCTTGCGCTTCAGGATCTTCCATGTTACGTTTAAGCCAACCTGGGAGAACATGATAAATACTATTGAGTATTTGGTTGCACCCGGGCTGGGCCTTCCCATCATTACAATCTTCAACCACTACTGGCTGACACTCAATACACTGGACAGAAGCTTTTGTCTTCTTACGCAGAAGACGAATGGGTTTCTTCAGAGCCTCCCGCATCCGCCGACGAGGAGGTTTGGCTTCTGTATTTGAGCAAGCTTCGGCGGGTGTTAAATTCAGCTTAGTATCTGTGTTTGATTCATTTAACTTCTTTGAGCGTAACAATCCCATGGCGCCATGGAGAGCTTTCCGTATACGACAACGGCGAGCTTTAACGTTGTCGGTTGAGCTAGTTCTAATAAGTGTGGATTGAAACTCAGTATCTCGACTCGGCCATTTTACCTTAGGTTCCTGCAGATACCCCGAAGTGTTATCAACGTTCTGGTGAATCCAATCGCCTTGACCACCAATTTCTTCGCTCTGACTAGATCTGACGATTTCTGGCCCAATGTCTACTGCTTGAGGATTCGTATCAAACAAGCTATGACTATGAGCTCGACTCTTTCTCGACAACATCTCCAGCAACAACAGGTAACAAGTCTATCCAAGTCTATTTATTCTGCAACCATGGCGAGAAAACTACCAATCATACGCCTCCAACTCTCTGTCCGTCCTGCTAGCTTTATAACAGAAAACCCTGTTCCAAATCTTCATAGATACCTAAACCATCCATCAAAATGCCTTGGACAAACTGGAAGACTTGGTCAACGCCAAAGCCGAACCATCTAAATGCAGCGCCCGCGAGAGGTGATCAAATCTCAACTACCTCTATCCTTTGAGCTAGCCATAGGAATAAAGTGACTGACACTGTATCCTTATGATAGTGTCGAGTGCAAGAAAGCAATGAACTGTTACCTGCGCTAGAAAGGGACATATGAGGCAATGCAAAAAGCACCCTGGTAACTCGTACCATAAGAAATGCGCAGAATGCCTAAGAGAATGAAAGGAGAAAGAAGATAAGGAGCGTGAGGCCAAGGTAACTGTAAAAGAAGAGAAGAAAACCGCGGGAGAGGACGGCTTCTTTACCAAGTTCACCTTGAGGAAGAAGGATAAGTTCAGACATTCGG
>JAABUO010009759.1_pt1 | contig 10699 bp, 12 predicted proteins | sample 5559291 | NCBI WGS metagenome assembly JAABUO01 (sample SAMN10711878, study PRJNA513372) | rock metagenome | isolation source: Antarctica rocks | place: Antarctica: Victoria Land, Finger Mt sud
CGAACTGTCTCTCACCTTTGATGACATCTTGGAATGTCCAATCCCAATTTCCAACCTTTGTGTGCATCGCTGCCTTGCCAAGTTCTTACTCGCCATCCAACTCAGCTTCTTCCCTCTGGCTGATCAAAGGAGATCTCATGGCCGGCAGGGAGCCATTGCATGCAATGACTTCGGGTTTGGCCAAAGGCATGAAGACCGAAAACAGCTCCCTTCGCTTCAGCATTCTCGACGTCGACAAAGTCCCGGATGACTCGGACACCAAATTGTTCGAGCTCGTCGGACAGCTTGAGAGCAGAGTCTCAGATCTCACCAAAATCAACGATGATTCGGAGTTCAGATACAAAGACGGCAATCTCTACACAAGTCGATTGACTGCTGATGATACCCTCAATGAAAAATCGAAAGCCGCTGCCCACAAGGATTCCGCCGCTGAACAAATATCCCTCAAAGATTTGAGGAATACACCTCTCCAGCTTGCGATCGACAAACCTGGCGTCCTGAGTACCACCTACTTCAAGCAAGACCCCGACTTTGCCAAATCGTTGGCTACAGACGAAGTAGAAATCGAAGTTAAATTTGCGGATGTCAATAATAAGGATATTGCGATTCTGACGGGTCGACATCATTCTGCCAGCGCCTTGAGAATGGCGACACGCTTGAAGGGACAAGCACTTTCGCCTTCAGCACCGCCCTCTACGGCTTGATCGATCTAGGTCGACTAAGCAAGGGCAAATCAGTGCTGATACAGTCAGCGACCGGTGCTGTCGGCCTTGCAGCTTGCCAGATTGCCCATATGATTGGAGCGGAGGTATTCGCCACGGTTGGTATGGAAGAAAAGAAGAACGAGCTATTGGGAATGGGCTGTGGAATCAAGGAAGACCACATTCTTTGGTCACGGGATAGATTCTCGGCAAAGAAATTGCTGCAACGAGCTGGTGGAAAGAGCATTGACGTTATTCTATTCACTGCTCGTGACGAGCTCATACATGAGTACTGAAGATGCATTGCCACCTGCGGTAGATTCGTCGAGATTGGACGAACGGAGATCTTGGATAACGGGAGCTTGAGCCTCGACGTCTTTAGGCGCAATGCTACCTTCACCTCTTTCGATCTCGAGATCATGAGCAAGAATAAGCCACAAGTAACCACCCAGTAAGTTTTCGTTCACGTGATCATGATGCTTGAGCTCACGCTATCTAGGTAAATGAAAACGATTCAGGAACTGAAATCTGAAGGCGACATTAAATCATTGCCTGTTCAGAAGTTCCACGTTTCGGAGATCGATATAGCTTTCGTGACGTTCACCAAAGGAACCTATGTCGGGAAGCTTATCATCGACTACGATGACACTTCCGATCGGGGTTTGAATGTTGGTCTTGTCCCGTTGATCTAACATTCACCATCACTTACATGATGGCAGGTCCGCCGCAGTCCATTCACCGCGACATTCGACCCCAACGCATCTTACCTCCTCGTTGGCTGTCTGGGAGGTTTAGGTCGGAGCTTCAGCGCATGGGCAGTCTCACGCGGAGCCCGGAACCTGATCTACCTCTCCTGCAGTGGAGCTGCTAAAGAGGAAGCTAAGATCTTCCTTGAAACCCTTACGGAAAAGGCTGTCAATGTTTCAATCGTAAAGGGGGACGTGACGTCTCTCTCCGACGTACGAGCCGCAGTTCAGAGCAGCAAGCGACCCGTCAAAGGTGTCGTTCAAGGCGCTCTCACACTCCAGGACGGTCTCTTCGAATCCATGTCCCTAGAACGATTCAACACCACGGTGCACACGCGTGTGATTGGCACATGGAATCTCCACGAAGCTTTGAAAGATTCTCCCCTCGACTTCTTCGAGATCTGGTCTTCGTGGACCGTCGTCTTCGGCACTGCTACCCAAAGCAATTACCTCGCCTCAAACTCCTTCCTCGGTGCATTCGCACGGCACCGTCGCGCTGCTGGATTGCCATGCACGAGTTTGGCTTTGAGTCAGGTTCTGGGTATCGGCATCGTCTCGCACATGCCCGAGTACCAGCAGGCGATGATCAGAAACGGCTTCTACGGCAACGACGAGGACGAGTTCTCGCAATATTGCGAGGCGGGCATCATGCCCCCAGCTCCGGAAGAGACTCGAGACGCGACATTCGTGTACGATCCGCAAACTCTGGGTCACTTGCTGTTGGTATCGAGCCCCCAGGCCTGCAGACCGTGGACCGGAAGCATCCGCTTTCCGAAATGCTCTGGTACCGCGATCCCCGATTCAAGAACCTCATCCAAGCGACGTCCCTCCTTTCTGACAGCACCCAAGACAAACGTGCCGGTGGCGGAGAGGAAGGTACGGTTCTGGATCGGATCAGGACGAAGATTTCCAGATTTCTCTACGTGCCGCTCGGCGAGGTGGATGTGGAGAAGGCCGTCAACGACTACGGCATCGACAGCATGATTGCAGCCGAGCTGCGGAATTGGTTCTTTGCGAGCTTCGAAAAGGAAGTCAGTCTTTCAAAACTGCTGGGCGCGACCATGACGGTTCAGAAGCTCGCAGAGGAAGCAGACGGACAGGCGTGAAGAAAGTTTCATGCAGGATCGGTGGCGGTTCAGTGGCGCTCTCGGCGAGATCGAACGTGGTTTGTATTATCTTTCCATTATCTATCGTTTTACCACCACCACCAACCCGTTCATAAAAATTCAATCACATCAGCAGAGGGTCGGCTGAATGAATTACGAACTCCCATCTGCAAAGTTTTCCTAGTTAGCTTCAACATCATCATCAAATGACCCTTCCAGATCAGTATTCCAAGTGAATTTTCATCGAGGTATTGACCCCTAAAGTTAGGTTTTTTTTGAGGGTTCGCCATAGAAGCTATAGAGAGTATCCTCAGCGAGTTTTCCTTTCCATAGAACACATTTCTTTCAGGTCATATGACTCGGTGCGTTGCGAAGATTGAAAAAAAAAAAAAGGCAATTAAGATTGTAAGAGAGATTTGTTTTGGACTTGTTCATCGAGATCAAGATGGCCGTGCCATGACAGGCATCCAAGCTCTGAAAAATTGAACAAGTAAATGATCTAGGAAGCAAATGTCTGGAAATGTTTCAAACTCGGTTCGTTTTCCAACGATTGTCAAGGAATCAAGTACGATATGGAAAAGTCAAGGTTGCGAAGTTACATGGGTTTTCGGGGCACTCTATACGGTTTAAGACGAATTCTCCAGGAAATCATCTCTCATTGCATTCCCCGTCCTCGCCAATCCCGTTCCAAGCTACTTCCTGGAGTGGTGGTCATCTCTATGGATACCATCATGATGGCCAGGCATTCGACTTCTTTTTACGTGGTCCCATTCCAAAGCCCATACACGCCCATAATGCTCTCACCCAATTCAAGCTCAAAGTTATTCGCAGTCTGATTCCCGCTCAGCTCGAGGAACTTCCTTACATTGGCCTGCTCCTCGGGCAACTGTTCAATTTCATAAAAAGCTTCAAAATCCAGGTTGAAGGCGTTAGTAGGTGGGTTAAGGAAGCTCAACACCGACTTGGTCTGATTCAACGCTACACGAGGGAATAAGGCAATGCGCTGTGCCAGCCGCAACACGGAGTCTGTAAGCATTGTGGAGTCGTCGTAGTATTTGTTATAGATGCCCAATGCCTCGCCCGTAGGACCATCAAATGTTTTTGCGGCGAGAAGATATTCCATGGCTTTGGCCTTGCCGATGATGGTGCCGAGAAATGTTTGACCACCGCCTCCTGCAATGAGGCCGAGGGCTTCTTCAAAAGATCCGGTACGCGCACCTGGTCCGGCAAAGCGCATGTCCATCTGTGCGGCGATTTCGGTGCCGGCGCCGAGAGCTCTACCGTCAATCTCAGCGATGAAGATGGTTGATGTAATGTTTTGTAGCAATTGCGTGAATTTGATGTAATCTGCACCCAGCTTTCTTTTCTCGTCGGTGATGGGAGTGGCGAGAGATGTCATGTCAATATGGCCAAGGAAGAAATCGGGGTTGGAGGAGTCGAAAATGACCATTTTGGGTGTAGAACCGGTTACATTTTGAAGCGGGATCATAAAGTCCAAGATGTCGTCCGTGAAGAGCCGGTCGACGTAGTTGACGGGGCCATTGTTGATGGTTACACGAGTGATGTTTGGAGACGGATAGGTGAAGGTTATCGTTCCGTGGGCCGAGACATCTCGACGCTGGACGGAAGAAGTATGCGCAACAGCCGCACCAGCAGTCGGAGCAGACGACGAGAGCAGAAGCGATGAGAGGACGAAAAGCGACCACATTTGGCTTGCTGGAGACGAAGTTCCGAGCATGTGCTGTCTTCTGACTGGAGAGCCATTGACCGGGGCTCCTGGTTTAAGTATTACTCCAGAGGATGGTGTTGCGGTGGAAGCAAGCACGAGGGGGGATTTTTTCGAAGTCCTTCAGAGCGGTGAGATGACAGAACTGAGCAGCCGCACTGACCACCCGGATGGATTGGCATAGGGTTGGGTACGCCATGACCGCCGAGAAAGGTGGAGTGGAGGAAGGGGGGGTGGAATGGGATGTAATGTGAGGTAAGGTCCCAGCGGATCCCAGAGGGTGACCGCATGGACTAAGGTAAGACGTGGGGCCACGACTATGGCCGCAACCCTGCTAGCGTTCTGACAGCTACATGGCCGAACGCGACCGGTTCTCAAGTCCGAAATTTCCGCGCTGGTGGACATTGTGCTACTCGCTGCGTCCACATCCACCTCCCGCACAACGAAAAGATGCTCCTTCGTCCGGTTTGCTCCATCACTTTCTTCCCACTGTTTTGTCTACAGCGCCCTCGTAACCATGGCACCCAACGGCTGGATTGACATCCACGGCCATTTCACGGTTCCCAAGAGCGATGAAGCACTCCAAGAACAGCTGCAGCTTTTCCACAGCGTCAATTTCATGGTGTCGGAGCCCTGGATCTGGTCCCCGGAGAGCGTGCTGCCGTATCTCGACAGCGCAGACGTGACCATGCTGATGCTGTCCTACCTTCCGCGCACCTTGGGTGCTCTCAAGAGTGCCAATGATTACGGCGCGTCAATCGTTAGGCAGCACCCTTCGCGTTTCGGTCTCCTCCTGGCCCTCCCCACCGACGATGCTACTGCTTGCCTGGACGAGATCAAGAGAGGCGACACATTCGACATTCCAAACGACGGATATGCCCTTCTCACGGTCTACAACAACGTTATGCTCAGCGATGATTCCCTTGAACCGGTGTTTAAAGAACTTGATGCTCGGGGCGCAGTATGTCACGTGCACCCAGACGCGAACAAGAACGGCACCGACGGTCGCCCAAGCCCCTTGATCGATGCCGCATTTGACACTGCGAGAGCAATCACCGATATGCTGTACAAAGGAGTCTTCCGACGGTACCCAAACATCAAGTTCGTCTTTGCTCACTGCGGTGGTGCGCTACCCGTGCTTTCCGGTCGAATATCGCTGCTTGGCACCGAGAGCTGGGTTCCGAATCCACGGAACTTGACGAGGGAAGAGATTGAGAGGTCTTTAGGGAATCTGTATGTCGACACTGCTGCGGCGGCGAAGACCGGGCTTGCTCCCGCCATCAAAATGGTGGGAATGAAGAACATTATTTATGGGGCGGATTGTGGCGTACCATGTTCGACTCCTGCGACTATGGCGGAGAATCAGAAAGATGTGATGGATATCGAGAACCAACTTCTTGGCGAGACTGGATCCGTGGCTAGTAATGGATGGGCTTTGTTCCCAGGTGCGGCGAAGAGAGCGGAGGAAGGGCAGAAGAGAGTTTAGTTTGATAACCTTGGTTTCTTCTGACCGCCTGTTTGCGCAGGCAGCTACAGCGTAAGCGTAACCATAGGAAGCCATCTTCGGAGACAAGGCGTAAGCAAGAGTGTAATCGTGGAAAAAGGTTGATTTTCTGACTTCAACAGCTTGAATCGCCTTCTTTCTAGATTTCGTAAGCAGGTGTTGTAGTGAGTAGATGCCTTTGCATGTAATGTAGGAATACTTTGATTGACACGCCTTTGCCGAAGAACTCGTCTTGACGTCCTCACAATCACACTCTTACGTGTACGATCTATCCACTTCGTCAACCATCACATCTCTGGAGTCGCACGCTTCGCACGTCTCCGTAAATCAGCGATGGTACACGGCTCTAAGGATGCCAATTGAACTGCCTTGACCATTTCCGTAACAATCGATAGCACTCCTTTAAGCTGTTGTTGAATGTCAACGACCGGCTGCTCCCTGATGTACCTTGCTTTGACCTCTTTCAATAGGGCGTTCTCGCGTCATCGTTTGCTATTACGATGATCGCGACAAGCTTTTTTATACTGTCGTACTTGAGTCGTCTCCTCCGAGAGCTCAGGGCTAGCTTACAAAACTGTCGATGCACTTAATATTAGATAAATAAAGATATCTAAATAGTTTGCCTACTAGCTATGTCGAATTTAATATGAATTTCAGCTAATGAAGCTAAAGTTTAATGATGTATTAACAGCTAATACTTCGAATACGTTGTAGTGATTGATCTCGAGACCCTTAGAAACGTTAACGTAAAGTACGCTAAGCCGTTAAACTATGTCATGCTAAGGTGGTCATCCCCTTGTACAGCAATATAGCTATACAATTAGAGATCGCTGGGAAGCGAAGCGTCGAATAATCGTCTTATTGAGAAAGAGATGTCAACAGTCGATGACGGATGTTGTGTAGCAATGAGTTCGATCTAAATCGAGAGCACTGGTGATGAGTTCGAAGTATACGGTATTACGACAGAGCAAGTGCAGTAGAGCGAGTGCGGTAAAGCGAGTGGAAGTGTTAGAAAGAAATTCTACAAACATACAAGGTCAGGAGAGTCAAAAGATGATACTAGTAAGTATTCTAATATCTGAAGCTTATTCTTGAAATAAGGGGAGAGGGTTGAGATATATAATAATGCCAAGATAGAAGAATCATACTTTAGGCCCATTAAGGTGGTTTGAGCGAGTTTCTAAGGCTCATCTCAAGACTCGGAAAAGACTTCGGAGTGCAGCATGTGAAAATCATGGCACAGATCTTTCTTGGGTTTCGTTCACTGTTCGAAGGTTCGCTCATGATTTCTGAGCTGAATTTCTTCTTGCAAGATCTATAACTTGATGATGATTTGTCCCCATAAGGTAGACGAGGAAATGGGTATCTTGTGTCTTGCTCCAAACGCCCAGAACAGAGAAGACACTCATATGCAAATCATCGCTAGCGCCGGTACGACGAACTCCAGAAGAGGCGCTGAACTGGACGACCTAAAGACACTCATGACTCATCAGCCCCCTCGGATGATAATGTATGCTCTTTGCCATTCTTCATGGCATTTGCGGCCCATAGTCTAGCTGCTTCAGTTTTGGCGACGAACCAAGCCCACAACTTGCTCAATCCCGAGTCATCATCATGATCGACATCATTGCTAGCGGTGTTGTTTGCAGACCCCATCATCGTGTGCGAATTTTCACTACCAATTGTTCCCTCGGCTGCCGTTGCAGTTGCTAAGGTCTCAGCATCTGAAGGCAGATCAATGGGAGCATCATCCTGAATATCTGTCTCGTCTGAGTGCAATCCTATAGGCTTCAAAGGTAGGCGTAACGTTCCGTTGTTGGGCTTTGGCTTTATGGAAAGAGAATCACAGATGATATTGTAAACCTCGGTGTTTTCTGGTAACAATGCTCATCAGTTAATGATTCATCATCCTTATCAGAAATGCTTGGTGCTTACGAAAAATTTCAAGCTTGCTGTTGGGCTGGTGAGGAAAGGCGGGGCCTCTGGCAATGAAGATAGCACGCATGAGAGGATGTTCATGGTCATATCCATGAAGCCCTTTGGGATGATAAACTTGCCCAGCTGCCTTGGCTGCTTTGACGTCGAAGTCGTCCTTGTGCACAATTGCCCAACCTGTCTTGGGGATTATCCAGAGAGGCGCAATACGGTCATTCTTAGAAAAGTGATACCTCTCTGGCATATTCTCATCCCGCAAGTAGACCTCGAAATTGGGATTATTCTTTGATGCGGCAGCCACTTCATTATATAAAGGTTGCAGGTCGCTAGGGTCGTTGGGACGCAGCCCATATAGAGGCCAGCCATCCATGTGCTCGACTAGATTCAGATCTATGAGATCGTCTAGCTGAATCAAACGGTCTGTTGACGTTGTCGCCATGCCATGATCACTGACTACAACAATGTTGATTATCTTAGTAAGGTTACGTTCTTCGAGACCAGCAAAAAGCTGTTTCATCATTATGTCAACGTTCGCGATTGTATCACGTATTTCTGTACTATTCGGCCCATGCAAATGTCCATCCGCATCAACTTCAGGAACATATGCAGCAATGAACTGTGGTCGTTTTTCTGAAGCCATGCCGTACTTGGGGTTTGGCTTGTCCAAAAACCCGAGGATTCGATCGACCTTTCGAGAAAGAACTTCTGATCCATTGAACTTGTCGACGTACGTGGGTTCAAGTGTAATGTGCGCCTCACTGCCGGGCCACATGTGGATAGCAGTCCTAACATTTTGTTGTTCAGCAGTCACCCACAGAGGCTCGCCGCCCAACCACCATTTTGCCTGCATCGACCTAGCTGGAACTGTGTAGAAAAATTCTTCTTGCAGCTCAGGATCCCAAAAAGAGTTTCCAACAACACCATGGCTTTCGGGGTACAAGCCTGTGACTAGGGTATAGTGATTTGGGAAAGTAACGCTTGGGAAGCTCGGCAGCATGTATTTGGGAGAGACCCCTTCAGCGATGAACGTATCCAGGGTTGGTGTTGAACCACGATTGAGGAAGTCCGCGCGAAAGCCATCTAGGGAAATTAGAATCGTGGTAGGGGCAAAGTCAGATGACCCGTTAGAGAGGAGGACGACGTTGGACTTGTCGGAAGATGCACGAGATGCTTGGTACGCGCCCAAGACAAGGAGAATGAAGAAGATTGCTATGGCAGCCGAGATGATAGAGAATCTTATAGCTTTCCGACGCTGGCACAACTTCTTAGTATTCATTTTTCAAGTCAAGCTCGGCAGCCCACGTACCTTTGAAGTTGAGCTGTATTCAAACTTCAGCCTATCCAGCTCGGCCGAGCTGGTTGAAGCTAGCGAGCTTGTATCCTCTCGCCCACCCCCTTCCTCCATCTCGTACATGAACTCACCTGCTTCATCATTGTAATCTTGAAGCTTCTTCTTCCTAGCCAGGGCATTTCGCTTCTTGCTTTTCCTTCGACCGTTGCCAGAACCCTCTAGAGCCAACAGCTTTTCCCGTTCCTCTTCTTCTTCTAGCAGCGTTCGGTCTCGTTTCTGTAATTTGGAGGAGGTGTAACCAGCGTCGATAACTTGGTCGTCATCAGAGTCAAATTCCTGATCCAATCTAGAAAAAATTTCATTATCGCTGGCAGCGGAAGCCGGTCCATGGCGGTAAGTTGAGGACATCCCGAAAGACGATTCCAGCGTTTGCTTTGTGGTTAATCATCCATAGGCTGTTGAAGGCTGGGACTGTTACATCGCGACTGATGGCTTTGAGGCTACAATGCGATTTGCACGGTTGATGGCGGCTGAGAACCTAGCAACGGGACAGCCCTATAGGGCTGAAAATTCATATTCCATATTTTATTAATATAATTCTTTAACATATCAGCAAAACGATGGCAGCCACCCCTTCCATCCCCTTCATGTCCTTCATATCTTCTGAAGATATAGAACTTTCACAGAAAAAGCGCATAACGCTTGCTCACGCTCGTTGAAACGAGGCTTCAGCAGTTAACGAAAATCTTTCTTAAGCAAAATTAGCTCGTTAATATGAAATATTAACTAGTACTCTTTAAAGTCGAATTAATGATTAAAAGACTGCTGCTGCACGCAATTAGCAATTTTAAAAACTTAGTCTTAAAGAAGAAGCAGCTATACTTAACTGAATTTTACGTCTTCAAATTTGCGATTAATCTTCTCGTGTAAAGTAAGTACGTTTAATAATTAATGAATTATTAATAAAAAAGAATAATGATAAGTTAATCGAAGTTAATTAATCTTAAAAGTTTCTGAAACGTCATTCGTAAATTAAAATAATATATATTTCTTCGCTTAATAAAGAGCGTGCTATGACTCAGAATCACGATATTTTAATTAATTAATTTAATCTTTTTCAGAGTTTAAAAAAAGAGCATGAAATAAAAATAAAAGATATTTATAACATGAACGAAAAAAGATTCATGTAAAAAATTATTATTAAGCTTCGAGTTATAATTTTTAAGTACGAAAAGAAGACTTATATAACTTAATATGATAATCGAGAATGAGTTTTATTAATTAAGTATATATTTATGAATGAAAGAATCTTAAAGTCGTAAAATTATCTTTAAAGAGAAATTACAGCAAAAGATTTAATACGAAGTACTTAAAGAAGATCATATTGCTTTAAGCGAGAACGACTGAATTAATAACGAATTAAGCCTCGTTTAAATTTAAAAATGCTTTAATCAGTGTGAGAAAAAAAAATTAAACTAATTAATTATATTTAATTTAATTTAATTTAATTTAATTTAATTTTAATTTAATTTAATTTAATTTTAATTTAATTAATTTAATTATAATTTAATTAATTTTTCCCTTAATTTAATTTAATTTGATTAGAATAAAATGAGTAATTAATTATAATCAAGTCACGTGATGTTATTTAATTAAGTTATAATATAATAAAAGTATATAATAAAATATA
>JAABUO010009764.1_pt1 | contig 10698 bp, 12 predicted proteins | sample 5559291 | NCBI WGS metagenome assembly JAABUO01 (sample SAMN10711878, study PRJNA513372) | rock metagenome | isolation source: Antarctica rocks | place: Antarctica: Victoria Land, Finger Mt sud
CGCCCGGGGCAGGGAGGCCGACCTGCCCCCCGCCCCCGCCAAGGTCTTCGACAGCCTCCCCGGCGACCCCGTCGGCCAGGCGTCTTTGCCCCTCCAGGGCGGCGCCGGCGCGGCAGCCAAAGGTGAGGGGATCATCAACAAGATCACCGAGACGATCACGGGTAGCTAAAGGCATCCTCGCCCCTAGGACCAGGGCCGATGGGGTTCCCCAGCAGTGCTGGGGAACCCCTCGGCCGTTCGTGGCGACAAGATCGACGCGGAAACGCAGCCCTGACTCCCCGCGTCGACCGTGCTGAACGGCTGGAGCGAGCGGCGTCCCCCCTCACCCAGGCCAGCCGTCTGTCCCCTGTATCGGCCGCCTTTGCTCATTCCTTAGACGTGCCTACAGAAAGAGACGCCGACGGCCATGGTTGGCTGACCATGATGCGATGGACACCCCCTGCTCCATCGCCCACACTGAAGGGGTCTGCGTGGATCGTCGCGCCCACCGGCTAGCCCAAGGAGATCGCGCATGGCCATGACCCCTCAGACGCTCGCCACAACGCTCGCCCTGTTCGACGGCGACGCCGCCGACGCCACCGTCGTCGCGCGCATTGTGGCGCTGCGTCAGGACCCCGCCTGGACGGTTGCCCTGCATACGGGGGGCCAGCGCTGCGCGATCGCCCTGACCGATCGCGCCACGGGCGCGCTGTACCGCGTGTATCTGGATCGCGTGAAGCGCGCCGAGGGCAGCGTCTGGTGGCGGGCGGCCTTAGCCACCCTCACTGCTGTGGCCCTCGGCGTTCGCGTGCGTTAGACCCGTGTACCGCGTGTGTAGACCGCGCCGAGGCCCACGCCGCGACGGTCGACGACGCCACGCCCCACCAACTCCTCCAGCTCGGCCTGGACCGTCTCACCGTCGAGGCCGAGGCCGAGGGTACGGGCGATGTGGTCGGCGGTGGCCCCGTGCGGTTCCTCCGCCGCGATGACCGCCAGGATCTCGCTCATCGTGGTGGCCGCCTCGTTTGTGGATGTGGGATCGGTGTACTCAGCCATGGAACCGCCCGCCTTTCGCCTGCTATATTGGCCCACGGATCTAGCGCTGCTCTCACGCGACAGGGGCTCCGCCTTCCCGTCTACCCAGCATGCGTGAAAGGGTGTGCCCTGTACGCGCTCAGGATGGTTGAGGGGGGACGGGTTCGTCGTTCTCGTCGCCGGCGCTGTGCGTGCTGTAGGCCTCGGCAACATGCGCGACGAGAGCGGCCACGCGCCGCTTCTCGGCGGCCGGGAGCGTCTGCATCTGCGCGAAGACGGCGCGTAATGCTAGATCGGTCGCGTCGGTCGGCCGTTCATGATACGGCCACACCTCGGCCATCCGCACCAACTCGGTTGGACTGACCTCAAGGGCTGTGCAGAGGGTGATGAGCGTCCCGAGGCGCGGATCGGGCGTCGCCCCGTTGAGGATGCGGTAGAAGGTGGTGTGATCGTTCCAGGTGTCGTCACCGGCGACCATCCGCTTCGTCACCTCGGCCGCGCGGAAGCCCCGCGCGCTCATCGCCGCCTTAATGGCTGTGGCCAATGACATAGCGTCCTCCTGCCACGCTCTACGATCACGTGGGCCATCCGACGTGGCCGCACTCGTTGTCCATAGCATATGCGCGGGTACGCGATCGACCCGGCCATTCCCCCTTTTTCAGGTAGCCCTATCCGCTGCTCGTGCGACCGTTCGACGCCACCGTGTCTGGTGACGGCAGGAGCCCACCGCACCGCTTCATGCGCCATTGGGGATGTGGTCGGCTCCTCGACCGTCATCCTGTCGCGCCATCTACCCGGGAGCGCTCACTCCCGTCGCGCGATGCGCGCATCCTCCAACGGCCGCGGTACGAATAATGCGTGCGCGTCCACTTTGGTCGCGCGATGCGCCGCCATTCTAGGTATGATGAGGTCTCGTAGGGACCGATGAGCTGGACAGAGGCAGACGCGTATGGAGAAGAAACGACTCGCCGTGATCGACGATGACGCGGCCTACTTGCACCTGCTCTGTCGGTTGCTCGCACGGGAAGGCTACGCGCCTGAAATGTTCGAGCAACTGGAAAGCAGCGCGGCCGCCTACGAGAAGGTGCGTACATTCAAGCCCGACGTGATCGTGCTCGACATCGCGCTGGAGCGACCGACGACGGGCTGGCGGACGCTCGATTTCCTCCGCCTCGACCCGGACCTCGCGCACGCGCCGGTCGTCGTCTGCTCGGCCGACCTGAAAGGCTTGGAGGAGCGCTCGTGGTATCTCAAAGCGAAGGGCTGTGAGACGTTGCCCAAACCCTATTATCTCGCCGATCTCCTCGCGATCCTGGGGGCGATCGAGCTCAGCCAGGTGTGACGCCCCGCGAGGTCGTCGCCTGACGTCGTGCGCCGGTCAGCGCAGGCGCCGACGCACTCTCACTCCCCTAGGCCGATAGCCCTGGTACCGACCCGGCGGCCGCTCTTATCTTAAGAGAGACGGGGCTGGTCCGTCTCATGCGCCTCAGCCGGTAACAAGTGACACGCCCCCCTTCTTTTCCCAGGAGCCCCGAGTCGCCTGCGTGCGTGCGCTTGCCGCGACCGTGTAGGCTGACGGCGGGGATGCGCGCGGCACACCGGGACACCCCTTGGCGCCGCGCCGTGCGTCAAACGCGGGTGATCGCGTCTCGCAGGTCCTCGCTGGCCTGGTCGAGGTCGGCGAGCACGCGCCTGTTCGCGGCCGTGATGCGCGCGAGGATCTCGTCGCCCGCAGGCGCCAGCGACACGCGGGCGCGGCGACGGTCGGTCGCGTCTTGCACGCGTCGCAGGAGGGGGGCCGGCGCGCCCGCGACTGTGGTGCGGTTGACTGCGCGGTCGACCAGCAACGAGGCGCTGTTGGGGCGGATCTGCAGGCGCGCGGCGATCGCGGCGATGCTGACCGCCGGATACGACGGGTGCCCCCGCACCATCAGCAGGAGCAGGTGCTGCTGCGACGTGATCGCGGCTGCCCGCGCGTTCACTTCGGCGAGATGCAGGAAGCGCCGCACCGCGTAGCGGAAGTCGGCTTGGGCGCGGTAGTCGGCGTCGGTCAGCACACGGCCGTCCTTTCGGAGTGACGCAACCGAAGCTAGTCCACGTGCGATGTGTACGCGGACCTTGGTTGCCTTCTCTCTCTGCGTGTCTTGGGTCAGCGGACCCTGACAGGAGTAGTCTACCGAAGATGAGCGCCGTCCTGTTCTTTTCCAGGTCGCCCCGCACGCTCCGCTCACGACCGTTCGCCCCGATCGTATCGCCTGACGATGCACGGGTTGCTGGGGCGCGCCCATCAGCTCTTATAGCGCGTGGTCCGACAGCCCCGCGCGCTGGCTGCTCATCGAGGGCCATCCGATGTGGCGCGCGGCCCTCGCCGAGCTGGCCCAGGTCATGACCAGCGAGAACTTCAACGCCTGGCTGGCCTCGACGCGCGCTCTCGACCAGGACGGTGAGGTGCTGCGCATCGCGGTCCCCGCCGCTTTTAACAAGACCTGGTTGGAGCAGAAGCTGGCCGGCAAGGTGATGGCGGCGTTGCAAAAGATCGACGACGACGCCCTCGGTGCCGGGCGTATCGCGCGGGTGGAGTACGTCGTTGAGCCGGCCGCCTGCGTCCCGACCGAGGCCACGGCACAGGCATCCTGAGCGACGACACGCGGCACGAGAGGAGGACAGCATGTCCATGTGGGAGACACCGGCCGGGCCGGCCGAGGGCGACGACATCGCCCTGACGACGCCGGTGAGCGCGGCCACGGTAGCGGCCGGCGACACCTGCCCGACGTGCGGGGGTGCGCCAGGTCCGGGCAAGATCGGCCGCCACGCTGCAGGCCGCGTGGCGGCGGTCGGCATGAAACTTGCTGCACTCCTCGCTATTGTCCGGGTCGCCCCGTTCTCGTTTTTGCCGATCCGTGCATCATTGGAGGAACTTATGCGTCGTTTCATCGCGTCCGCCGCCCTGGCCAGCCTTGTTCTACTGCCCGCAACCGGAGCGTCGGCCGCGGCCCCACATGGCGGGGGGGGTGGGGGCGTTATGGGGACACCTGGTCTCCTCGGCCTCGCCCGACTCGTCGGCGAGAATGGCTCCTCGGCTGGTGGGGGCGCCATTCTCAGCTATAGTCCGCGTCAGGGGAAGATGTCGGTGGTCCTGGAAGTGACAGGTCTCCCTCCGTACAGCGTCCATCCCGCGCACATTCATGCGGGTCCGTCCTGCACGTCCAACGGGCCGGTGCTCTACCCGCTTCCCAAGCTCATGGCCAACGCGGCCGGCGTGGCGTTCGCGGCTACGACGATTGACCGGCAATCAGTCCCCGCCAGCGGGCTCTATGTCAACGTCCATCAGGGTCCCGACCTGGTTGGTTCTCACTTCACGCCGATCGCCTGCGGACGTGTGCAGCGCGCCAGCGGCGCTGCGCAAATCGCGTCGGACACGGGCGTGTCCCCCTCTATTCAGGGGGTCGGGCTCATTGGCGTGGGGGCTACCACGAGTAACGTCGTCGTCATCGTGAGCGGGCTGACGCCGCAAACGACGCATCCCGCCCACATTCATCTCGGCGTGTGTGGCTCGAACGGGCCCATCCTCTACGCGCTCCCCCCGCTCACGCCCGGGCCGACTGGGATCGCGGTGACGACGGCGGCCATCCTGACGACGATCGTCCCCGCGCCCGGCGTCCACGGGTGGTACATTAATGTGCATCAGGGACCGACCCTGGCGGGCGCCGGAGCGACCCCGGTCGCCTGTGGCGGCGTTCAGCGCCCGATGTAATCACGCGTAAGGAGGCGGCCCTTGTCGTCAACAGATGGCGAGGGTCACGCGATGCGGGACGGGTTCGACACGAGCCCGTCCCGCATCGCTATTTGGCCCCATGCGCGCTCCGCTCACCATCGGCTGCCAGCGCCGTCGTCAGCGCGGTGACGAGCGACGCCGCCCACTGCTTCCCGTCCGTGGGCAGCGCGCCCGTCGGGCGCGACGCCGGGGGCGGTCGATCCGGCGACAGCCGCCGAGGATCGTGCGACGAACGATGGAGAGTAGCACACTCCGCCATTATTTGGTGGCGGAGTGTGCGGCGCTCAATCCAAGCCTGCAAGACCTCCTCGTGCTCGCCGCGATCGCCTTGCTGCGCACGTTCCTCAACTACTCGCTGGGGCGCGAGATCGACGCGGAGGCGCGCCGCGTCAAGGAGGCGCGGCAGGGCGAGGGGACGGCCACGCCGGCCGCCGGCGGCGAGGCGCCGATGGCGGCGAGACGGTGATGGCGGCGAGACGGTGATGGCGGCCGTGCGCCGCACGCTCGACGAGAGCACACCGTGAGCGAGCACGGGTTTCCTACATCCACGACCGCCACCGGGGCGCGCCTCAAGCGGGCCCGGACAGTGGCTTCGCCGCCGCTACGTCGCGGCCCTGGCGCGTGGTAAGCCATTCGTACCGCTCACGCGTCGTGTGTGCTGTGCCGAAGTTGTCGCTTGGATCGCTTTGTGGATCAAAGGCACTCTCGATGAGACGGAATGAGCGGTAGGCTGAGGCTCCAGAGACCACATAGCTCTGGAGAAAGGTCCGGTCTGCCATGCTTACCAAGCTCCTCTTTCCGGGGGTGGCAGGAGTGCGGGTCGAACGCGCGTGGCGCGCGGGGCCAACCCTCCATCTGGAGGTTGTCGGCACGCGGGACTGGGCGCGCTGCCCCCTCTGCCAGCGCCGCTCCAAGCGACGGCACTCCCCGTACGAGCGCACGCTCGCTGACCTCCCCTGTGCCGGTGCCCACGTCGTCCTCCATCTGCGCGTGCGCCGCTTTGTCTGTCGGGTGCGCTGGTGCCGGCGGAAGGTCTTCGCCGAGCGGCTGCCCGACCTCGTCGTGCCGTACGCGCGGCGCACCGCGCGCTTGGCCGCGCACGTCCTGCGGGCCGTCCTCGACCTGGGTGGTAAACCTGGGGCCAGCCATCTCGCCGCCGAAGGGACACCGGTGAGTGCGCGCACATTACTGCGCCTTCTCCGCGCCCTTCCCCTGCCCGCGAACGGTCCGGTGCGCATCTTGGGCGTCGACGATTGGTCGCGCCGCAAGGGGCGGGACTTCGGCACCATCCTGGTCAACCTGGAAACCCACACGGTGATCGACCTCCTGCCCGACCGAACCGCGGCGACCGTCGCCACTTGGCTGCGGCAGCACCCCGAACTGGAGGTGGTCAGCCGTGATCGCGCCGGGGCGTACGCCGACGGTATCCGGCAAGGCGCGCCGCAAGCTGTGCAGGTGGCCGATCGCTTTCATTTGCACAAAAACGCCACCGACGCACTGGAGCGGTATCTGACGCGCACGCATCAGGCGCTGCGACAAGCCGCCCAGGAGCGCCCTAGTGTGGCCACTCCGGCTCCCGACGCACGCGCCGCCACTGCGGAGCCTCCCTCCCTAAGCGGCGCGCGCGCAGAGCGGCGCGCCCAGCGCCTGGCGCGCTATGAGGACGTGGTGTTATTGCGGGCGCGTGGGGCGACCATCCTCACGATCGCCGCACGCGTTGGCCTGAGCCAGCGCACGGTGCGGCGGTGGGTGCATGAGGGCCAGTTCCCCGAGCGGCGTCGCCGCAGTGAGCGCCCAGGACAGGCTGCCCCCTGCGTGGTGTACCTGCGCACGCGGTGGGCGGAGGGGTGTCACAACGCGACGCAACTCTGGCATGAACTCCGCGCACGCGGGTACACCGGCTGCTACGACAGCGTGGCCGCGCTCGTGGCCTCCTGGCGCGGGGAACGCTACCGCCATCGCGGCCGGGTCAAGGTGCGCCGGGTGGCAGCGGACACCGACAGCGCCTACACCCCGCAGCAGGCCTGCTGGCTCTTGCTGCGTCCTCTCGACAACCTCACCGCCGACGAGCGGGCCTACCTGACGCGGCTCTACCATGCGTGCCCGCAGGTCGCCCTCGCTGAGGCGCTGGTTGAGGAGTTCGGGACAGTGCTGCGCGAGCGCGACGTGGACAGCCTGTATACCTGGCTGCGGCGCGCGGAGACGAGCGGTATTAAGGAGGTGCAAGCGCTCGCGCGGAGCATCTGGCTGGACCAAGCCGCCGTCGAGGCCGCCGTCCGGCTCGACTGGAGTCAGGGCCAGGTCGAGGGCCAGGTGAACAGGTTGAAGACGACCAAGCGGGCCATGTACGGTCGGGCGTCGCTCGATGTGCTGCGGCGGCGGCTCGTGTGCGCTGCCTGAGCGCGGCGGCCGGTCTACGGCGGCTCACGGCAACCGGGCGGCCACAGGGGCCGCGCCGCGCCGCTATGGCACCGTTCCCTGCCCGGCACGACACCCCTGCGCGGGCGTCACGTTAGTAATTCGCAAAACTAGCGTGACGCCCGCGCAAGGGGTATGGAGGCGCGGATCGCGCCCCTGCGATCGCCTGTCGTGCGCGCTCCACGAGATCGCCCAGCGCCATAGTCATAGGTAACCCGCCGCGTTCCGGTCCCGCTCAGAGCCTCTTTGCCCATCGCTCGTCCAGTCCGCCTCATCGAGAGTGCCTATGAACCACAAAGCGCGCAAGATGACAGAGGTGTCCAGGCCTGACCGGTCCTGCCGGTCACACGACGGCCATCAGCCGTCGGATCGCCTCGTCCAGGTCATCCCCCAGGGCCACCAAGGGGCGCGTGTCGTCCATTGAGGCCGGCGCCGCGATCCCCGCGAAGCCGGAGCCGCCGTAGGCGAACCGCGGCGCTTGCTGGCCGAGGCGATGGCCGAGCCGCCGCATCATGACGAGGGCGGCCGCCGCGTGCTCCGGCAACGTGGCCGCCACGACGGCCACGCGCGGGCGGACCCGGCGTAGCGCCTCCTCCCACGCCTCGGGCGGCGTATCCGCCCCCAGATACGTCACCGTCCACCCAGCGCGTCCCAACAGGAATGAGAACATGAGCGCGGCGAGCTCGTGCCGCTCGCCGGGCGCCCCGCCGACGACCGCCGTGGGCGCGCCAGGGACGCGGGGCAGCGCCTCCAGCAACGCCGACAAGCGCCCACGGATCACGCTGGAGAGGAGATGCTCGGGCGCGGGGGTGTGCCGCCCCTCTGCCCAGTCCGTCCCCAACCGCTGCAACGTCGGCGCCACCACCGCGCCCCACAACGTCGCCACATCAAGGAGCGCGCCGGCCTCGTCGAGCACGGCGCGGGCGGTCACGGCGTCTAGCGCCACCGCCGCGTCGTACAACCGCGCGCTCAAGCGCGCCGTGCTGGAGGCCGCCCGCTCCATACCGGGAGGCGCCAGCGCTGTGGGCGTCGAGACCAGCGCCGGTCCGGAGGATGCCGGCGCCGGGGGAGCCGGGGGAGCCGTGAGGTCCTCGTCACCACCGGGCGCCAGCTCCGCGGCGGCGAGCGCCTGCGCGCAGGCGCTCGCCGCCGTCAGGCCCTGCGCCCGTAGTGCGGCGGCGCGCCGCAGCAGGGCCACGTCGCGGGGACGGTACAGGCGGTGCCCGCCCACGCTGCGGGCGGGCTGGGGCAGGCCATAGCGGCGCTCCCAGACGCGGATGACATCGACGGGCAGCCCGGTGAGCGTGGCGACCATGCCGATGGGATAGCCGCCCGCCGCGTCGTACTCGTCAGGCAATGGTATGGTCATAGCCCAGTGTACCCGTACCCACCGTCACAACCTAGACAAATCTACACACGCGGCCTTGCTTGTCTACGTTTTGTCTGTATACTTAGACAAGGCGGTAGGTGAGAGAGTAAAGCGCGAAAGGGGGTGGCGCGATGCACACGCAGCACGATCACGATGAGGACCAGCGCCGCACACGCGACGACGGCGCCGCGGCGGAGGAGCCGGTCCTGGTGGGCGAGACCACCGAGGTCGATGGGTGGGCGACCTACATGCGTGAGATCGGGCAGGTGTCCCGCTTGACACCGGCCGAGGAGTTGGCGCTGGGCGCACGCATCGCGGGGGGCGATGAGGTGGCGTTGCGGCGTATGGTCGAAGCCAACCTGCGCCTGGTCATCGCCGTGGCCAAGCGCTACCGGCACGAGGGCATCGGGATGCAGGACCTTGTCCAGGAGGGCAACATCGGGCTACTGCGCGCCGCGCAGAAGTTCGACTATCGCAAAGGCTACCGTTTCTCCACCTACGCGATCTGGTGGATCAGGCAGGCGGTGAGCCGCGCGGTGGCCAACCAGGCCTACGCCATCCGCGTTCCGGTGCACATCCAGGAGGGCTTGGGCCAGGCCGAACGCATGGTAGCCGGCGCCCCAGTGACGGGCGACCGGCCGAACGGGGGTGACGTGGGGGGCGAGCGCCTGGGTGGCGACGACGACGAGGGACGCGCCGCCGTGGCCGCCGCGCCGCGCTCGCCGATCTCAGCGGAGACGATCGAACTGGCGCGGCGGGCGCGGCAGACGCTCTCGTTCGATCAGGCCAGCGGCGAGGACGACGATTCCATGCTCTCCGAGGCGATCGCCGACACGCAGGCGCCCTCGCCCTTCGAGGTGACCAGTACCCACCTATTGCGCGAGCGACTGGTCGCGTTGCTCCAAGACCTGCCCACGCGGGAGCGGGCGATTGTGAGTTTGCGCTATGGCCTGGTCGACGGCCGCCCGCGCACCTGCGCGGAGGTGGGCGAGGAGATCCATCTTACCCGCGAACGCGTGCGTCAACTCGAGGCGCTCGCGCTCGGCAAGCTGCGCCACGCGCCGCACAGTGTCGCGCTAAAAGGATACCTGGACTGAGGAGGAGCCAAGCAGTGAGACTCGTCGCCCCTCCGGGCGTCGGGCCACGGGGGCCACAACCCGACACGCGGTGGACGCGGGGGCCCCTGTGCCGCTGTACATGACCGTGCGGCGTGGGGACCGGAGGGGGGCTCACCACGCCACGATGAGCAGGACCGCCGCCGGTTTGATGCGGCGGTCGCCGTCGCCCCCGTTATCACACGCACGGGCTGCCATATCTCGGTAGCCCTCCTATTCACTAGACGATAGACGAAAGGACGATCACGATGAACGCTGACAACCCACAACAGGCCTATTTCCTCTCCCTGGAAACGGTGCCCACGCCCGTCTGGTACTGGCTCGGCATTGGCTCCATCGCCGCCTCCCTCATCCTCAAACTCCGTGGCCGCGGCCAGGACGCCCTCTTCGTCGGCCAGTGGCCCCCCACGTTCTTCATCCTCGCCATCCTCTTGAAGCAACTCCAGCCCAGCCGCGAGAGCTGAGTGCGGACGTGAGAGGACTGGCTGTGGAGAATTCCGCGCGTATCCGGCCGCCATGCACACAACGATCAATGTCTACCCTCCGTCTTGACGCCGCCGCGGACAGCATGGTATCAAACTAGGTAGTTTAGGTAGAGCCACATCACGACGAGGTACGAGAAGAGCGGCATGCGTCCACTCTCAGCAGAAGACGAAGCGACCCTCCGGGCCATCGCCGAGCGCCACGGCTTCTACGCTGCGCGGGGGCCGCACACCGGCGAGGGCAGCGCCAGTCGGCTTATCGCCGCGCTGCTCGCCGGCGAGGTCGTCACGCTCGCCCTCAGCCCCGCCGACCGCCGCCGCCTGGTCGCCTGGCTCGACGAGGCGGCGCCCCCCGACGGACGCCTTGCCACCATTCTGCATAGCCTGGCCACGCAACTGCGCCCGACCCTTCCCACAGCGGCCAAGGCAGCGGCGCCGCGCGCCTCGACCATCACGAAGGCGACGACATCCCCCACAGCGCGTCACGGCCACCTCACGACCGACGAGGCCGCCCGCCGTCTGGCG
>JAABUO010009765.1_pt1 | contig 10698 bp, 10 predicted proteins | sample 5559291 | NCBI WGS metagenome assembly JAABUO01 (sample SAMN10711878, study PRJNA513372) | rock metagenome | isolation source: Antarctica rocks | place: Antarctica: Victoria Land, Finger Mt sud
AGCAGCCTCAAGTCAAGAATGAAGTTGAATCAGATGATGCAACGAATGCCAGATCCTCGATGAGTTTGTCAAAACCTCAGATGCAAATATACAACAAAGCAGTTCCTCCTGGCTATTCGTGACAGAGTTTGTTTACCTGGCTTGTACAATTTTGTTTGAATTTGATAATACACATTCAAATTTGGTAAATACCCAGTAGCAATATGTAAAATATGAAACGTTCAACAAATTTGCAAGTCAATTGAAATACCATTAGGCAAATTAGGCAAATTGCATTTGTCAATTCAATCTAATAGCCAAATTTGCATGTTGATATATTTTCTGATAATAAGACTTTGAAAGGGTATCAAGCAGATACCGCCTGAAGCCTTTCAGCCTCCTAAACAGTAATGCCCAGCGCCGATCCAGCCATTGAAGCTGTGATGGAAGCAGAACACCTCAGCAAAGAGATCTCTTCGCTGAGGTGTACACACGCCTTGTCTAGACAAGGTATTGATCCAGCACCCTGAAAAGATTATTCGGTACATTGCAAGGAAGTACAAAGAGATTGCAAGCCAGAAGACAATGCTTGTCAGCATAATGGCTGTCTACAGGCTACTAGGCATCAAAATCCAGGCCAAGACCAGCTATGACTCATACCTAGCTTACTTTGACAAGCTTGATGCCATACTCAGGGATCGGAGTAAAACTAACCTTTCCAGCAAGCCCCAAGCAGAAGGCTTCATCACTCATGCAGAGCTCCAGCTTGTCAGGGAGAAGCTTCCAGTGGGATCTAAAGAGCGCCTGCTTCTGAGCTTCTATGGTGGTTGCATCCCGCCTGTGAGGAATGACTTACATTCAGCCTTCATTCACATGTTGAAATGCAAAGAAGGAGAGGCAAGGAATGCAGTTATGACCAGCATAACTCCGAATTGCATTCTGTTGCCCTATGACACAAACAAGGAGGGTGCTCTGATATTGAGAGAGTTCAAAACACAAGACAGAAACAATCCTAAACTGTATGCTCGAGGACTGGGGCTGGAACTGTTAGATGAGATCAGAGCCAGCCTGCAACAACATCCAAGAGACTATCTATTCATAGAAGCAAGAAGCAGCAAGCCTTACACACATGGTGGATTTCAGCAGTACGCCTCCAGAACCTTGAAAGCACTCTTTGGCAAGCCATGTACCCTTACCCTCTTGAGGCATTCATACATCTCACACATGCTTGTTTATAGGCAACTAAGCATCAAGGACAAGGAGGAGCTTGCCAGAGACATGTGTCATTCAGTCGAGACACAAGCCCAATACCAGTTTATCAAGCATTGAAACTAGGTAGTGTGATGGTGCAATGCACACATGGGGGCATTGAGATTGAAGTGCAAACTGAACTCGTGACTCAGGTTTGCAGATTAAACAAAAGATAAATCAACTATAAAAAAATCAGAGATTCAAAATTTTAACACCTGTCAAGACTTTTAAGATTGATGAGCGTCGCTCAACAGTCAGAGAGCCGCCAAAGATCTGGAGTATGAGCAACTAGTTGAAATTTGCAGATCATACAACATAACCAGCCATCAAACAGGAATTATGAAATTGCAAAATTGTATCACCTGTCGAGAATTCTGCAGATCGACGAGCGTCGCTCAACAGTCAGAAAGCCGCCAAAGACCTGAAGTATGAGCAACTAGTTGAACTTTGCAGATCATACAACACAATCAGCCATCAAGCAGAAATTTCAAAATTGCAATACTGTATCACCTGTCGAGATATTTGCAGATCGATGAGCGTCGCTCATCACTTTGAAAGTCACCAAAGACCTGAAGTATGAACACCTGACTGAATGTTACAGATCATACGACACAATCAGCCATCAAGCAGAAATTTCGAAATTTCAAAACTGTATCACCTGTCGAGATTTTTGCAGATCGATGAGCGTCGCTCATCACTTTGAAAGTCACCAAAGACCTGAAGTATGAACACCTGACTGAATGTTGCAGATCATACGACACAATCAGCCATCAAGCAGAAATTTCGAAATTTCAAAACTGCATCACCTGTCGAGATTTTTGCAGATCGATGAGCGTCGCTCATCACTTTGAAAGTCAACAAAGACCTGAAGTATGAACACCTGATTGAACTTTGCAGATCATGAAACATGATCAGCCATCAAGCAGGAATATCAGAATTGCAACACTGTATCACCTGTCGAGATTTTTGCAGATCGATGAGCATTGCTCATCACTCAGAAAGTCGCCAAAGACCTGAAGTATGAACACCTGATTGAACTTTGCAGATCATGGAACATGATCAGCCATCAAGCAGGAATGTCAAAAATGCAAAACATACCACCTGTTGAGATATTTGCAGACCGATGAGCGTTGCTCATCACCTACCAACCTACCCCTACCAAAAACGAAACTTTCAATTTGAGAGTCCAAGCAGCATGTGTTTGACAGGCTTGTACATGCTGACTCATCAGTATATGCATGAGTGTGCATATAAAGTAAAGGTTCTCTATGCATACAAGCAAAAGTCTTTGACATGCACATAGAGGACTCTGTTCACATATATGAAGCAAATTCGTTGATAGGCGACTGAGACTTTGAGCGGGCAAATTCTATCTGATTGCAGTTGTTGCATAAATTTGCTTGTAACTGACACACAGAAAACATACCTGAGGTCAGCAGGCAGCTGGTGATTGCACCCCAAGACATCCAAGCCCTTGATAATCTCCTGGTTGTCTTCGGCAAAAGGGCTAAATAGGCCACCTAAGGCAGCAAAGGATACACTGACTAGATCTGATGCCACAGCCAAAGAGAGATCATGGTCCAATTGAGGAGCTGTTATCTTTTGTCAACAGATACCAAGGGCCGCATGCAATGCACCTTGAAAGAGACACCCGACATACTGCTGAGGAGATGCATAGTATTTTTGCAAAACAAGAGTATTGCGGGGCAGCAAACACCGTTAAAGCTTACGATCAGACATGGTTTGAGTGGCTGGAATTTACAAAAGCTGATGGCACAGGCAACCATGTGACACCTTACACCAAAGTATATGAGTAGATTTCTTGGAGCACTTGCGAGACAGACACCAAGCAAAAAAAAAACAAAGCAACAGGAGACAGTGTTGCAGCTGCCAAAGAGAACATCATGAAGCTCCACAAAATACAAGGCTGTCCCATGTTTCTGCCTAAGGAGATGGATTACCTGCAGTCAGTAGCGACAGCGGCTAAAAGCGACAGTGTGGCCATACGTCTTGAGATTTCAAGGAACACCTCCCAGCTGGACAAGCATTGCGCACTCATCACTGATGCAGACAAAAATGAGTTGTACAGTGCCTGTGTGGTGGACCCACACTGTTTGAAAGGGCTGTCAGGTCAATTCCTGATTGGGCTTGACCTGCAGTTGGGTACAAGAGGCGTTGCTTTAGAGCAAACAAGCTGGTTCAACATGTTTCATGATGTGCCCAGCAATACTCAAAACATCACACCACAGGCGTTTGACATGATAGCATTTGGAGTTGCAATGGACAAGGCAAGTAGAACAGGCAAGATGATATACTGAAGCATTGCAAGGCATGCCAAGGCCGGGTGGGATGTATTTGCCTCTCTTGGTGAACTGCTGGCTTGGGAGCTTGCTAATGGCTTTCAGCTTTTGAACAACATCAAGCACGGCAACAGTGATTGGAGAGACAGCACAATATTGTTTCCTGGTCAACACCGAAACAGAGTGAGACGTCTGCGTAGCTGCTTTCAGCACATCACTAAGCAGCTACCCAAGTGGCAGAAGACAAAACAACTGCACCTGATGCGACACACAGCCACAGTTATGCTTGCCGAAGAAGGCACAAACTCAAGCGACATTGACACCGTGCTGGGTTGGAATCCGAGCAAGACTCAGAGAGCCTACATGCAAGACCCTAAGGTAAGTTTGAACGAACAAGCCATATTAGCTGGATTCACCAAAGGGTCGGCACAATGGCGTCAGCATCATCACCTTGGTAGGGCTGATGTGTTTGTGCCAGCAGCTTGGGTTGAGGCACTCGTTCCAGGCCTGAGCTTCCTCCTGGCCAACTCCAAGCACTATTGTTCTCGGGCCCAAGAAACCCTGAAATGCATCAATTTGCTTGTGCAAGCATACTGGCAAGCATTGCCTATCAAAATGCTGCTATATTAGGGCAGCTACATCAAGAAACAGCTGCCTGGTGTGCTGGAGGTGATAACATCCAGCGATTATGCACACTTTGCTGGTAGATTGAGACAGGCAGAACTTGACAGTATGCATGCGCTAGGCTTTAACGTGCCTGATTTTGAGCTATGGGCTCTAAAAAGGAGCGAATGCACTGACATGCCTGTGAGTCTTACACAGACAGACTGTACTGCCTTTGCTGCATCAAACATGGCTACCCTTGAGCCTCCTGCGAAAAGACAGAAAGTTCAGAACAGCAACCTGCAAAGTCAATCAAGGTCAGCTTTGCTACAGAAGCAGCAGGAATGTGAAATCTTGGAGTACAAAGTGCTGGATGCGCGGACAAAGGCAGCTGCATGGGAGCTCACAATTGAGCAAGCACGCTTGGCAGAGATGGAAGCACGGCATGAATCACAGCAAGTGAGAGCAAGTTGCTGTGGTGGCAGACTGCAAGTCGCAGCAGATCTAGCAGCAGGGACCAGTCTATGCTCTCTGCAACCAACACCAGTGCATGATCAATATGGCATGACAGACTGTGCCCCTGCCAACACAATCAAAGGTGCAGAGGCAGGACAGGCTGCCAAGCAGCTCATCCGTATCAAACTGTTCAAACATAAGACTGTGCGAGAGGTATGGAAAGAATGGCATTATGGTACTGCAGAGCAAGTCAGCGTGAAGAGCCGTCTGCGGCGGGACAACACAGGAAGGCTGTCTCTGTATGGCAAAAGATATGCCAGAAGTGTGAGCAAAGAGCTACAGCAAAAGAGGGACCTGCCTGAAGCAATCGACTGTCTCATCAGTGAGCAAGGCCTTCCAGAAGAAGTGGCGTTGCAAGTGGTTGAAACCTTGGCAGAGCAGTTCGAGGTCACAAAGCCTGCACCAAACGGCAATTTCAAAGCTTTCTACTTGAGAAAGCAATGGAAACATGGTGATGAAGCCAAAGCCTCCAAGCTAGTCACCAAGCATAACTTGGGCGCAACTGTGAGAGCTTTTGACAAAGCTTACCAGGAGGCTGTGTGCAGTGCTCAGATGACGCTCCTGCCAATTGCATAGTCTGTGTCTCTCAAGATCACTGTCTGTCTTAGCTGAAAGAGTAACGTGTAACTATCCTTCTTGTTTATTCACGGTCTGCATATAAATTCACGCATTGTCAACGGTAGCAACAAGTCTGGTGCCAATGCATTGGTGACCTCCTTGAAAACCATATGCAACAGGAGTAGCAGAATGCAGCGCTCTGATCAGCACCATGGCGCACTTTGTGATGAGTGACGGAGGTCCTCAGCACGAGGCGCCAAGTTTGCCAAACTCACAGCATACATCAGCAAGAGCCAATGTGTCAACCGGCAGCTGATAGCGCAAGCGCTTGCACCCGCAGTTGGACTCACAACACCGTGCCTGACCTCCGTAGCGCCACCGCGCACGTGGGCCTTCCTGGTGGTGGTCACGTGTTGACAAATGCGCTGTGAATCTGGCAAATGCGCTATGCAAAAAATTCCCCCATAAATGGCTAACCAGGGCGGAACATCGAGGTTTTTAGTCATCAGTTAGCACCGCCGCTGTACGGAACGCGGCGCTGCGGATACGGATTGCGTAAAACTGACGGAATTGAGGATGAAGATGACGGAATTGAGGTTGAAGATCTTCTCAACCTGCCGGCACTACGCGCTTACTACAGCAGCAAGCCGTGAACATGTAGACGCATAAACTGGCGTGTTTGGTGTCTGTTGGTCTACATTGTCAGCCAATTGCTTTGAAAAATACAGTTTTATGTAGGAGTCACCTCCAGTTCTGTAACAGTTGCTATGGCTGGTCGCGGCAGAGCTAAGTCAAGGATGATGTCACAAGCCTTATGCATGTGATTTACTGTGGATCCACAGAGGAGAAGATGCTGTGCCCTTGCAAAAAGACACTGAGCTGCCAGCTAAATATACAGGCTGTATATACTACATGAATGTACTACTGCCTGCATATTTAGCGCTGCAATGCGCAAACTGAACTCAACTACCTGAACGCATGAATAGTTGCACCTCATAAAGACAAGCATTTCGCAGCCTTCAAAAAATTCTGAGTCCAAGTGTGGCCTATTTCGCCGAGTTTCGCCAGCTGCATTTCGCCATTTCGCCCTTTCGCCCAGGGGTGTTTAATTTCGCTACGCACCCTAAACTCTAGCAACTCGTCCTTGTATACAGATGATTCTGTCTTAGTCACTAATTCTCGCAGCTGCCGAATGGCTAATTTCAGGTGTGTTACGAGATTTTCGTACGCCGTAGCCATGAAATTACAGAGATTACAGTGTTCTGTCAGGGTTCTGCAGAGCTACAGTACTCTGTGTACAGAAAAAAGCAGGGTCATGTCACGATCGCTAAACTCTGCCATAATCCAGATAATTACAGAGCCGATTTCTATAGATTTCTGCCCCAGACTCTGCAGCATCTGCCCCAGATCACTGTAGGATCAGGCCTAGATCATTTACGGATCAGCCCCAGATGACTGTAGCTTCTGCTCTAGATGCCTATAGGGTCTGCATGCAGAAGAGGAAAAGTCTACATGCAGAGTTCTGTAGCTCTAGGGCTGCAGAGGAAGCTTCTAGAAGACTCTGGGTTATGATAGAGTTTACTTATCTTCTGTAGGTTATTCAAGGGTTTTCTGAGATACCACAAGGTTACCCCACATTTAAGGGCAAACAGGATAGCGCACGCGTGTGTGCCGGGGCGCAGTGCAGCAGCCGTTCCACCCCTCACAAGTCTCCTCAGAATCTCACCTTTTACTCTTTTCTCCCACATACTAGCAAAGGGGTGGTACAGTGGAACGGTTGAATTAGGTACCAAAGTACTAGAAGTGTGAATTAGACTGTGACTTAGGGCGGTACAGTTGATTTAGGCAGTGCAATTAGCACTAACTAGCTTGACAGAATAGGGTTGAAATGGAACCCTTCAAAGCATGCTTGCCTGATGAGCCCGTTATGAAAGCATTACGCACACACCTTACCCTACATGCTTGCTTTGTAATCTTGACAAAACACAGGAAACCTAAGGAATCTGGATGTGTTCAATGGTCAGTCACACAAACATATATATAAGCACGTGTTTACTGACAATGCTGCTCTCCCCATTGGCTGTGTACATACAAGGCCATTACTAGTCTACTAGTACTACTACTCTAGCAGGTTTTCCTTTTCACCATTTTCCATTGCAGGAGCGCCTTGATTGCAATAATGAGTACTGGTCTGATCAGTTGTCAGATTCTTATGCTTGATTTCGTTTGGTTCTTTTGAATCGACGCCTATTGAGCGCCGTTGTTCACCCAACTTTAACGTCTGAGTGTGCCGTCATGCTGAGCACAAGCCTTTGTTCGTGCAATGGAAGCACTTTTGCGAACAGTGTAGCATTACACACACTCCTCATTACTCTCATTGCAACAGTGTCAACAGTGCCCTGATGGCTGACACACTCAGTTTGGTTCAAAAACCTGCAAAGCCATTCGCTCGTATTGCCACAAGCTACATCACAGTCTTATTCACACAACAAAACACGCTGTCACCAGTAGCTTGGAAGCAATTGTGTGCATAAAGCAGGGCTAAATGACAAAGAAAAACTCTCAGCTGCACAAAACCAAAACTGATCAAAATTTCCTGACCTTCCAAAACTGTTGTTGTCCTGCATAAAGCGCAGTCTGATGCAAACCCTGTCTGTGCTGGACAATCAAATACAGAGCAGACTGGTCTGCTGTGGATGAAACAATGCGTACTCTTGTGCCAGTCTGTCTCTTGACACAGGATGTTGACTGACAGTCACTCTGCATTTCCGGAATCAGTTGGTGGCAGGGCCCGTCCTCCTGCTGTTCTTGGGCATGCTGTTGCGCTTGTCACTATTGCTCAGCTGAGACTTCCTGTGCAGCTTCCGAATTCTTTCAGCTTGCCGCTGTGCTTTCTTTGCTGCAGACTTGTCTCCAGCCTGCATTTGAACAAGTGATGGTCACAGTGAGGCCTGGACTCAACACTCACTTCTTGACTAGTAACAGTAATAATTCAACGCTTTCCAGCTCATGATGAGCTAGGTACATGCAGGACAAGTGTTGTCTCTCCAGAGGAGCCTGTCGTGTGCATCCCTGTAAGGCCTACTATTACAACAGTTTTGACATTCACATAATGCAACATCATTGAAACTAGACTTAGGGCGGCCAGGTGGGCAAAGCCCCTTGACTTCACCAAACAAAACCTTCCTAGGCAATCTATTGTTAGGCGTCCTGAAAATATGACCTAGCCACCTGAGTCTTTTGCCTTGCAGCTGAGACTCCACAGATAAGGTGTTGCACCTGTTCAGTATGACAACATTTGGCACATGATTCTTGACTGAGCAGCTGAGGTTAGTCTGTCCCTAATGCTTCAGACAACTCCTGGCACAGATGTAGACGACTTTTGAGAAGGTCATCTCCACAAGCGCATGGCCGTTTGAAACAACGCACCAACACCCCACACCTTATGCATAGCAAGTCAGGTGGACGCCGCATGTACCCTTCTATCAATCAAATGAGCAGTTCAACAAATGCTGCAGTGTGCTGCATAAAACACCGACAGTCCAGAGTGCGAGGCGTGGGATGCACAGCTGATGTGTGCTTTTCAAAATGACACAGGAGCCTTGCAAAGCCTGACCTTCTGCCAAAGGTCTGCCGCAGCCTGCCAGAAGGGCTCCAAAGCCGGGTGGTCCTTCCCCAACACCCCTCCTAGCGCCTTCACAGACTTGTGAGCATACTCTGCAGCCTCCCCTGCAGCGAGTCCATGGGAAAGTAGGTCCACATGAAAGTCAGTCCGCAGGAACATCAGTCCACAGGAGAGTCAGTCCACACAACCACCAGAAAGCCAAGCTTGCACGTTGCGATGTGATGTGGGTCAGCAGAGGACACTTCTGCCTGGCAAGATCCTGGGTGTAACAGTGGCTCATGCGCTCAGCCCATGGATGTTGCAGTGGCTCGCACACTCAGCTTATGGATGTACCAATGGCTTTCATGCTCAGCATATGGATGTGACACCAAGACCTCTATGACCTGGCTGCCTTCATGCTCGCATGCAAAGCGTGTGAGTACTCAGCGCCTCATTCTTGCTGTATTCACAAGTACCCACACATATGCAATCTCCCAAGCAAACGCCTTCACACACATGCGGAGACATGCTTTGCCAAGAATGGCTTCAGACAATCTTGACACCCTGACAGGCACTGAGCTCTGTCATTGCTTTTAAATCATCACTGTAAATTTGACACATCAGCAAACACAGCACGCAATAGTGCATGTAAACACTTGCATCTGTAACACCTTGCTGCTTGCAAACATCATTCACAGCGCGCGCACACACTCACCTGGTTGTCAGTCAGTCAGGCTGCATCTTGCTACACCATCAGCAAGCGCAAACACATACAGCGCTAGTGCTTTCTTCTCTGTAGTTGAAGCACATGCATACACCCGCATCATGACTTTGTCAGACATCATTTGACAAATCTGCAAAGAGGCTCACCATATTGCTGCAGGGACTCCAGAGTGTCAGACAGTACTCGCAGCACCATGGCGTTCTGATCGTTGTCAAAATCATGCTCCTCCTGCATAATGCGCTGCAGCACCTTGTACAGCTCCACTGCTTTGCGCCGCGATGCTGTATCCTCCCTATCCCTGCATGCACAAAACCTCTGCTGGCAGGAGTGTTGGTGCTGTGCGTCCACAGCTGTGACATGATATAAGGTACAAGTTCCTTGATAAAATGTATCAAAGACTTGACCACAGCTTGACTCCTCCTTGCCGTGATGCTGCATGTTGCCTATCCCTGCAGGTGCATAATCGCTCCCCTGCAACCATTGAGTACGAGTTGATGCTATGCATTCACAGCGGTTGTATGGAGTGAGGTACATTTTCCTTGTGCTTGGTTTTGGATCTTTCCTATACCCGCACCTACATCAGCTTGCAACCACTGAAAGTGTGTGAGATGCTGTGCACCCACAGCATTTGCATGGTGTAAGGTACTATGTTCCTTTGGCTTGAGGTGTAGCAAGGGCTGGTACAGCTCGACTGCTCCTGGGTGATGTTTCCTTTGCGGTCCCTGCTTGGACAGCGCAGCCTTGTAAGCCTAGCTGCATGAGCTACAATGGATGTTGCTGCACATGTTGCAGTATATGTCAGTGTATATGTTTGTGGAATTCGCTGTGCATGCTGCACAAGTCACTGTATAAGGCTGTGTTGCCTTGGATCTCTCAATGGTGTGTCTGCTGAACTCCTGCACACAAACGCACCCGTCATTGATTTTTGTGTACAATTGATGACTTCGGCTTCCCAAGCATCTTGAAGTAATTGCATGACCCTACACATCCAAGCATCTTGATTTACTCGTACAAACAACTACAGCTACAACTATGCATCATGCTGGGGAAGGAGGGTGTGTGTGAAGCAGCTTGTTAGTCATCACAGGTTCAGTACCCCTCCAGACTTCACTTCAGTACAGGAACAAGCTCACTGAGGAGATGTGGAGTGCAAGCCCCACTGC
>JAABUO010009766.1_pt1 | contig 10698 bp, 9 predicted proteins | sample 5559291 | NCBI WGS metagenome assembly JAABUO01 (sample SAMN10711878, study PRJNA513372) | rock metagenome | isolation source: Antarctica rocks | place: Antarctica: Victoria Land, Finger Mt sud
TACTGTCAAATGTCACATACAGAACAGAAAGCTGAGTTGCGAAAGGCGGTGAAGCAAGGTCTCAGGAAACTTACTGCAGAGACGATGGCTGCTGAAAGTGAGCCTATCTGACACTCCCCTATCAGGGGTTTACGTCCGTTGACAGCAGTTGATCTGTCATAATGCTTGCTGCCTACTTTTGCAGGTCAGGCTATAGCACAAGGCGTGCTGCAGTCTCGATTGTTTCGCAACAGCAAAACGTTAGGGATATATTTGCATTGTGCAAAGCTCAGAGAGGTTGACACCACCTTGATTGTTGCAGCAGCTGTCAAAGCTGGTATGTTCCTGCTGCCTCTTCAGCATGCTAGTCGCATGTGCGCCCTGTGGTCTGTTCAGAGCATGTCAGCAAGGTGTCCATGCCAAAGCTGTTGTTGACACTTGCATCAAGCTTCTGCTTGAGTCGCATGTTTGGCACTCTCAGGAAAGTCACTCGCACATGTCTCAGCAGATTCATGCACGTTCCTTCGGAACACGCCTAAGCTTGGTTAAATTGCCCTCGCAGCCATTGATGATTCTGTATGCTCATGTCATGCCTCTATACTTTCCAACAACATTACAACGGCCTGCTAATACATCACTGACTTGAGCGCAGGCTCAAGCAAGGAATGCTTTGTGCCTCTGGTTGAAGATCAGAAGACCAATATGCAGCTACTGCATTTAGGTAGGTCTGATGCAGCCCAATAGTGTATCATACACATCATGAGGCTAGCCTGCTTATGACAATTGCCTCACATTACACAGCTCATTCACGACGCCGACAGACGCCCCACTGTAGTGCCATGTCTGCAGATGCTAGGTGTGCTGAGTCCTGCATGGTATCCTTTTTTCTGAAGTGTGCTGTCTGTCTGTCTTCTGTCTGTCTGTCGTTCTGTCTGGCTAGGTCTGTCTACAACACTGCCATACAGGCAATGTCATGACCCCCGGAAATTCATGTTGCCAGGTTCTGAAGATCAGTGCATCCTTGTACAGATGGCTCTGTATACCCTGCTCCACAAAGTATGCACAAGCTTGTGTTGGCAACACTTTGGAAGCATGTCCATGGCTGTGTCCACCAACATGCGTATGCTGTATCCACCAATATGCATACACTGATGTCCACCAACATAGCGTATGCTGCCATTAATGCTTGCATTGATTCGCATGTGTACATGTGTGTATGCCTGCTCATGTTATGTGCATGTGCAAACTGCATGTTTGTACGGAAACAGTTTGTGTATTTTGAACCTTGAATTGAGTTCAGCATGATAAATCCATACTTATGATCATAGTGTCAAAATGTAGTAATGATGTCATGCAGATAGCTTGGAGGGTCTTGTGCCTGTGCCGCCCTTCAGCATTCTAGAACCCAACCCCACCTACCCCAATGGACACCCCAGGCAAGATGGTGAGTGTGCATATGTCTGTGCACACTGCCAGGACTTGACAGCTGGTTATACATGAAGCGCAAGTTTCTTGAGTTTGCATTTGCACTTGATTTTGATATGGTTTGCAATGCAGTGCTAACGATGGGAAAGCCATTGGAGGTTTTGCTGATGCCGGGCCTAGCTTTTGATGGTCAAGGACATAGGCTGGGAAGAGGCGGCGGGTATGCATCTGTTTGTGTACTCACAGGGATTTCCCGGACGTCTAATCCACGTCCTGGCGTCATCTTCTTTGTCCAACTGCAGTGTCTGCGTCTGCGTCTGTGTCTTGTCTGTCTGTCTGTGTCTTGTCTGTCTGTATTTTGGCTGTCTGTCTGTCAGTCTGTCTGTCTCTGGATCTCTGTTTCTGTATATGCGTTTCTGTCTTTCTCTCCGTGTCTGTGTGCACACACTTGTGGTCTGTTGGTACATTTTTGGCTCAGCCATCCAAGTTGCCCAACATGCAGGGTGCCAGGCATTAAATGCACAATTTTTGCTACACCCTGATGCAGTCAGCATGTTCTGGTGACTCTAGTCATTGTGATACCAGCAGCTGCTGTCAGCAATGCTGCAGTTCACATGCACAGCAAATTGTCAAAATGAATTTCTGCTAAAATAGAAAACCAGGAGGGGAAAAAAGTCTTTTTAGCCTTTTTGTCGCCATGATCATGCTCTGAGCGAACCATCCCTTTTGAGAGTGTGGTACCTTGTTTTGAATAGGCAAATGTCCACTTTATGGTGGAAGCTTAAAAAGCGGACAACCACAGGAATAGCATCAGACATCTTCAACTCTGGGGAGATCTTTGAGGGAGAAATCAGCACCTGCATTCCAAGCTGGCCCAAGTATCATTGTGACACGGCTTGTTGGTTTTTGACCCAACTGTGTTTATCCAGGTACTATGACAACTTCATCAAGAAATGCAAACAAAGGGCAAAAGCAAGAGGATGGCAACCCCCTCTCTTAGGTATGCCACACACAACAAATATCTTGTGTTGTTGACCTTGTTAAATTGCGTAAATTCCTTGTTTTGTTTCTTACCATGTTTGCCAGGAGGAAATGTTGCATCAGCACTTGCATAATGCAGCCATCTAGATGCATTGCCAACTGCCAGTGCTTACCATCTGGTTCTCACGCTCTTCCTCAAGCCATGTATGTTGTAATGCGTATGTACGAGGGTGTGTATGGCTTGAGAGCAGCAGACTGGCTATCATCCATGCAGATGCGTGCATGAGCCAAACATGTTGCATTGCGTCAAATCTGCTACCAGCCGTTTCAATGGTGCATGATAGCTATCTGCAATGTAATGCAACTCTGCTGTTCGCAGATGACTGGCCACAACACTAACAGCAGGCTGAGCAACGGTGCAACCTTGGCTGCACTTTTTTGTCCATCCAAGCGTGCATGCTCAGCAGTGTGTGCGCAATGTGTACATGCAGCAGCTTTTTCTAGGAACTTCTGCTACTAGGTTGTGCTGAGTTTTGCAGCAGATGGATTGCTGTGCAGCCGCATCTGGCTTTGACTCTCGATGAATCCTGCATTTTGCCAGGCTCTGCTGATCATTGCACCCTTGACAGCATGTTTCTAAAACCTGCAATCTTATAAAGGTACATTTCTACGTGGTGTGTAGTTTGAAGCAAACAAAGATTCGAGACAAAAGCAATTGTTTCGTTTTCTGTTGCTGCAGTTGCATTAGCCTTCGAAGCTCAGCTAGTGGATTCAGTGCCCATAGCACCACATGACATCGATGTCGACATTCTGGCAACTGCCAAAGGATTCTTGGCGTGTTCCACTTCTGGTGAAGAAGCTTTGTCAGTAGCAGCTCCTCTTTAACGTGGTTGATCCGATCTGTGATCACATGAGACACCATCTCGGTTGTAGAGTCAGGCACAGCAATAGGTCCCACACCCAACTACTGTTACTAAGCTTCTTGGGCAGGCCTAGCTAGGCGCTATATCAATCACAACTGTTCAGACAGATTTGGCAAGATTCGCTTTGGGCATTTTTTGGCCCACACATGAACATCTAGACGTTTTCACACCGTGACTGTGATGTTAACTTAAGTTTGAACATGTTTTTCCTTGACTTGCAAGTAACTTCATGCATGCGCTAAACTGTATGAGTTTGTGTTCAGCACCCACGCTGAGCGCAAAGCACCTAAAGCAGAGTAAGCTTAATCACAGTTACAGGCTAAGCTAGCCAGTAGCATCTGTAGCATAACTTGTACTTCAATGTAAAGTTGCTTTGCTGCACGTGCAGCATATTCTCAGCTACAGTCGCTGTCTGTGTTGATGCATGTCAAAACTGACACAATATCTCTATGATCCAGGCATTTTACCAAGCTCTGCAAATTAGTGTATCCTTGGGAACGTGTATCTGAGATCCAATCTATCAAGGAAACTGTAACAATTTCAATATTGCTAAAAGTCCTCAGGTCCGCTTATGGACATATTGCTGTAAAGACCTTTTCCTGATGTGCATATGACTTCTCCTTTAATTGCTACAGCTTCAGCCACAAGATCCAAATCTGACCCACAAGCTGTGAGAGGTTGTTTTGGTAGAAGGTGGCTTCAGTCATCAAGACAATGCTTGCAACAGCATTCTTTGTTTGGCTCAGTGCTCACATGATGACCACTGGCCCATCTCTGCACAGCGGGCATATCATGTGACCAGTGCCAGCACAGACTTGACAGGTGGCACCCGGGTCGTTCATTGCCTCCACTTCTGACCTCTGCAACCAGCCAGATGCCCACCTGTCTCTGTCCTTCAAATTCTGGATGTTGATCTGCAGGCACACCTCCAAGCCTTGGTAGCTGTTTTCCAAAATTGTTTGGAAAGGTTGCAACTTCACTTTTCAGCTTGCAGATGACAGGGAGTTATCTGCAGACGCACACACGGACCCAACCGTTGGCAGCTTTTGATATGCAGACACAGATGCAAGCCTTAACGGCTGTTCATATCGCGCAGAAGCTGCAATGCATAAAAGTTTTCTGGGTCACTTCAAACCTGCATAAAGATTTCCTTAGCCAGATAAGTTGAATTTTATCAAACTGAAAAAAGCTGCAATCGTTTTTGGCAATTGTGTTTGCAAGATGTGTGGGGGCACAGCATGCTTGACTCCAGCCACTGTGAAAAGTGAGCCAGAGCCCAAATAATGATAATGTACACACAGCAAAGCACAAAGAAGCTCAAAGTATGTGAAACTCGTCGCAGACACAAATATGTTGCAGAAGCAGTGTCAACAGTGTTGCATCATAGCATATTTGATGGCAGATGATTGGCTGGAGATCATTCAGCACAGAAGGAATACAGGATGATGGACTCTTGGTAGTCTGCTGCAACTTAATGGCTCTGCCGCAATGTGACAGTCCTCACAAGTGTTGCAAGCACACAAGCAGGAACAGAGACTTTGTGAGCACAAGCCACCTACCCACATACAGGCAGATTTATCACAGGTGGCCATCATCAAGGCATATGTCTGCTTTCCAGCTTTCATCTTTTGTGTTGCTCTGAAATGGCGCCAGCCAACTGTTCTCTGCAATGCTGTCCATTTTGAGCCTGCACATTGTGTGGGAAAAGCTGAATCTGACTGTATGACGTTCTGCAATGCACAGGTAAAGACATACATGTGCATGCGTAAAAAGATCACATCAAACTCTTGCACAGAGGGTGCCTGTCACGAGAGATTACCTACTATCTTTGCAACATTTACAGGATTTTTGGCATGGTAGCCTGACTTGGTCAACCTGCCGCTCGATTTGCAAGCGTTACATGGGACCTGAGTGCTGCCAGAACAAATTGGGCAGGGTGTTGAAGCTCTGCGTTGGTCAAAGGTTGTGCTTGAGCACCGTAGGCACGGCGCACATACTGGTTTAGTATGCCTGTGCGGTAGGCTAGACTCTCTTGACGCTACTGACGTGTTGATGTCAGGCCTAGCTTGCAAGAAGGATTTGGCACAGGCCAAGTTGACAAGCATGCAGCTGCATGCCGGAAAGGGTGTTGATTTACGACACAGCGCAGCACGTCGCAAGTGTACGTCTTGCTGATGTTTGGCCAAATTCAAGTTACATCTCACGTTTAGTGATATCATGCACTTCTCGGGTGCATGCGAAAGCGGTGCCTGGCCTTTCATCACCATGACCGAAACGCCAGTAAGGGTTCGCTCAAAACCTGGTGCATGCGGCAGTACTCGTAAAAGGTACCACAAACCTAACGCTAGCGCGCGACATCGTTGCTCCATTGTGCAAGCATACATCAGGTGCCTGGCGCTGAGACATTTCCTAGCTAGCCAGAAGCAACTGCCTGTGGCAGGATATGATCGGCTCTGGCAGTACATTGCAAGTCTCTGATAACTCTGGGGCCAAGATCGTTCAGTGCATCCAACCCAGTGGCAAATCATATACTATCGGCGACGTCATCACAGTTGCAGTCAAAACAGCGGGCAAAGGCAAGGTCGCAGCAGGGTCAGTGCAGAAGGCAGTTATCGTTGAAACCAAAAAGGAGTTCAAGCGCAAGGACGGCAGTCAGTTGCGCTTCGATCGCAACTCTTGTGTCTTGCTGGGCACCAAAGGACTTCCTATTGGGTCAAGGGTTTTGGGGTTTGTCACGCACGAGCTCAGAGCTCGGCAGATGATGAAGGTGCTCTCGCTGGCAGCAAGAGTCCTCTAAACCAGAAGCTGACAGGGTGCTCTTTAGCATTTTCTACAATGCCACGACTTGGAGACACAGCATCTTTTGTGGTCATGGGTGGCATTGGTCTTGCAACACTTTGTACAGTGCTGATGACCAGCGCGGCTAAAAAGCATCAGCAGGGTGCCAACCCTGCATCACAAAGCTTTGAAGACCGCATGAAAGTTTTTGAAGGACGATCCCCCAAATGATGAGCACTGTTCAGTGCTATTTGCTGGCGTCGACATCTGGTCTGCTGGAAAGACACAACTAGAATTGCAACAGCATGACACACCAGATCACGAACAGCAGTAGCTGCTGGCCTCTTAGCACTGTTTTATCAATTGCTTGTGTGCTGCAACTTTAGGAAGTCGTTTACCTCCGTTCACTAGTCTTGAAGCTCTATTACATGCTTGAACCTAATGTTTTCAACTAGGTGTGATGTGTGGCCCGTTAGCCTGTTTGCATTCACTGTGAGGCATAGTATTTCACATAGACAGGCAGCCTGCAAAAACTGCAGATTTTTGAACAAGACATATCCCATGCATGCAAGTTTCCTTTCCATGGACATCAGCCTCTTGCGGTCAAGGACAGTATAAGCATGCTGGGAATCTGGCAGACCATTCAAGGCTGCAGAGACTCCACACGGTTTGCAGTGGGCTGCGCACCACGAAAGTGGCTAGCGTTTTGCACATACTGCTGGTTGATCCTGAAGTCATGTTCCAAGTGCTCCCTTCTGATCTCCTTGGATGGCTGCACAGCCTGCATTTACACTCGAAGTGTATAACCAGCTTACTCCATTTACAATCTCCAGCTTACTCCGTTTACAATCTGTGTTTGCTTGAGTGCGTGATGCCCACGTCCAGATGCGGACTGTGCACGATTTGTATTGCAATTTGGCGTAGTTCAAACTACATCATACAGTATGCAGACTGTATGTGCCTTCAGCATAAGACTGGCTGCTACACACAAATCCGCTGCAACATTGGTGCCCACCAGCACCTGAACGACTTATGCAATTTTCAGCCAAGCTCGAAAGTGTGCATACCTGCAGTCTCCTGAAGATGGCAAAGTTCTCTTCGTTGATGTTGTCAGCAGCACGCCGCCTGTTCACTCCAGCTGACGCAGCCTGCATTTGGTCACTTCATTCACTGATTACACAGATATCAGCGCTTTTCTCTTGCTCTCCTGAGTGTGCATGAGTCCGAGTGTGCATGTTGCCTCTTGCGCTGCAAGAAGTCTTTAGACAGGTGTCATGTCATGCCCAATAAGGCCGCAGTCTGCAAGTCTTTTGCAGTTCTGCCTGGAGGCTTAGCTGAAGGCTCAAATAATACCCTTCATAGAATTGCGTGACGACACACGTGAGCATGCATGACATGATGCACAAGACTCTGGCTTGCATCGCTTCAAGCAAGTCGCTAAAGACAAGGTGTTCCTTTCTGACTTGTTGATGGTGGACTGAAGGTCTGGACCATCTGCCATCATCAATGTTAGTCATGCAAAAGTACGGTTAGGTATTGAAGTGTTGTGGGAGGTCAAGCTTCAGGGAAATCACAGCAGGCTAAAATACAACACACAATTCTTGATACACAGAACACATGGCCTGCTGGGCAGCATATCAAACTCGTCAAATTTTGCAACTGCTCCTGTGCCTAGGTCTCTGTTGCTCGTCTTGTAATCAAAACACTCAGCTTGACAAAAAGCTGCTGGTCAATCAGAAGTACTGATGCATGACAAACGACCTTGCAATGATCACCAGGTGAGGTCTAGCAAGAGGGGAAAAGACAAGAGGATGAGGAGGGCAAAGAAGAGGGGACAGGAGGGGAGGGCCAGGTCTGCAAATCACAATGACTGTGCAAAAGTCTTCCTGGCAGTCATGCCTACTGATGCTGCATACAGGCACATGATGAAGCAAAAGTATAGGGGCAGGGAATGGGGGGCAGGCGGGGGGGAGAGGGGGTCATGGTTACCCAGTAGATTCTTCTGAGGATTAAGCCAAGAATCAGACGGCAGTGATATTCAGTGATCGTACCGGAGCAGGGGGTAGGGGGGTCTGGGGTTGGCTGGGAGCCACATGAGCCAGACGGTCCACCATCATCTTGTTCTCTCGTTTGATCTCCCTCAGTCTGGCCTCACTGTGGCTGAAGTTCTTGCGCTGCAACTTCTTAGCCTGTCGCACACAATACACAAGCATTCCCTCAGAGCATTCCCACAGCATCCTGGTCACAAACACTCTGTCACAGCTCACATGCATGATGCTAAAAGCATTTGAGCATCAGCCGTTTGCTCTGGATGGTCAACAGCTTGTATTGCAATGTCTTTATCAATCACATGCGGCACACAGATGACATGTTAATCTCAGACAACAGCTGTTGCTCATCTTGACTGATGTCGTCTGGCTCCAGGGTTTTGGCCTGTGATGTTCATCACATGGCTGTTGGGTATGCTTTGTTTCTTGTGGCACAAACCATTGGACTGTGCAGTGCGTGTGCTGCAATTTTTTGGTTTATTGCATGCGGTCGGCATCCGGTCAAAGAGGCTTTGAACGCTAAACTGCTGCAAATCTGTGTTGCCCTGTGACAGCTTTGTATACCATATGCGACGCACAGCGAGTTGTATGCTTTGTGTCAAAATGACTGCCTGTGTGTATGGCCATGACTCCTGCAATCTGGTCCGTGAGCCTGTTACGAGCACACATGCATCAAGCAGTGGTGAGGGCACATGACAACAACAATGACAACATGGCTGCGGTGCATATCATGTTGCACCATCGTAAATGGCTCAGGCCCATGAACACTTGCATGACAGTACAACAAACCAGAGGCAGGTTGCTGTGCTGGGCTGCGCTGCGCTGTGCTGCGCTGCGCTGCGCTGGGCAGGGCTGGGCTGGGCTGGGCTGGGCTGGGCTGGGCTGGGCTGGGCTGTAATGATTCACAACAGCAGCAATCAGATGCTCCTTCAGATGCAGTCAAACCTTTCCAATTCAATGGTGGCACAGAGCACCTATTGATAGTAAATTTGCCCTAAACAGGTCACTCACCAACAGTAACAACAGTAATGAATGCAGAACTAACACTGGGGACATGCTTGGGGCACACATGCTTGGGGCACAATCATGCATAAGCATGTAGATGAAAACACTCACCATTGGCACATTTGGAGCGGCCGTGAACGTGAACTTCCCATCAAACTTGTGCTGGAGCTCAGACCCCTCCCCCCCTTCAAAACTCCCTGTATGAAAAGTGCACGATGTTTTGTTTCCTCTTTTCAATGTGTTGAGCCGCCAGTGTCTCTTCAGCAGCTACTCCATATGGACTCTTATCTCCACATTGTCATCATTACAAGCATATTTGGTATGCAACAGAGTGCCCTTGATAAGACATGCATCGCGTGTTGCAGGCTGCCAGACCAACTGTGACAACAAACAGGTCCAGGCAGCAGAACGCACAAATACGTTGGTAATTGCACCTTTGCTGTGAGCTCCCTCCTTGTCAGACGCCTTGGCAAGACCCTCCTGCTGCTTGTCCCGCTGTGAGTGCTTGCTGAGCCAATGGTCCTGGCCTGGTGCTTTACTTTGCACTGCAGTGCTGGATATTGCAGCAATCTGGTCTGGTGTCTGCTCAGGAGCCTCATTAATTCCTGGACTGTACACCGCTGAGTGCTGCTGCTGCGTCTCGAGAGTGTTTTGAACATCTGGCTGACTTTCCAAGGGTGTTTCGGTGTCGACCAAGGATTCGGGTGGAAGGTCAGTCAGCGGAGCCTCGCCCACCAGAATGGACTGTATGGCCTCCTTGGCCTCAGATACAGGCTCTGCCTGCAAAGCGTATGGCGATGTGTTTGATATTGAACGGCGGTCAAAGCCAGAGCCTTGGACGACTGTGCACTACTGCGCGTCAGCAGCATGGGGTGTAAACAGGCTTCCCAGCGCGGCACCTGCGGTATACCTGCAGGTCCTCCGTCTCGGCGTTCTGCATGCTATTGGACAGTTCCGCGCAGCCTTAGGTGAAGTAAGGGCAGGCTCAAACCTAGTTTGCAAAAGGCGTTGTCGGATTTAACGCTTTGATGACGGATTCCACATCGTCAGACTGAGTTCCGGGAATTGCAGATCGTTGCAAGACTTGCGTCTGACCTATCGTATCTCAGGAAGAAGAGAATGGAAGCATTTGATGTCTACCGCTTGACAGTCCACAGTCAGCAAGAAGGCGATGCAGGGTTAGATCATCACCACACTGTGTAGCATAGTCTGTGTTAGGAAAGCATGCCAGGGCAGGAATGTCATAGTGAGTACCATCGTTGTACGGCATGTTGACTGTAGACTGGCGTCGCATGTGTTGCCTGTCTGCTTTTACACTGTGCATAAGTGTAGCATGCATGACTATGTGATGATACGCGTCACACAAAACGATGTGCTGTGCAGACCCCAAGTCTGCCTCTAAGCATGCTGCTGTCAGCCTGAGTCGACCTATGAACAATGCAAATTCTGTCCGACTCAAAAGTACAACACATCTGGAACCATATACAGGGTCTCTCAATAGGCCTCTGGAGAATCCTTAGGCCTCATTCATTGTTGCATCAATACAGAACGTCCTGGAC
>JAABUO010009767.1_pt1 | contig 10698 bp, 11 predicted proteins | sample 5559291 | NCBI WGS metagenome assembly JAABUO01 (sample SAMN10711878, study PRJNA513372) | rock metagenome | isolation source: Antarctica rocks | place: Antarctica: Victoria Land, Finger Mt sud
GCTTCGCCTCCGCCGCCGCCCTCGTCCAGCACATGGAGTCCGCCAGCGAGCGCTGCCGCATCAAGGAGAGCAGGCATTTTGCCAATGCGTTGACGATTGTTTCGGGGGGGTATTTGACGGTTACGGGGTTTCATGCGGATGGGACGGTTAAGTTGGAGGATCCGGAGGTGCAGTGGTAAGGGGGTAGGGCGCGATGCGGTGGTAGTGGGGTTGGCAGGCTGGTGGAATAAAGCAGCTAACGGCGGATTTCCCCCTGTCTTTTTCCCTTTCCTTTTCTTTTCTATTGATAGAACTTTTGGGATTCCTTTCAATCCCACTTGGCTTCCTCTCCACCAGTCCACGAATGACCACAGTACAGCATCTAGCTTGTCAACTTCCTTATCACGCACGTACGATCGAGGCCGCTCCGCTTTGGCAAGCACAACAGCCCGAATCAGCAACACCCAAACAGCTCCGAGAGGATCTATCGAGCGGGGCTACAAGGAGGGACTTTTCCTTGGTATTTGCTTAGAAGACAGAGTTTCTTTAGTATTATTAGAAAAATCGGTTTTAGCACAACTTTATTTTTTAACAAGTACTTCTGATAGAATGGGACTTTTAGGAAGAGTGGAAGCTCATAGTGGTAGTAGAAAACATTTTGCTTACGCAGTAGTCTCCCGTAAGAAGGATTGCCTTTTTAGAGCCAAGTAAGGTTGCAATTTCATGGGATCGATCTCGAATGCCATTTGACCGTATCCTACTCGCCTCCCGTCGCCCATTCTCGGGCACGCGTCCATAGTTTTCAGTTACACCTCTGTCTTCCCCTTGCCCCACCTAATCGCCCATCTCCCTCTCCATCTCTCACCTCTAACCCGCATAAAAATAAATGTCCCAAACCCCGCTTCCCCCTCCCCGTCCATCCTCTTTCCAAAGTTTCCGATTCTGTCCTTCGTTCTTGCCATCCGGGATAGTTGTGGCAGGATGTTGGGGTGTGAGCTATCCCTAGGACGCGGTTCGGTTTTCGGCGGGCGTAAGGAAAATGGTGTTTTGGGTGTGGGGATCGGGTTTCGTGTAAACAAGGGAAGGGAAGGGGGGGGGCTATTGAGGTTGCGGATTTGGCGCTGAGGATGATTTTTGGGGACGCTGCACCTGAGCTTGTTTGAGCAAGTCGTTCACATCTATCCCCATCACCACAATCCCATCCCTCAACCCCTTGCTCCCTGTCAATATCGAACCCACCTCTCCTAAACCCCGTACACCTACCTCTCGGCCCTTCCCCTGCACCCCCGAATCATTCCTTCCCCTCCTTCTCGCCCGTCTCCCTATCCCGCCCAAACGCCTCCCGCACCTGCCCCACAATCAAATCCCAATATCCCTCCCCCTGCTCCAATCTCTCTTTTTCCTCTCGGATCCTCCGCTCTTGCCATCCCGCTTCTTCGCCGCCCATCCACAGTTTGCGCGCCATAGCCGTTATGCCTCCCTCGGATTCCCGCTCCTCGCCTTGCGTCTGCCGTTGCGGCACCGACGAAGATTCCCGCAGCAGCTCGCGCGGAGACGTCGACGGATCCACGCCGGGCAAGGGCACGACATTCGTTTGTGCAGAAGTGGAATCGACATCCGTGCGGCCGAGCGCGCCCATGACGCCCGTGCTGCCCGCTCGGGTGTTGGCAGCGCGTCTGGCTTCGCCGAAGGCGAGCTCTTGAGCAGAGTAGACGAAGAGGCCCGAGAGCGAGAAGGTGTAGAGGTCGAGTTTTCGGGGCGGGAGGAGGATTAGGAGGGGGGTGGCGATGAAGAGGGTGTAGTGGAGGGAGCGGAGGGAGGGCGGGGTTTGCGAGAGGGTGGTTGAGGAGGGTTGTTCGGAGGACGGGGACGTGGTGGACATTGTGGGTGTGATGGGTTGGGGTGGTTGGTGGGAAGATGAGATGTAACGGGTGTTTGTACGTATCAATTGAGAGGGTGATGGTGTGGTAAGCTCTTACAATTGATTTCTTGAGGGTTTTGGAGCTTGTTTTTGACGTTGGGTGCGAGAAGTAAGAATTGGTGTGAAAGTTGTCCATTAGGTCATGATTTCGTGATTGACTATCAGACTACGCCATCCTGCGCTAGTTCTACGAAAACAGCTTTAATATTGTAACATAAGGTATAGATCAATCAGTGTCAGACACTTTGGCCGAGTGGTTAAGGCGATAGACTCGAATTCCGCGTTCCCTTCCGTACGTCACGAATTTTGTCATCTATTATCTTCGGATGCGCAGGTTCAAATCCTGCAGGTGTCGACTTTTGGTATTTCTCCTATGAAGCGCATAGAAAGTTTTACCTTTTGAATTTTTTGGGTGCTGCTGAATCTATAAAGTTTAATCTGACGCACATAGAAGTTTGACAGGAAGGGTCGATAGCGTGAGAATAGGTGCTCTGATAGATGTCTGAAAGGGCGGCTGGTCCGAGATTTAAATGCTTTTATATGTATAGATTCAAACTAATCACCGCTGTAGTTCCTTTTCCAAATTACTTACGGCAAGGCATTAATAACAAATGGAAAACAAAGAAAGAGCTAGCTAGAGTGGCCATAATGACTTGAATATGATTCCCTCCTATGCTATTTGCGCTTGATGCACTTGCTTGCACTCTCTAGATATGCTTGGCCGATTCCTCGCTAGAACGATCGTGGAATTTCTCCGGCGTCACGTGTTCACTGAAATGGCTCTCTACGATTTCTTCTGGGATGGCCTCTGCAATGGCCCGCCGCCATAGAAATCTCCATCTACGGAACAAGTTAGTTGCGGAGCGTTTCTGGGCCTGAGTGTTCGGGGCTACGAGATAGGAGAGAGGGTTCTTTGCTTCGTGGCTGGTGGGCTTAAGAGTGTCGGCTTCAAAAGTGGCTTGAACGCGTATGTCAACCGTATCGTCTCCCATGCTTCCACTGTCTCAGGGCGGACGATGATGGGGGCCTTTTTCTTATGTGCCGAAGGGTGAGAAGGAGTTGTGCGTATTCGAAAAAGTGCATGTTGCGGTTTCTGTATCTGCCAGGAGGAGAGTGCTCCGTAAACATCGTTGCGTTGCAGTAAACGGCGTCGAATTTCTCAGGTTTGAAGTAGAGCGGTCCAACCTTGGTCTGGGCGGAGAAGATTCAATGAAGCTTGAATATCTCAGTCTAACCCGTTTTGGTAAAAGTCAATGCATGGCTGAAGATCTCGACTCACGTGACTCGCTTGACCTGGTTGCGGGGTCTGTTATCTCTCCCCCTCTCCCAATCTTCGAGGTACGCCGTATCTCAGCTACCAATGAGGTCATTACGGACGTACAAAACGATACCTTAGCGGGTGAGCGGCGTGATAGATATCTCTGCCGCGCATGTATATAATAAAGATGCTTCAGTTGCTTCTTCTTCTTCATTTCATCGTCTCTGTATATATTGGGTGCTTCCTGTAGAGTAAATTTGCCTATTCTTGGCTTCTTTGTTATTTCTTGACTATATCGCTTTACCAGAGTGCGTTCAAGATGGAGGCCTCGAGAAAGATTCAAGATGAGGATCGCTTGGCTCAGATGGGCTATAAGCAAGAGCTTCGACGTGATTGGAGCATGCTGCAAAATTTCGGTGTTTCTTTCTCGATTATTGTAGGTGATTCGCTTCTCTTTTCTCCGAATATGTGGAAGACAGCTACAAAGCCATTGAAGCATGTGCTTTTGGGAATGTTCGGAGACTTGCCGTCAATCCCTCGTTTTTCTTAATATCTGATATTGATATCCCATTACATGGTGGATTGAGTTTCGAGTTTCAAGCCAGTATGTATAGTTTTGTACCGAGCTGACGTTACCTCTCGCAGAGTATAATAACTGGCATTACAACGTAGGTTCGCAGTGCAGAGAAGTTTAAGCAACTTGACTGACGCTGCATGCCATCAAGTCTTTTTGAATATGGCCTCACGATAGGGGGGCCGGGCGTCATGTCTGTTGGATGGATCGTCGTCAGCTTTTTCAGTTCGTGTAGATGCGCCATCAGCATGATTCACTGTAGCTAAGACTCGTCAGCTATGTTCGTCGGGCTTGGTATGGCTGAAATCGTCTCTGCTATCCCGACAAGTGGAGGGCCGTACTTCTGGGCTGCGATTTTGGCTCCCAAAGAGAAGGCTGCGTTTGCATCCTGGATCACTGGCTGGTCCGTATCCGCCTGAAACCATAGCCTGGGCGTCTTTTCTGACGTTGCACAGGTCCAATCTCCTTGGCCAAGTAGCCGTAACCACAGGAATCACCTTTGGCCTCGCCAATCTAATCTCAACAACCGCCACCATCATTACCAGCTACACCCCATCCACCGGCAAAACCATCGGCATCTACATTGCCCTTCTCATCTCCCATGGCACAATCAACACCTTCGGCGTCCACTATCTCCGCTACTTGAACAACTCATCCATAATCCTCCACTCTGTCGGCGTCGGCTGTTTTGCCATCGCCATCCTCGCCAAAGCCCCAACCCACCAACCCGCCAAGTTCGTCTTCGCAACCTTCTATGATGGCACAGGCACAGACCCCGCCCCTGGCTGGAGCGTCCGCGCTTCCCCAGCCTACGTTGCCGCCTGCGGCGTTCTAATGAGTCAGTACACCATCACCGGCTTCGACGCCTCCGCCCATCTTTCTGAAGAAACGCAAAACGCTTCGTGGAACGCACCTCTCGGCGTCCTAACGTCCATCGGCGTCTCCTCCCTCTTCGGCTTCTTCCTCCTCCTTTCCCTCCTCTTTTCCATCCAAGACTTTCCCAATACCGTCGGCAGCAAGATCGGCCAGCCCGTCGTCCAGATCCTCATTGATATCTTCGGCAACAATGGCGCTATCGCGCTGATGACCCTCGTCATGGTCTGCATCTGGCACTGCGGTCTCTTCTCCATCACCTCGAATTCCCGCATGATGTTTGGCTTTAGCCGCGACGGCGGCCTGCCCAAATTCTTCAACAAGGTCGACGATCGTTTCCAGTCGCCCATCCGGACTGTTTGGCTCGCGGTCTTCCTGGCGTTCTTGCTCGCTATCCCCTCCTTGGGGTCTTCGGTCGCTTTCACGGCCGCTACTTCCATAGCCACGATTGGTCTCTACATTTCGTACGGCCTCCCCATCCTCATCGGGCTGCTCTACCCCCGCAACTTCAAAAAGGGACCTTTTAACCTCGGTTTCGCGTCTCGCTGGGTCGCGCTCGTCGCAGTCCTTTGGATCGGTTTCATCAGTATCATTTTCTGTCTCCCGACTGCGAATCCAGTGACAAGCCAAACACTAAATTACACGCCTGTCGCTGTTGGTATCGTCGCCGCTTGGGCGTTTGGAAGCTGGTTTTTGTGGGCGAGGAGGTGGTTCACCGGTCCCATCAGGCAGATCGAACTCGAGCGCTTGGGCATTGATATTGAACATCCTGGCAGTTTGGAGAAAGCAGAGGCGGAAGGGAAGTTGACTGGTGATATAAGTGTTTCTGATGCGAAATAAGTAGCAGCTCGTATTATATCCATGCCACCGCTTTCTTCTCTTCGGGTAACCGTTAAATGACAAATATGCTGCACTATCGTAGCTGTGATAATATTGCGATCCTTGGTCGATTCAGCTTGACCAGGCCCTTGACTTTATGCTGAAGTGCCAAGACAGAGCGCCGAGAAGGAAAAATATTTTACATAGCATCCCCATCCAAATCTTCTACATTTCTTCCCAACCCTCATAGCAGCAGAAGATTTTATCAAATCTAAGTACTAATCGACTTTAATAAAACGTCAATCACAGCTCTCGAAAACTAAGGCCACGTTCAAGCTATGGCCCGAGGGCGCTCTGATCAACGCTTTTTCGAGATTTATCTTGCGTACTCACGGCGTTCGGGGTTTTTTCTGGTGCAGGTGATGCTATGCGGGCTTGGAGCGGTGGCTGAGATGTGTTGGGTTGGTTGGTTGGGTAGATCGGAGGGGAGATTGGGAGATTACTGTACTGCTGAGCTACTGGACTGCTCGATTGCTTAATGACTCGACTTAAGGAGGTATTGATCGATCTTCGACTTTCATCGGCTGGTGGAACACAGCTCTTTTGTTTCTCTTGATGCATCTTCTTCTACTTCCTGCGCCTTTTCCTTCTTTGTTCGTCGTTCGAGTATGTCGCACGCGAGGTCGAGGAAAGGAGTAGCTTTGAGAGATAATCCTTGAAAGCTCTCAAATGCTTCTGTTGTTGTATGGCGTGAAATTCGAGTCGTTATGCTTCCCGTAGAGGTAGGAAGGTCATTTTCGTTCTGGGTAGCCGAACGAATGTGCGAAGTGGAGCCCAAAGTTCAGTGGATGTTATTCATCAAATACAGAGCTGCCGGTGTTTTGAACACCAACCGCCCCGGGTCCGATCTTTTCGAGCCAATCCTTGAACCCGTCCCAGCCGCGATCCCAAATAACCACCTGCATAGTCGACTCGAAATCCACGTACGCATTTGCCATCATCCCACTCACAGAGCTCCAGCAAAGCCCACGACGACCCTCGGGTTCGCCAATCCCTTTCAACGCCTCATCCAGCTCCTCGGATTTCACTGCGATGGTGCCGTAATGGAATCTCAAAACAACGTCTTTCAGTGAAACATGTCACGACGGATGCCACGAGATCTTGCGATCGCGTAACCACTGTAATTTCGGATTCCAGAGGATATTGTGTAGTACGTCAAGTGCAGAACCGGACCAGAAGCTCGCTGCTCGCTGATCCCGGAGGGGTTCCTTCCTGATGAGAAATGCATATCGAAGTGAGCTTCGATTTGCGTCAATATAGTATTATCAAGGTCGTCGAAACTGAAGCTCATGCCGATAGTCTTAATTAGTTCCATGTGTTTTGGTTACAGAATCTCAAGGTAGCGGAAAGTCTGATCAAGAGGGCCTGGGGGGATATAGAATGTGTTGAGACTGTAGAAGAAGACGTGACCTTCTTCGTAGGCCTGCTGACATGTAGCTAGGAATTGAAAACCGGAATTCCTTCTGTGTTGATCTTTGGGCCTGCGCAGATGGACGGAACCTGGAACGAGGATGTATCGCGTGATCTTGTTGCGAATCTCGGGTGGGAAGGAGAAGAATGAGAATTTATAATGACTTGCGCGTATCTCTTTGAGAACACTAGCAGAATACAGTTCACTGTGAAGTACTACGGTTGTTGGGGTATTATTCCCTAGTATACTACTAATTTTTAGCGTCGCTTTAACCGGATCAATATTAGCTTATATGCAGTTTATCTACAGCTTCTGGGATATACACCTAATATTGAAATTGTTTTCCCTCTGCTAATATAATAGCTTCGCAACGAGCATGCATTTCGTTAACAAGAGCATTTAGCTACTTCGATGTGACAACATCTTAGACTTCTCGTACTGCTTTTCTTAAAGTATTATAAAAGAGCTTGTTCTGATCGTCATAATGCTTCTGAATTTAATTCTTCATAATGTTTCATACGACTTTAATGAGATTTAAATTAAATGAATATAAAGATCAGTTTATAACGCGTATATCTTTATTCTTAAGCTTTTCTTAAGTATATTTTATTACGTGCTCGAGAGCGTTATTTTACATGAAGAAGAAACTTTGTTACATTCTTTATAAGATTAACTTCGTTAGCTCTTCGCTAGCGCGTTTAAATATAAAAGACGTAAGATATAATAAATTTACTATAATTATAATTAGTTATTATGATACTCGTATGTAAAACTAATCGTTAAAGAACATTAAGAGAATGAGCTTCAGCTTATTTAATATTCTTAATGACTTCATCGTTAACACTTCGTTATTTAATTATAATAAATCATTCTTAATACGTTATAAAAAACGTTAACTTATTAAGCGATTCGAGATTATTTAATAAGTCATCTGATCTTGCTTTTAGTGAACGTTAACGTGAAACTAGCGCTTATTATCATTATAATTATCTTTTCTTTTAAAGCATTAATTTTCAGTATAAAGAAGCTATATTAACTTCTTAAAGTGAACAGTTATTAATCGCGCCTGCTAAGCGTAACTTTTTAAAGCTCATTAAAAATATTTTAAATCTTTTTAAATTAATAAAAGAAAAAGAGTCTTCTAGATGTAATATTATCTTGTAATTAACTGTAATTTATAATCTTTTTATAAAATTTTATAAGATTGCGATTTTAATTATTATTATTACGATACTTGCTAACGCGTTATCATTACGATGACGCGAACTTAATGTTTATTTAACATTATCGTTATAATAACGCTTATTTATTACATATAATGTTATTTTTTTATTTTTATTTTTTAATTAAACACTTTTTATATATATACTTAATAACAGCGAGCAAGCGATACGAATGCTGATATATGCTTTTAAGTATTACAGATTTAACAAATTTATATATACTTAAGCATAAAAAGCAGACATTGTACAGGCTCATATGTATGTTTTTTAGTAAAAATAAATATAACATGATTTTAACGATTATACGAACTAATAACGAGATAACGATTACGATTAATATATATACATTTATTAATTTAAATATAAAGCTAATTTTTTATTCTTTAAAATGTAAAGATCTTTCGTGTATAATTTACATCGACAGACGCGAATGCGTGCGCGAGTTAAGTATTTATAAATCGTGTAAAGCTTAACGTTACGACTCGAATCATTACATTACGATAAGTTTTATTTCGTTAACGTTACGATAACTGCTAAGAATTATTTAATTCATTAAACGTTTTCGAAACGCGACGAAGCGCGTTATTCGTGAATTTACTCGCGCAGATTAATATTAACGTGTCATTTTCGTTAGCGTAAAAAACAGACGAAAGAGACTAATAACAGTCATAAAGAAATGACGTCGCGCTAATAAATATATTTTTAACATCGCATATAAAGCTTAATTCGCGATTAAACGTAATTAACGCGAGATTACTCGATTAATTAAGCGTTTAACGAAAACGAAACGAAAGCGCGATGAGACGTAAACGAAGTATAAAATATTTTAAATTAAGCGCGATGAAGTTAAAAGAATAATAAGTAAAATAACGATTAAAGAAATGAAGTAAGAAAAGAATGTAATAATAAGTAAGAAAAGAAATGAAATGAAAAATGAAAAGAAAACGTGAAAGCGTAAAGTCACGAAGTAAGTTTTCAGAGAAATTAACGTTAACTTATTAAAGACTTCGTTTATTAAAGACGATTCTTAAACGAGTTCTAGCTTAACGTTCTTAAACGTTATTAGTAGCTTAAAGCTATCGTTTTAGTATCTAAGCTTAATGTATATGATAGTAAATAAATAAATAAATAAATAAATTATAATTAAGCGCTGCGCGTTAAGCGTTCAGCCTTATTATTATTAACACTTTATGTAACGAAATGAAAAGATTTTTAACTAAAAGTTTATAATTAATAGCGATGCGAAGACGATCGTTATATTAAATTAACGTCGTTAATAATTAAACGTTATTATCGCGATACTCGCTTACTTATTTCTTCGTCGTTACTTGCGCAACGCTATTTAATTATTAAATTTTTCTTTTAGCTCTTTAACAAGCTTTAGCTTTTCTTTAAATAATCATTAATTATATATATAATCTTAGTTTAATCATTTCATCTTATATCATAGCTTCTTTTTACTTTTACTTTTATTCACAGTTTTTTTAATTTCTCATTACTTCTCATCGTTAATGAGCTTTAAAGCTTGCATAAGAGCTTTCGCTTTCTGATCGTTTACTTTATTTTAATATAACTTTAATAACGAAACATAAAAAGTATTATAAATATAATAAATATTAAATAACGTTAGTTAATAAGCTTAAGTCTTAATTTTATTCTTTATTCTGAACGAATTAATAAATCTATGCGATAATTTCTTATTAAACTTCTTTTGTTTTAAATTTTTAGTTAAGAGCATAATTAAATTATTAACAGTATAAGTTTTAACTTTATAACTACGATTATAATACTTCGTCTGTTAAGTAATAGCGTTAGTAAGACGCTTCGTTAGCTCGTTTCTTAAATCTTAAAGTCGCTGAACTCGATTTTTTACAGATAATACTTCTTCTTTAGCGAGATTATTCTTAATCTCGTAATGTATTTTTAAATTATAATCGTACATTAAAAAAAACGACGAAGCTTTAATAAAGACGTAACGATTATTATTATAAGCATATTCAGTCATTAATAATAAATTAGCTTAACTTATTTACTCGACGTTAGCGAAAGTACGTAAATAATGCTTTAAAATTTAATTTTAACGCTCGATTAAGTTATTCGTTTACGAATGAAATGCGATGCTTAATCATCATTTTATGCGTGCATGATAACATATAATTAATTAAAACGCGTTAGTAAAGATAAAGTCTTTGTTACTTATTATGTTAATTAACATGTTAAAGCGTAAAACGATTTTCTTAAAAAACACTTTCGTTAATTTCGCGACATTAATTCGTGTTATTATTAATATGTATTTAATCATTTTAGTACATTAATTTATAATTACGAATATTAAATTATAAACGACTTTACGACGCTTACTTAACGATAAATTCGTAACAAAGTTCATAATGATTTCTTTTCATGACTTCGTAAATATAAACAAGAACTTAAACTTATTATATAATTTATGCTTAAGCACTTTAATTCGTTAATAAACGTTACAGATTTTAACATACGAAATTATTTACTTTAAATAAACGAGTTAATAATACTTTCTTCTTAAAAGTTTTAAAGTTTTATTAATTTTAAAATGATTAG
>JAABUO010009769.1_pt1 | contig 10697 bp, 13 predicted proteins | sample 5559291 | NCBI WGS metagenome assembly JAABUO01 (sample SAMN10711878, study PRJNA513372) | rock metagenome | isolation source: Antarctica rocks | place: Antarctica: Victoria Land, Finger Mt sud
TCATCAATGCAGTACCTGAGGGGCCGGCGCCCGGGGGAAGACAAGGACCCAGACATACTGGCTCAGGCTACATGGACACTGCAGCAGGTCTGTCTTCTGTGCGTTATGACATTACATTGTACACATGATATTGTACAATATGATAGGATGAAGTTTCACATGACACTGCAACCCAACATAATGGTATACAGTATATGTAATGTCACATGATGACACTTGATTACATCTAGTATGAATGAATGAATGAAGAGGTTCAGGCTGTAGCAGCCAGACAAGCTATATGCTGCTGTCAACGACTTGGCACCACGACCAAAGAACTTCCTGTTAACAGTGACAGCTGACGCTTGCAGATGACAAAAACCTCTGCTGGGGTGAGTTGTGGGTTCGCCTTTCCAGCAGAGTCTCTTGCCATCTGTGAGCATCAGATTCCTGCCCTACATGTCTTAGATGACCTCAACATCGCAGGTTTGACCCTCCAAGGGTATGGGTTGTGCTGAGCAGATGTGCAGGTCCACTCAGCATCTCTGGAACGTGCACAAGTTGAGCGAGTTGAGCAGCATTCAGCTGTCAGTCTCACATATACTGTGCTACAACCTTGTGTGCTTTGCAGGTGAGTCGGAGACGTTCTCTCCCAAAATTCGCCGCGGCAACAGGTCCCCGCGCAAGTATGGCAGCGCCCATGATGACTTTGACAGCGGCACACACTCACCTACGGCAGCACCAGCAGGTACATCCTAAGCCCTGCCTAGATACAGCTTGCACGCCTACATTGCACTCCTCCCTCAATTTGACAGGAGGGTAACCATGTTTAGCCAACCAACTAGGTCGTACACAGATCCTGTGTCTTTATGTGTTGCCACAGAACATCACAGTCTTGATTGCCTTGATCAGCAAGCAAATGTCATGCTGTGCAGCCTTGTCAACATTGCTGTGTGAGGCTCTTATCTGCAGGTTGCTTAGACTTGTTGCATTTGGGGAAGACACACCTCTCCTTGCAGATTTCCCCTAATGGGGAAGTCCCAGCTGTCCACTTTCAGATGTAGTTATGATGCTGAACAGGTCATGAGCGAGGCCCCCACGGTCCAAGCAGATTGGGCTCAAGGCGCTTCCAGCCAGCCCAAGCCACATCCCCAGAGCAGCCTGACACCTACAGTGGGGCTCAAGTCACCCCTCCAGCCAGGGGGCATCACGAAGATGGGGAGGTGCAGAGCAGCAGCCGCCACCAGGCCAACTCAGCTGAGCCGGCTGTGAGTGCTGAGGCGGTGGCCACCACTGAGCGCCGAGCCACTGTCGACAGAGAGTGTGCCAGGCTGGAGGCAGAAGGCGCTCCTGCTGGCACAAGGTGTCTTTGCTCTTCACTTCCTTTCTCTTGATCTGCGCTGTGCCTTCCTGTATCTTTGCTCTTTGTTTCTCGTGTCTTTATCTGCGCTGCACATTCCTCATGTTTTTTCCCAGGACATCTGCAAGCCGTGCTCACTTGTGATGCATTTGTGTGCCTTTTCAGGCAGTATGCTGATTGAGCACAGCTCTGTGAGGAGTCCTCTGCGTCCCATTGTAAAGAACTTGCTGCTGATCCATTCGGTGCCAATACTACCATTGGCCCTACCTAAAATACCCCATCTAGAAGCTGCCACCACCTGCCTTCTAACTGCAACAGATTCCCAACTCGCCAAATTCATGTTTGTGCTGCTGATACGGCTTGGGACATGGACTCAAAATCTGTGAATCAGGCCAAGTCACACAACAACACTGGACAGCAACAGAAAGCTCCCACGACCATGCTCAGCCAGGGCAACTGTCACCCACACGACACCTTTGTACTGAGTGAGACACGAATGTCGTTTCAGGTGTGCCTTCTGCCATGGGACAGAAGTAGATGATGAGGATGGAGGGGGTAGGCAGAAGCAGGGCCTGGGCCAGTTCACCCTGGTGCGAGTGTCAGCCATACAGTATGCCTGGGTGCACTCCCAGTGCGCCTGGTGGTCACCCGAGGTCAGACCCCTGTCTGTGCTTCTGTAGCATGCACTTGGGTGCTGAGTATGTCTTGAGCACTTCTCAGTCATTGTCTCTTGAACCCCCTGATGAGTCCCAAAGACAGAGCATATAGATTGATTGATTGCTTGATGAGGATTTGGATATCTCCTGTTGACAGCAGCCATGCCTTCTGGCTGCAGCTACCACACAGTGGATAATTTTTCAGTCCTTATGAAGGTGTGCCTGAGTGCCCTTGCAATGTGTTTGGCGGTGTCCTGACATTAATATGCTTGCCTTTTCGCTCTCACGTTGAGCTGCGTCGCCTTTCTCTGAGCACTGAGCCCTGCCAAAGTGTGATGAGAGTTATGTAAGGATGTGTGGCATCTGCCATCAAGCATGTATGCAACCAGGACGTGCCTGCACATGCTCATGTCCTGTGCTACTCTAGACAGATAGTGCCATGTGGCCTTCTTCACATGTGGATACAAGCCTTTCCCTGGGTTTATGCCACTACTCTGACATCCATGAAACATCTGGACTTCTCAACAAGCTAACAAGGCAATCTTGCTGCAATGCCAATGCCAGTGAACAAGCATTTCACCCAAAAATGCCTTCGTATGCTGTCTCCATGGGCAGTGATCGCTACTTATGCGGAGTCACATCATCTTGCTTTTCTGTGGCTACACACACTGATGTGTGACACACACTGACTCACATTGACAACAGGTGTATGAGTCTGAGGGGATCTTGGAGGGGGTGCCGGATGCTGTGCGGCGTGGGCGCAAGCTGAAGTGCAAGGAGTGTGCCTCCAAAGGGGCCACCCTGGGCTGCCATGTCCGCAACTGCCGCAGCAGCTTCCATCTGCCCTGCGCCCGCCTCAACCACTGCGTCCTGCAGGTACGCTTCTGCCATGCATGTCTGTCAGCTGTCTGTGAGTCTGCAGAATGCATGCTGCTGTGTGCATTATGCATTCATTCATTCATTCATTCATTCATTTGTTCAGCGGACATGTGTCTTCCCCTAGGGTCAGGCATATACGCTCCTGAGTCGCTCCATGTGAGGCCCTGTTTTGACACTCAGCGTACCGCAACACTGTGTGTTGGTGTGCATCATTGCAGCTTGGTCAGGTGTCAGAAGTATGTCACAGACTTCGTGCAAATGCATCTCCAGAATTTGCAGAGTGCCAGGTCTTGCATGAGTGGAGTATGGTTGAGCTGATGTGACAGCCAGAGCTGATGTGACAGCCAGATGCAATGCAGACTGTCACGCATTGAAATGTTTGGTGCGTGACCTTCAAGCGGTCACAATAGTGTCACAGAGCAACAGCAATCTTGGCTTTGTCAGCCCTGTGCCACTTGGCTGTTTGCATCACTGAGTGGCAGGCAACACAGTCCTGACACACATGATGACAACGACTGCAGGATGAACCATACTTGGTGACATGTCCTCAGCATGCAACCAGCTACATGGACAGGTCACAGCCAGGCGGCAATGATGCAGCGCGCAACGCTGAGCAGGGCTACAACAGAGGGTCTGATATGGGTGACTATGAGGACCAGGACTTGCCCAATGGGGACATACCTCGCCACCGTGCCTTGGACAGATCAGGTGGGATTAGCAACCTACTTGGTCCTGGCATGGTATGCAAATTCAGTTGAGAATAAGCACCGACTTACTCAATGTGAGAGCAATCAGCATTGGCTTTTTTGCATCTTGTTTTCTTACACAAAGAAAAGCAAAAGTCCTTTTTTGCAGGGACAAAAGACATGCACTCATTATATATTGCCATCTGTGAACAGTATAACCAAGCATTGAGTCACACCTGCTGAGACTCCCTCTGCTGAATGCAGATCTTCGCTTGCTCACTCTCTCACCCACTCACTCACTCACCCACTCACTCACTCATCCACTCACTCACCCACCCACTCACTCACTCATCCACTCACTCACCCACCCACTCACCCACCCACTCACTCAGCATAACAGTCAATAGGAGGCAAACCTGCTGTGTTTTGGGTCCTATCTGGACTGAGGAGGACTCACCACTGGCACTGATGTTGCCACACAGGCAGTCACATGCAGCGCAGCTTGGCAATGGAGGAGCGGCAGAGCTCCCACCAGCAGCAGCAGGGCCGGCCTCTGGAGAGATGGGAGGAGGACGATGAGGCCGAGGGGGGCGAGGGCATGCTGACCAGCTCGGTCATGAAGGACTGGATACGCTCTCTGGCAGAGCGCAACTTTGATCCGGATGCTGTGCCTGAGCAAGCCATGGCCAACTTCCTGGGGGGCACCGTCAGCATCCCAGCCAACAGACCAGGTTACAAATGCATTGTGAAGGGGTGTTAGCTGTTTCACACATTACTGCTGTGTCACCATCCCAGCCAAGTTTGTTCTGTAGGGGTGTGCATGGACATTGACTCAGCCTCAGCTGTTGTAGTTGTGGTTTCACACATTACTGCTATGTCAGCATCCCAGCCAAGTTTGTTCTGTAGGGGTGTGCATGGACATTGACTCAGCCTCAGCTGTTGTAGTTGTGGTTTCACACATTAATGCTATCCCAGCCAAGTCTGTCCTGTAGGGGTGTGCATGGACGTCGGCTCAGCCTCAGCTGTTCCACTTGATGTTCCAAGTCACTGCTGTGTCAGCATCCCAGCCAACCAGCCACGTCAGCGAAAGCCTCCAGCCGGGTCATGCATACATACTACCAATTCCACAGTACAAGACACTGCGTTTCTGCACATTGTCATTACAATGCTTGCTGCAGTGGTGCTTGGCTTTGGGTACCACTGCAGCAAGCACTTTTATGACGCTGCTGGGATATTATGGCATTGTAGGGGGGGCATGCACCATGTGACAGTTGGTGTGTTATTGACAGGGAGGTGTGCCGTGTGCACAATCCAGCGCAAAGGCAAGTGTGGCAGCCTGTCTGCACCCAGCAAGTGCCGCAGAAAGAAAGTCCTGGCGGTGCGTAGGCAGATACAGGTGTGTCATCCTTCAACTATGTCAATCACTGGATGTGCTTCATGCGGCAGACAACAGGATGCGATGTTGCTGTACCAAGTCTGCATGTGTGACGGCCAGCATGTCAAAGGCTAAGGTGATATGCCCTTGGGAGGCCTGCATACATACATTCACAACGTCAGCTTGGTGGCATCAGTGCTTGTTCTGCAACGTCGCTTGACTCGGAAGGGTTGTGATGGCTGCTTGGTGATGTGTAGGAAGAAGAGGAAGAGCCGTGGCTGCCGCAGCCAGCGCAGCGGAGAAAGCGCACTTGAAGCCTGTCCTAAATTCTTGTGTTGGCGCATGATCTTGAGGCAGCTTGAGCCTTGCAAACTGGCCTGCCGCTGCATGTATCATGCTGCTATGTCTGCCAATTGCAGCACATACAGTGACTTCAGTATGATCGCACCCACGTGTTCCACACAGAGCAGCATGTTGTCTGAATATTGCGATTTCGTCATAGCAAGGTGACATGCCGCTAAGAGGGTGATTTATGTACTGAAAAGATTTTTGACTGTGAACACAGGTTTGTTTTGTAATAGTGATTTGGTATTGCCTAGCAGGCTGCATGCAAGCGTTTCATGCCTTCAGCAGCAAATGCTAGCTGCCCTAAAGCTAGCTTGGTAAAGGTAAAGGAAATATGAAACATGTTAACAGCACTATGGAGTATACTGCACAGTTCGCTGTCATGCTCAAAGCTGATATGTAAGCAATGCACCTGTTTTCGAACCTTTGACATTACAAACTTTTGAATCACATGACCATGTAGCATACCACCATCAGCAGTGTACACCCAAAAGCCGCAAATCACACATGAAATGGCTTCCACCAAAACCTGACTCTTTTTCAGAATCAAATATGTTGAGTTGTGTCAACCAAATATACCAAACACCATAGGAACGCTTGTCCATGTTCAAACAACCACGTGAAAACAATCAGATTGAAACAAAAGGACAACAAATCGATCAAATGTGCCAGCTGATACCACCTGTGGACAACAGTGGGTTTAGCACGACAAACGTATGCACAGAGTTGAGCAGCACACCAAGTGCAAGCAGACTTTAGGAACTCAATCTGAAAGGCAAGGTATGTACATGTGTTTATGCCAAACATCAGTTGCTCATTCACAGTCTCACACTGAAACCCTCTCATACGCAGCTTTAAACGTTTTTCTCGGTTAACCGAGAAGACAGCTGCTGTGCAAAACTACTTGTATTGTCCCTCCCATTCAACTGATGGCTTTATTTTTTCTGGGTAAAGTGTTTATGATGGCATTTGTTTGCTAACATTACTACAAGTCTTCCACCTCCCAAAATTGCTCTGATGCCATGTTTGAGCATGATCAATCTTACTCAACCCCCTCACACTGTCTATGTCCCAAAGCTGCTTTGAGCATGACTCAAGATAAGGCGACGCACTCTAGCATGAGCCTGTGCCTGTCATGCCTGTTCCACTCAGGCAACGTCCCACATTGTTGGAGCCAGAGTTGTTGTCTCCCACATTGCCAGTGCCAGTGTTAGAGTTTCCAACATTGCTGGTACCTGCAAAGCCAGCATCGCTGTGCTCAGCATGGCTTGCCAACATTGAGAGGCAACATGGTGAATTGGTGTCGACCCCACAGGAGACAGGACATATCACAGCACAGCAAGAGTAGTGTCACTGTGTTGCTAAAAGGCACAGCAGTTGCAGAGGACAAAGGTCATCAGCAAGGTCCATAACAAACAGCAGACTGCAAACACCACATTCACACCATCATGTCTCAATAAGGAAGTAGACAATCTGGGAAATCCTCACCATGGTTGTTACAGCCGACATTTCCACAGCCACCTGTGTTGTTGTAGCCATAGTTGCCGCTGCCACTGGGGCAGTCTGCAGTCACATCCATGGGGCAGTTCCCAGCAGCCATGATGGCGCCTGCACAATGCCATCAGCACACTGTCAGCACACGGCTGGTGATAGTCAATATGCAGCATGGCAGGTGAAAGTCACTGCAGCATGGCGCAGCAACCAGGCAAAGCAGTGTTTGCCAGCATCAGAGAGAGCCAGAAATGTAAGGACAAGGCATTGTGTGCGGCTCTCTCACAGCTTGTGCAAAAGCAACATGAAAATTGAAATTGATAAGATTCACCCCACTCTCTGCTTTGCAGAACAGGTTCAATATATGCCTGCTTGATTGAAAGCTGAGCAAAAACTTTTGGCTGCTGTAAGCAATGGCAACAGACCAGACACTACGTGTGAAGAATGGGTGGATGCAGAGGAGGTGCATTTGCTTGCTGAGGAAACCAAAGACTTACCAGCTAGGTTGGGCTGTGTGACATCATAGCCCGCTGGCAGACTGCAAGGGCAAGGCAGGCCTGCATCACCACACAATAACTGAGCAAGATTGCCACACTGCTCAGCAGTGCAACTTTAGGTCAAGTAATCCTTTGCAACAAAACCCACAAATGCGGTCAACCCATCAAGCAGCTCTGCACACCTGTCTTGCAAACTTTGCAGTCGTGAGCTTATGGCTGGAATCCACAGCTTAAAGTGCAAGTAAGCATGGATTGGTGCAGCACCTCTGCTTCAGATGAGCCAGAATAAAAGTGAGAGCTTGCACAGGTACATGCCACCATGAACATGCACTGATCATAGGTCACACATCATGCTGTGTCCAGACTCAGGCACATGAGAGTAGATTTCCTCAGTTGTACAACCATCAGGACACGAGTCATGACTATAAACAAAGAGGTTGAAAGCAGAGCAAGCATAGAGGCTCACCTGAAGATGGGCTTGAAGAGGAAGGGCTGGATGAAGAGGAAGAGCTGGACGAAGCAGCAGGGCTGGAGGTGCTCAGCTCTGAGGCTGGGATGTAACCCCCTGGCGAGCCCACCATGACCTGGGTGTTGTTGTTGGTGTTGGCCATGTTGAGGTTGGGGACTGAGGTGTTGTAGCCCCGGGTCAGGTAGGTGCCGTCATCCAGCTGGCCGTACAAGGCCTGAGTCAACTCAGTCTCTCCTGGAACTGAGCTGGGGTTGAGGCCCATGATGGGGGGGTTCACAGTGCCAACCTGAGCAACAGTCTCCTGCAGAACCAGCAAGAAGATCAGCAACAGCTTTGCATGTGATTTCACGTGCACAGTGGTGCCCAAGACAAGTTGCATGAGCCATACATGCAGTGCAGATGGAACCAGACATTGATGTCAGGCGCAGCCATCAGCTTTGATGGACAGATGATTGACACCTGTGAGGCATGCATCAGCCAGCAACAGCCCTGTGTGAGCATGTGTTGTGTCCAGGCAGAAAATGCACAATGCCTAACCTGGAAGGCATCCATAGGAGAGGCTGGGAAGTCCTCAAGGCCAGTAGCCATGTTTGCGTAGCCAACAGGTGAGTTGATGGCTCCAACCAATCCATTGGGGAAGAAGAGGCCGATGCCGCTGGGGTTACCCAGGCTGTACATGTTGATGAGCTGCTGGGGGGTGCGGGAGAAGGTAAGTCCCCTGATGTCAGTGGGGATGTTGTTGATGAAGGTGTCTGGGACAGCAATGTTGCGAGGATCACTGTTTACCAAACCTTGGTCATCAGACTGCAGCCAAACACTTCAGCTTGAGAAGGTCTGAAGAATGCTGTGCATGCTTTGCTTGTGAAAAAAAGGGTGAGCAGCAGCACGTGATATGGATGTGCAGCACAATGTGGTGTAACTTACATTCTGGCATGTAAGAACAGCATCACATGGCATCAGCACGGGGTTCATGATGATGCAGTGATGCCAACTCACAGACATAAGCAACGACCAACACTGCATAGTTGACAACTCACACACATAAGACAACTCACACACATAAGCAATGACTCAGCACTGCAACGTTGACAACAGATTTGAGGGCTGACCTGAGGTCCATCCAGGGAGTCACGAAGGGCAGAGATCCTGGCGAACACCTGCTGCACTGTCTCACCGAAAGGCTCAACAGTCTCATTGCGCATCTGGTACAGCAGAGTCCTCTCCACAGCAGCAAAGGCGGTGGCGCTTGTGGCTAGACCAGCAACACCGTTGGCCAACACTGGGTTGCTAATGATACCAACCAGACCCTACAAGACATTACACATGCTGATTGCACCTGTTGTGTATGGTCTTCAGTGATCAGGCTTTCAGCTGAAGAATCTGTTCTGCAGTGTGACAGCTGTAGCATGGTGCGTGCATAGTTGAGGACACATAAAATGATCAAGGCCCAAGTGAACTTGGTGCTGCAGTGCATGCTCTTTAGGATGCCCTGTGGCTTGCCTGGGATGCCCTGTGGCTTGACTGTAGCCAAACTGCAGTGGCCTGTGCCTGTGCATAGCAGCAAAGTGAGATGCATGCAGCACTGACCTTGTTGCCGGTGGCACCAAACTCCTCCAAGGTGAGAACAGATAGCACAAAGTTCTGGTCGTTCATGAATGGGTCTGCACCAAAAACCAGCTGTGAGCCATGATGACGCAACTCTAACATACTCTACACACACATGGTGCGCAAATTACACCACAGAAGTGTCAAAACACTGTGCACATTGCAATTTGAGTGACAGCAGAAGTGCGGATGGCAATTTCCCAGGTTGCACTGCTCCAACAACAGTAGCTGACAAAGGTGCAGATCATGAGGACTAAGATGCCCATGGGCTTATCGCTTAAGATGGGTATTATTCAGCAGGCTGAAAGCAGAGTTGAGATAGTGCAGCAGAATAAGGCAGACTTACCAAAGGGGGATCCATAGACTTCCTCAATGGTGGAGTTGCCCAGACCATATGCAGCGCCCAAGAAACCATTGAAACCTCCTGTGAAGTCAATCTGGGGGCAAGGCAAGTACCCACCTGCCTGCCTCACAAATAAAGCATGTCCCTGCAACAGTGGAAGCATATCAGGAGCTGACAGCACAGCGCAAGGTCAGCCTGCACGCCGCACACCATGATGACATTGCTTTCAATGCTTTCATGGCTTCCAACATGATATGCCCCAGGGCTTCCAAGCTATAACACTGACCTGCTCACTGAGGGCAATCTCCTGCATGTAGGGCTCCACACGGTCTGAAAGATTGGCCTTACGAGCTCCAATGGGAGCAGGCCCACCCAAGTTCAAGTTGCCTGCAGGTCACAATGTTTGTGGATGTGACCGTTCAGTGTAGTCATGTGTAGGTGGATTTGAAGAATGTATGCAATGAAGCATTGGCATAGCAACTGAAGCAGGCAACGGCTGTGGTTACAAGCAGGTGCTGGTGGCCGGTGGCAGATTGGCTGGCTAGTGAATGCAAGGAATGCACAACTGACAACTCAAACTTTTACTAGATCAGTGCTTGCATACACTACGATCACACAAGTAGTGCAGCCACCAAGAAGTTATTGTAAAGGAGTCATGCAGCTTACCAACAAATCCAAAACCAAAAGCACCAAACGTGTCAAACTGACCCTCCAAGCACCTGCATGCAACCAATCACATCATAAAACATTCAACATTTTTGGCAGAGAAAAACATGCGTACAGGCAGGACACCCAATGTGCAACAGCTGTAGACATAGGTTGCAACACGTTAGCAAAAGATCACCCGCATTTGCAAACAGACAAGGCAGCAGCAGATCCCACACGAAAGAAAACAGACAGGACAGCATGAACTCACTCGACATTTGTCAAGAAGTTGACAATGTCAGCATCTGAGAAGTTCTGCCTTGCAGCAATGCCACTCTTGACCTCTGCCTCCTGAACACTGAGCAGT
>JAABUO010009770.1_pt1 | contig 10697 bp, 18 predicted proteins | sample 5559291 | NCBI WGS metagenome assembly JAABUO01 (sample SAMN10711878, study PRJNA513372) | rock metagenome | isolation source: Antarctica rocks | place: Antarctica: Victoria Land, Finger Mt sud
TATTCATAAATGCGGGCGATGTGCCTTAAGTCCAGGTATGAGGAGGACTCACGAGCCAGTGGGCATATGTCGCAGCAAAAGCTGAGAAGATTGGCTCATGGTCGTCTGCACTTACGACCCGCTGCTCCTCCACATCGCTGCGTCCGGGCCGCGTCTGTGTATTGCCAGCGCTCGTGCTAGGCACCGGGTGATATTCAGCGATCATGTGAGGATTATTTGCTTACTGCGCATGATCGGACCGTCCCGTTCACGATTGCTGCGGTCAACGCTTGCAATGCCAAGAATTCTAAATCTGGGAAACCCTCTGATGAAGAGTTTACTAATGCTTTCGCATGCAGATCCTCAGCCTGGGGAGATCAAGGCTGGGGGATAAACCAGTTGGGTTTTGCAGCACGCAGGACATGCCTGGGGCAAGCCTCTAAATTTTGCGTGGGTTCAAAGTTCCATGGCTTCCCAGTGCAACATATTCGTTCTGCCGGAGCACTGCTCGGGCATTTACAAAATGCACGTAGTGCTTCCCCTCTTGACCTTTGGCATACCGAGACCTTTGCAATGCAGACACGTCAGAGCGATGAACAATAAAAAGACATAGTATGAGAAAAGGGTGTTACCCTAATTGCCTTGTTGAAAAGGATGGGCTTGGTGAGGCGCTTGGCCACAATGAGCGCCTCAGCTTCTGCCACCTTTTCTTGCCTATGCTTCTGGAACGGCAGCAGACTGTACAGTGGCAGCCATTTCCAGCGCATATCGCCCAAGTACACAACCAGCACCTGCAAGGACATGCATGAATGCTTTTCACAGCTGCTGGACAACACTACAAGATCTCTTTGTAACTCTGTATAGCTAGCAGCAGCCAGTCATTGCCAACAGATCCCCAAACAGCCTTCCACAAATGTTGTCACAAACTGCCTCATGCTTCATCTGATCATGCAATGCATATTGCGCATGCTATGATCGTGTTGGGCACCATCTGCATCTTTGTCTTGCTAGATCAGAGAAGGCTCCTAGTGCATACATGGTCTTTAAAATGCACACACAAAAAAAACACAAAAGCAAATGTGCACAACTGCCACTCTATGCTAGAACTCCTTTTAGCCCAGTTGTCTCCTAACAAGGCCGCACTCAGAAAGCCCGCTTGAACAAAAGTCTGGACAGCAATTTGGAGCCATGGCATGATGCTTACCAGCCGGTCTGTATCTGCTGCTGCTGCTGGGGCTTCAGCTGCAGCTTCCAGTATTGGGGCAGACTCTACATCTTTGAACCCCGCCTTGCAGCTTTGCATCAGCTCTGAGTGTGGTTGCAGCTGTTGCAGCTCTTGCCCTCCTGCTTCCATGGATGGCCTCTCATCTTCGTCTACTGCATTATCACACGGTGCCTTTCTCTCTTCTTGTGGTTCAACCATGTCCTGACCCTCAAAATATCTGTTGTCCTCACTGTCATGTCTGTGAATATTCAATTCGAGCTGAGCAGGGGTGTCTGCCTCAGGCTCACTGAGCTGAGACTGAGGAGCTTCACCCTCTGGAGCATGCTGAGTGATGCTTGAGAACAAACTGGCGCTGGCTTTCCTGAGGCGTGTCACCATTCCTGTTGCTGCAACTGCGCTGGTGTCATTCATACCACTCGTTTTGTCTGGACTCGCAGCGATGACTGTGGAAGCTGACACAGCAGCTGCATTAGCAGGCGAGGCTGAAAGCGCCATGTCCATTGACGACACAATGCCTGTGAGCTGAGCTGCATTGGTGGCTTGGACTTGAGGGTCATCAGTGAGGCCAGGTTGGCTTGGGGTAGCTGATGGGGTAGGGGTCTGGGAGCATCTTGGGCCCCCTGGAGGTTTGCATTTGAGGCCAGGATGGGCCTTCTGCAGCAGAGGGTGGGTAGCAGGCAGGCTGGTCTGCATCTGGCTGAGCGTCAGTTCTGCAGCAGCACAGCAGGCAGACGCTTGAGTTGATCGACACTCCTACCAGACGAGTCCTGTGCTGTGCTGTGCAAAATAACTTTTAGTGCTGAGAGCCCATGAATGCAATATTACCTGCTGTCATTTGATTGCCAGCAGAGGGTGGGCAAAGCAGAGCGGCAGACTAGCTGAGGAGTGTGTCAACAGTTGACATGTTAGCTTTATACGCAAAGTTCTGCCAGATGCGTGAGCTGACCGAAGCTGTCTGGCTTCTGTTCTGAGTAACACCTAGTGGTCATGCAACTACTCAGGTATGACTGGTCATGTTGGCAGGATTCTGACCTGCAAGGGCGGCCGGGGGGAGGGATCTGGCAGGGGGCAGATGGAAGGGGTCCAGGGCCTCTGCAGGCCACCACAGGCTGCCATCTGTCTGGGCCCAAACCAGCATGCCACACCCATCTGCATCGCTGTGCTGACCACCAAGCCTCACCACTTCAGTCATCTGCATACAGCATGGCTTGCCTTCAGAACATGTCTTCCAGCTCTGCAGCTGCCGAGTTTTTGTTACAGTCCAGCCAGTCTGTGCATGAGACATCTGTGGAGCTCCCAGGCTTTTCCCACCCGTCTAAACAGTCGATCAGGTTGATTGGTATAGCATGGCTCTTGCATGACGGCGTGAAGACTGTATTGTACAAGTAGCTGTGCAAGAAGAGCGATGATTCTTCCACAGTGATCACAGCTTGACATCATGCTCCTGTGTCAAGTATAGGGACGGCAGGCAATGCTTTACATAAGGGCAGCTAAGCCCTTGTGGTGTGCAGGTACCTCCTTCTCAAGGCTGGCTCCACAGTGGAGAGCTTTCTTGACAGTCTGGGACACGTCCCAGCCTTGCTCACGCAGGCGCATAAGGTATGTGTGTAGAGCTGTTTTGCCCGCTGGCCGCCCCAGCTTTGTGATGAACTCTCCAAGGGGTGTCAGGGGGGTGATCAAGGGGGCTTCTGACATGCTGTGCACACCATGCCTGCAGTGCGATGCATGCTTGTGATCTTGATCATAAAGGTCGGCAACACGTGGCTAGGAAGAGCACTGGTGAGGAGGAGGCTCTAGGGCATGCTTGCTGATGATCATGCACTTACAAACTGCCAGAGAGCTACTTGTGAAACATGCTGCCTTTGCAAAAGCTTGCTGCAGACAGTGCTGGCAGTCAGCATAACCTGTAGCTGCAGGCCAGGTACAGATTTGTAGTGCTGCACAATCAGAATCAAGCATTTTCACAACAGCACTCCTGGATGTGGTGTGTCAAGCATTGTGTGTACAGTTGCACAAGGTTGTGATCAGTCACAAATCACAAAATTTACTAAACCTTGTACCTATACATGCAAATAAGCAGAGAATGTGCATGGCCAAAGCATACCTGCCCATGCCTTTGAGGTACCAGGCAGCTTTGGGCCAGCCTACATCACCGCTGTTGCTGCTGCGCCGCTTTCCCGCGCTGCTCTGCCGTCCAGGCTGCACAGAACACAACACTGCCTGTTTTGGTTTCAGGCGATGACAGCCTGTCTGACTTGCCCATGGCAAGGGGCTGAACAGACTGGTGGAACATAAGCAGAAGGCAGAAGGCAGAAGACAGGTGGCAGAAGGCAAAAGGCAGAAGATTTCCATCTGCTGGCTGGTGGCCATGTACTGCCACATCATCTGGGTGGAAACACTGGAAGATTTGCAATCATGATGCCACCAGGAGTGACCTGCTTATGTGCAAGGGGTGTGACAAACTTGAAAGGCCAGAAAATCTTTTGACCTGTCTGATTTGAATGTTGCTATGACATGGCCAACAGCACACTGTTGAGGCAAACGCAAGGTCTTACTGCACACATTGCAGCAGATGTGACATACCAGTGGTGTTGATGGCACAGCAAAGGCAGTGGCTGCATCCACTGCACCATTCTGGCCAGCCTTTTCTGACCCAGGGTCACCCCCTTCTGCCATCCCATCAGCCTCTCCTGACCCCTCATCACTCCTTTCAGCCACTTCATTTGCCTTTCCAGACCCATTGCTGCTCCCATCAGCTCCTTCGTTTGCCTTTCCAGAGTTCTCGCAGCTCCCTTCAGCACCTTGGGCTGCCAATGACTTCTCAGGTGTGACCGGAGCTTCGATCAACATCCCTTCTTCGATGGCTTCTTGGTCTGAGTCAGACTCGCTCATACCGGCATTGTCCAGGAAGTGATCCCTGGGACCCACCAGAAGGGTGCTGGCGTTATTGCTGCTGCTCTTCTGCATCTTACGGTCATTTGCACCCAGCACATACTTGTACCTGCAAGTCTTAGAAACTTTCAGTTTGTTTACGCTCTTTCCTTTTTGTGCAAATTTCATGATTCGTTAAGTCTTGTCTTGTCTGCGCCATATAAGAGCATTGCGGTGGAGAGATGGCCCTACCTGAATGATGCTATTGTGGAGACTAATTGTGTGTTAGGTTGCTGCATGCACTCACACTTTGCACAAAAAGACGCGGGTGGTCAAGTCATACTTTCAGGATACCTCAAGACTAGATTGCCAAGAAGGTTTTGTTTGGTGAAGTCAAGGGGCTTTGCCCACCTGGTCGCCCAGATCTAGTTCCCATGATGTTGCGTTTTGTAACTGTCACCATTGTCATGTTAACATGCCCTATAGGGATGCACAGAACAGGCAGCTATGGACAGACCAGACTTGCTCTGCAAGTACCTAGCTCACTCACGATCCGGACAGCGTTTATCTTGTTAGTATTGTTAATATTATAGCTATCATTATTGTTGTTGTTATTAACACCATTATCATCATCATCATGGTGATTGTTACTACTGTTGTTGCTATCATTGCGCAGCGTAGTAAGCTGAAAGTCAAAGCTTCAACAAGGTCCTTCGGATAGCTATATAGCCAATGGACTGTAACGTCAACGCAGCCTTGAAGGGACGCAATGTAGTGAAGGGTAGTCAAGGGTCATGTGCGTACTGTGGACAGGAGCCAGACACTGGAGGTGAATTGGGTGAAGGTACCTGTAGGGTTGCATGAGTCGCTCTCCCAGCCACTTAGCCACAGGCACAGTCACAGCATTGCCAATCAATGCCCATCTCTCTGCCTGCATGACCCTCCATCTGTCAATGCAGTGTTAGGATATAGACGCAGACTTCACATAGGATTCACACAGGCACACAGGCTTTGCATACAGGCTGCTTCCATTTGAGTGCAGCCATATGGAAGCCACGGGACAGTAAGCACAGCAACCAACTTCCTCTGCATTGAGATGAAGCCCACAGCAAGACTGACAGTCACACCTTGTTCTGAATGACACCTAGACTTGCTGTCTTGACCATGAAACTTTGGCATTCCAACAGCAGTGTATGGATGTCAATCAAGCAGTCTCTCAACAACCTACTAAACAGGAACGCTGGTGCACTCAGTTGCTGTCAGCTCAGGACTGCACAAGATCAAACTGCAAGAGCTTAGCTTGTTAGCGGCGCACCTCTCTCTTGTCAGCATCAGAGTCTTTGAGGGGAGGAGCCCGGTGGCTGTCCACCCCTGGCCTCAGCACTGGGTAACATGCCTCTGTGTGCCCTTCAGGCAGCCCCTGCAATGCTGCTAAGCATTGATTCAACATGCAACACCCCAAAATGTAAAACTGCCCAGGATAGAATGCAATGGCTGCATGACAGCAAGGGGACTAACCAGGGGGACTGCTGCTGAGACAGTGGTGTCCTGTGAAGCGACCAAGGGGGGAGCCAGGATGTTTACATCAGACCAAACAGAAGTATGCTGTGTGTGATGTCATTGTGCATTCAGTGACATGTCTTTTGCATTGGGCAACCCAAGCTGCAGGAGATGCACCTCGCTGGAAATGGCGCTACCTGCAGACGCTCGGCATCTTCAATCCTCAACGAACCCATTTGACCATTTGTCATCAGCAGGCAGATCCTCTCATTGCTTGTGGTGAAAGTCGGTACCATGTCAATCACTGGTGAGCTTCTGCAGGCAGCCCAATGCAGACTAAGGCAGATTGCATCACGGTGGTCAGCAGCAGAATGCAGGTGCAACAAGATGAGATTTTGCCGCTTGCGTATGCGGTTGCTGAAGTGACACACGGCACCATCAAACTCTGCAAAGCTGAATGCGAGCAGCAATTCACAGGTCAATGGTGTCCCACGCCAAGCTCTGCTTCACGGGGGTTGCTGCACCAAAGTGAGGCTTCAGCTGTGTGTTCCAAGCAGGCTCAGGCGTTGACCAGTCACATAGCAAGATGTCGGTATGCTCAACAGGTGAGGAAGCACCTGGCATTGCCCAGGTCCAAAGCAAAGGAGCAATTTTGGTTGAGGTCAGCAGGGTCAGGGTCGTGGCAGCTGTAGCAGCACTTGCCAAACAGCTGAGAGCATGCACCTTGACACCACTCTTTGCCCTGGCATGCACAACAATCACCAACATGTTTCATCATAATAATAATAAGAATTTGACGCTTTCCAGCTTATGGTGAGCTAGGTACGTGCAGGAAAAGTCTTGTCTTGTGCATCCCTGTAAGGCCTACCAACCTGATTGCTGACAGACAACTGCACCTGATGTGCTGCATGAAGTCTCACAATCATGTTAAATGTGCCATGGCTATGTGCATTTGATCTACATTGGACTGCGCTGCACAAGTCCTGTCTCAAACTTGGACATTACCAAAGTGTAAGTATGTCACCTGAGATAACAGCACATCACGAGCGTCTCCATGCAGGGATGCCAGCACAAATACACGCTTCCGCCTGTTAGGCAGTCCAAACCCTGTTACCCACAGGCATGACTGTCAGAGAAGCCTTAAAACATGGTGGAAGACTACATTCCATGAGCCGTGTGCTTCCATGCAACGTCAGTCAGGATTTAGCACAAGCCACACTTTTGTCCCATGCACTGTTGATGCGTAGCAGCCGATGCATTATGCAGACGAAATGGCATGTAGAAAACAACTTTGATATAAAAGATGACCTGCTGACGATATGACGCGGTGCGCCCAGCTGTGATATCCAAGAGACTCAAACTGGCTGGCCACATAGTCGATGAGAGGTGTCTGTCCGCCTGTCCTGTCGAGCAGTGCCTCCACCTGTGCAAGGCAGGTGCACACTTGGCAATGACTTAGCTGACATTCTCCGGGACATCCTTGTCCGCCAAAATGTGCCTTAGTGTATTGCAGTCACACCATGCAGTACCTGCAGCAATATCATGTCCAAGGATTGTGGTGTTCACAACAAGCAGACATGAGGCAGCACATTCATACATGCGTTACTCAACCCCCTTTTTGCTGCTATGTTTGGCAACAGACCTCGTCATCAGACAGTTGCAAATCAACTACATCGGGACGAGGCATTGATTATGGCCTGGAAATCATGGGAAGACAGCTCACATTTTCAAGGAGCACCCATGGCACACCCCTTCTGTCTCTCAAGGCTTGATCCAGAAGCCGGAAAACATGCCTCACCAGGCCTGAGCTCTGCACAGAGAGCATATGCTGATGTCAGATTTGAGAAGCGCAAGTGTCAGGCCATTGGTGCAGTGTGACATGTCCTCTGGCAGCTCTGAGACATACAGCAAGCATGGGAGCGTTGCTTGGCATTGTGCAACATGGACAAGGAATGGGAGGAGCAGCATACCTTGCCTTGAAGCCCTGCACGCAGCCCAGCACGGCTGACATCAATGCAGGGAAATCCAGCGGCAAGCAGCTCTGTCTCCTGTTTTTGACCAGTAGCTTGTCAGTATACAATCTGGTGTCTGGTATCAGAATACCGGCAAAGAATAAGCTATACCTTTGGCAGAGAGGTCAAAGCACAGACATCATGGCACAACAGCGTTCCAGGAAACAGCTTCCTGAGCACCTGCAGATTTGCATCAACATGTTTGGTCATTACTAGCATAAACAGATTGACGCATGACAGCAGTGCACAGTTGCAAGCAAACCAGTGTAACATGTGGGCTTGATCGTTTGGCTGATCTGAAAGTGACTTAAGAGACAAACGCTGTGCACAAGCAACCTCACCTGTTGTGCACCAGGATCACTCTCACATTGAAGGATCACGTCATGCCCAGCCTGTAGCACCAGAGCTGTACTAAGACTAACCTAAATTTTCTTCACCCATCCAGAAAACATCTGCTCTGCAAATGTTCGTTCACCGCACTCCATCCTTATCATAAGTTGATAGTTTGGCAACGCTTGAGATTCAGCGAAATGACGCGTGCCAGTCAGGGTCCATATAGGGTCAGGAGGAAGTGGCACGCGAACCTGATGCAATCCAAGGTCAAGGCCTCCCGCACCCGTGAACAAACTGGCGACCTTCATGTCAACTCTGATGGAGATTCAATTTGCTGGAATGATAAAAGATTTATGTGCAGTCTTGGAAGGGCTTGTACGTTGGTGATCACAGCTGATCCATCAAGAAGGCTTGTGGCGCAGGCGCCGCTTTTCTGGCCGCAAACACCACCTGTTTGTCAGCCAGACAAAGGCGGCAAAGGTAATGTGTACGCTCTCTACCCTCTGCGTGACTTGCTACGGTGCGACTTGTCGATCGAACCGGTGTGAACGGGTCAGCACTCGATAGGTCAACGATTGGTCATAGCTCTTGCAGTCATTTCTGAAAGTGTTGCACACCTTTTGTGTGTGTGACAGTCCAACAGTCATCTCTCTCCAGTCCTGACATCATCAAAATGTGCTAGTAGATGGCATGCCCTGGATTGCTTCTACACTGCTAGCTCCTGATTTCAAATCACACAGCCAACTGCAGCAATGTTGACAGTCTGGTGGCTTGTAAGGATCGTCATCGTTATTCAAAGTCAAGAGATTCGCTGAGCACCATTGCTGGCCTGAACATGTAGAAGCTAAAGTATTGGCCACAGTAACAAGCACTATAAGCTTGCACAAACAGTTGAAATACAAATAGTTATGACCATGATAATCATGCACGCAGCTAAATCATCCCTTGTTAAGGAGCAACTACACATTGCTGCTGAAGCCTTGGGCAGCACCATCCATGCCTGAGCTGCAAAGGGGCCTCATGACCCACGTCAGACACCATCCATAAAGTGATCACTGCCTGCCACAGAACTAGCAGTGCTACCACTCCTCTGTCCCAGCCGGCTATGCACGGACAGCTGACTTTGCAACCCTTGCACTTCGCTGCGAGCCTGTGCAACTTCCTCCATCATCTTGGACAGCTGAGACTTGAGACCGGGCTTCCCAGGACTGAAGGCATCTGCCTTGTTCTGCCGTATGGATTCTGGCACCAATAATGACACTCTTCTGGCAGGTGGACCAGGCGCAACCTCACTGCCAGCTGTTGCCGCTGTTGCTGATGCTGTGTGAGGAAGTCCTGTTGATGCACGTCTTGCCCCAGACTTTGCTTCCAGTGCAGCAAACATGGCTGATCGCTGCGCAACTGAAAGGCCTGACGTCTCTGCATCATCCGCAGTACATGCAGCCGATGTGCTTGATGGCTCAGCAGCATGCACAGCTGCCTGGACTGGTGACTGTTTGGCCTTGTAGTATGCATCCAGCTTTGCTGTGCGAGACTGCAGGTCTCCAGAAAGTAACCCATACTCGGCAGGGGCATGGCTCTTGGCTACAACCGGGTCAACTGATGGGCTGTATGACAGGCCAACAGGCTGCATCATTGCTGTCTGAGACCCCATGTCTGGTGTGTGCGATACCATGGGGTCTGTCATGTGAGTCAGCTCAAATGAGTCATCATGAGGAGGCTCTTGAAGCTCCGAGTGATCAGCCCAGCTGACACTGCGGAAGAGAAAGTTTTGGGAGGACGCTTGCTGTACAGACGCTTGAGCATTAGTAGAAGACAGGCTGCTGTGGGCTGTCAACTTAGCTGGACTGGCAAACGCAGCACCAGCGGCCTGCACATGCATTGAAGACAAGATTCAGTATCATTCAAACTCAGCATTCTCCCAGTTATTGTCTGTTGACTCCCCTGACAAGCCCTAAAGACAGGAAATGTAAATTGATTGATTGATTGATTGATCGATCGATCAATTGATTGACACATTAAGTGGAAACTCTCAAGTATATGGCTGTCCGCAACATTTTTATGCACTCCAACATGGATAAAAGCTGTGTGCAGAGTGTGCTACTCTGGAGGGGGTGTAGCGTTGGAACATTGCTGCATTTAGGCAGACCATGGGTAAGGCACAAGGGATACACAGCAAGGTCGCAGAATCCCAGGCCACAGCAATTTGAACACAGCGCTCCATTAGCATTAGCTGCCGTAACCTTACAAAGAACACACACTGCTTGCATTCCCAACATGTTCATGTTGCAAGCAGACATCAGGTCACTGTCAACAGTCTCGGCATCAGGCACAGGCCCTTGCACTTACCAGCTGGGTGGCAGGCTGCATTGCTGGCCTGATGCTGACATTTGGGGCAGTCCTTGGCACCACAGGCTGTGCTGCCTTGGCAGCAGCCTGTTGCTGGCGGCGCCTGGCAGCTTCAGCATTGTGCCTTTCAGCAGTCTGCTGAAAGGCTGCCAGCCTGATCTCAGCCTGCTGTGCTGCCAGTTGCTGCTGCTGGCGCTGAAGGGCAACCTTCATGGTGCTGTCCTGGCGAGACAGGCTGTTGCTGCTGCCCTGCCAGGCTTGCCCCTGCCCTGATGCTCCTGCACCTTGCCTTGAACCCCTGCAACATTGTCAGCAATTGCTACCATCATTCATCAATGAGGACATCACTGCAATGCGTCCAATTGCTGGCTTCATGCTGCAGCTGCAGCTTGGACAGGTGCTGCAAGAAGCCCACGCTGCATGGGGTT
>JAABUO010009773.1_pt1 | contig 10696 bp, 10 predicted proteins | sample 5559291 | NCBI WGS metagenome assembly JAABUO01 (sample SAMN10711878, study PRJNA513372) | rock metagenome | isolation source: Antarctica rocks | place: Antarctica: Victoria Land, Finger Mt sud
GCACCGGCGAGGCGATCAAGGCGCTGATGGGGTTGCAGCCGCGCACGGCGCGCGTCATCCGCAACGGCCAGGAGCGCGACCTGCCGATCGCGCAGGTCGTCTCCGGCGATATGCTCCTCGTGCGCCCTGGCGAGCGCGTGCCGGTCGACGGCGTGGTCACGGGCGGCGAGAGCGCCGTCGACGAGGCCATGATCACCGGCGAGAGTCTGCCCGTGCAGAAGGGCGCCGGTGACTCCGTCATTGGGGCCACGGTTAACGGCATGGGCCTGCTGCACATCGAGGCGACGCGTGTCGGTCGAGACACGGTGCTCGCGGGCATCGTCCGGCTTGTCGAGCAGGCGCAGGGCTCCAAGGCCCCGGTGCAGCGGCTCGCCGACCGCATCTCCGGCGTCTTCGTGCCCATCGTGCTGGTCCTGGCCACCCTGACCTTCCTGGGCTGGCTCCTGACCGGGCACGCGTTCGCGCAGGCCTTGATCCCGGCGATCGCGGTGCTGGTCATCGCCTGCCCCTGCGCCCTGGGCTTGGCCACGCCAACCGCCATCATGGTGGGGACAGGCCGTGGGGCCGAGGAGGGCATCCTCATCAAGGGTGGCGAGAGCCTGGAGCGCATCCAGGCGCTGCGCTCCATCGTGCTGGACAAGACCGGCACCGTGACCGTGGGCAAGCCGGCGGTGACCGATGTCGTCGCGCTGGCCGGCCTGCGCGATTCTGAGGTGCTGCGCCTAGCCGCCGGCGTCGAACGGGGCAGCGAGCACCCGCTCGGCGCGGCGGTCGTGCGCGGGGCTGAGGAGCGTGGGCTTGCGCTCCCGCCCCTGCCGACGGCCTTCCGCTCCATCACGGGTGGCGGCGTCGAGGGTCTGGTCGAGGGCCACGCGGTCATGGTCGGATCGCGCCGCTTGCTCGGGGAGCGGGGCGTCCCCGCTGCGGCGACCGTCAAAGAGCGCCTGGAGGCGCTCGAGTCGGACGGCAAGACGGCGCTCCTGGTCGCCGTCGACGGTCGTTTGGCCGGCCTCATCGCCGTGGCTGACACCGTCAAGGACGGCGCGGCGGAGGCGGTGCGCCAGTTGCGGGCGCTGGGCCTCGACGTCACTATGCTGACCGGCGACAACCGGCGTACCGCTGCGGCGATCGGCCGCATCGCGGGCATCGATCAGGTCATCGCCGAGGTCCGCCCCGAGGAGAAGGCGGACGAGGTACGGCGGATGCAGGATGGGGGACGAGTCGTGGCGATGGCGGGCGATGGGATCAACGACGCGCCGGCGCTCGCGCGGGCCGATGTGGGCATCGCGATGGGCACAGGGACCGACGTGGCGATGGCCGCGGCGGACATCACGCTGGTGCGTGGCGACCTGCGCGCGATCCCGCGAGCGATCGCCCTCTCGCGGGCGACCATGCGCGTGATCAAGCAGAACCTGTTCTGGGCCTTCTTCTACAACGTGATCCTCATCCCGCAACGTGATCCTCATCCCGCTGGCGGCGCTCGGCGTGATCACGCCGATCTTCGCCGCGGCGGCCATGGCGCTCAGTTCGGTCACGGTCGTGAGTAATAGCCTGCGGCTCGGTCGCTTCGGCCGTGACCGACGGGCGGCCACGGCATGACGCCGCGCATGATCACGGGGAGCGTGTGGAGGATGGGGACATGAAACCGTTTCGTGTCGCGCGGATTCGGCCACCCTGAGAACACCCGGATCATGCACACGGTCAGACAAAGCGCGTTGAAAGCAAACGCACGTCGTAGAGAAGATGAAGAAGATGAAAGGACATCCATCGATGGAAACCATTACCTACACCGCCCCCGCTATTTCATGCGAGCATTGCCAGCGCACCGTCGAAGGCGCCGTTGGCGCCCTCCCCGGCGTCAACAGCGTCCACGTCGAGATCCCGTCGAAGCAGGTCCAGGTGACCTACAACCCGGCCGATGTCTCGCGCGCCCAGATCGAGGCCACGCTGGATGAGGAGGGCTATCCAGTCGCCCCGTGATGGGCGGCGTGTGGTCATCGTGGTGGGTCGCCGACAGCCCATCGGGGCCATCGGCGACACGCCGCCCCGTGTGGCGGCGCGAGGCAGGCCGATCGACGCGGGGAGCGATTGCCGACCACCGTGGCGGTTCGCCGGCTACCTACGCGCGCTCTTAGCGCCGCCGCCTCCCTGGCCGGAGCCTCAGCGTCGATGGGGGCTCTATCCCTGATCGTTCATGCCTTGCCGCGCGCCAACTGGCCGCGTATCATAATCGTGTCACACTAATAGTAGCCGTGCAGGGCCGTCTCGGATCCGACGCGGCTGGCTTGTCATCCGTTAGCATAGTGGAGGTCATCGCATGTCTGTTCGCCATCGATCGGTCGTCCCTCTGGCCAACGCCTTCCTGGCCGGCGTTCTGCTCACCGCGCTGGTCGCCAATCGCGGCGCGCTACTCACCACCGCGACGGCGCACGCGGGTGGGGTGTCGCCGTGTTACGCCCCTCCGCCGGTGACGACCCCCGGCGCAGGAACCGTCCCCTCGCACGTCATCGACGGCGTGCGCACCTTCTACCTGACGGCCGCGCCGATCACGCAGACCATCCTCGATCATGTCAACGGCAAGACGTTGCGTGTGAAGGCGTGGGGTTACAACGGCTCGACACCCGGCCCCACCATCGTCGCCAAGACGGGCGAGCGGGTGGCCATCGTCGTGACCAACCACCTGCCTGAGCCGACCAGCGTGCATTGGCACGGCCTGACCATCCCTAACAGCCAGGATGGCGTCCCCGGCGTCGGTGAGCCGACCCCGTTCATCCAACCGGGCCAGAGCTATCGCTACCACTTCACCATCGTCGACCCGGCGGGTACACACATGTACCACTCCCACACCAACACGACCAAGCAGGACAACCTCGGATTGGAAGGCGCCTTCATCATCGAGCCGCGGGGGTGCCTGTCCCATCGTATCGACCGCGATTACGCCCTGTTCCTGCAGTCCTGGGCGATTCCTCAGGCCATGCCAATGATGGACGCCGGCGTGACCAAGGAAAGTCCCACCAACGGAGTCCTGAAGATGGATCCGGTCGACAATGTCACGCCGGGGGCGTTTCCCGAGAACCCCGATAGCGGCAATTTCAACTTCGAGACGATCAACGGGCGGGCGATGCCGAGCAATTATCCCTTGCCCGTACGGCTGGGCGAGCGCATCCGCATCCGCTTGATGAACATCTCGCAATTCAACCATCCGATCCACATGCACGGCCAATATTTTCAGCAGGTGGCCGTGGACGGCGCGGACCTGCCTCTGCCCATTACCGAGAACACGGTCGATTCCGTGTCGGGGCAGACGGAAGATATCGAATTCATCGCCCACAATCCGGGTATCTGGCCGCTGCACTGCCACCTGCCTCACCACACCACGAACAACGGCAGCAGCGGCGAGGGCGGTATGTTCACCGTCGTTAAATACGTGTCGTGATCCCACGCGCGTTGGGCGCGGCGTCGATGCGCTAGCGCGGGATCGCCGCCGCCGCCCTGGCGCCACCGCTCGCCGCCATCGAACGCGGCTCACACGCGGTGGATGCGCGTGCCGGACAGTGGGCGCGATCACGGCGCATTGAAGAAAGGGGAGAGACCGTGGGGACACCGGCCGTGACGATAGTACCTATCGCGATGGTACAGCCGCGGCACGCGACCGACGGAGTCGATGGTCGCCGTTTCGAGATCCTGACGACGGCCGGCACGGCGCGGATGTCGCGCGCGGGTGTCGGGGGCGCCCGCGACGCCGCGCCGTTTCCGGTTGCCTCATGAGGCGCCGCGCGGGGATGTCGGCCGCGACACGGCGGGGTGGACGCGCCCTACGCCCGGCCGACGCCGCGTGATCGGCGTCGGGTTTGGGGTGTGCGCGGCGGTGGCCCTCGTCCTGACGCTCAAGCCGGCCGCCGCGCCCGGCCGCGGCCGGATCGCCCTCGGTCCGGGCGCCGGGCAGCCCGCGCCCGCCCTGCGTCTGCCCGACCTACAGGGGCGGGACACGCGGCTGTCCGCCTTCCGCGGCCGGCCGGTAGCCCTGGTTTTCCTTGCCACCTGGTGCGAAGGCTGTCGCGACGAGATGCCGGCGCTCGCACGCGCCGCCCCCGCGCTCACGCGCCGCGGCCTCGTCATCCTCGGTGTGGACGCCGTGGGCGAAACGCCCGCGGCCGTGGCAGCCTTCGTCCGCGCGTACCGCGTCCCCTTTCGCGTCCTACGCGACCCATCATCCGACGCCATGACCGCCTTCGCCGTCGCGGCCCTGCCGACCACCGTCGTCATCGGTCGCGACGGCCGCGTGGCGCTGCACCGCGAAGCGGCCATCCACCCGCTCACCTTGGCGCGGGTCGCCTTCGGCCATAGTTAAGAATAGAGGAGATGCGCCCTATGTCGCCCACGGTCCGCCTGCTTGCCGCCACGCTCGTCCTCGCGTCCCTGGGAGCCGTGCCGGCCCTGCCGGCCCTGCCGACGTTCGCTGTCTCGTCGGGCCTCGCCGCGACCGTCGCCGGGACGCCGATCCCGCTGGCCGCGTATCGGCGGCGGCTGAGGCTCCTCGATGCCCTTCCCCTGATGAACGATCCCATGCGCGTGCCGGTCCCGCCGGTTGACACCGCCATCGACCAACTCGTCGCCGAGCGCGTCATCGACCTGGAGGGCGTGCGCCGACGCGTGGCGCCGACGCTGTCCGACCTGGCGCGCGCGCGGTCCATCCAACGGCAGGAATACGCAACGGTCGGCGGCCTGGCCGCGCTGGAGCGCCGCGACCTGCTGAGTCCGGCCGAGGCGCGCCAGGAGGTGGCGACCACCGCCGTCGAGTTCGCGCTCGATCGACGGTTTGGGTCGGGCTGGTTCGTCCACGCCCAGGCCGCCGACCGCGTTGTCTACTATGTCGGCGATCAAGCCCTCGACACGCCCGCTCCCGTTGTGGGGCACCCGGCGCCTGATGTCCAGGTGCGGACGCTGGACGGCCGTGCGACCACGATCGCCGCGCTGCGCGGTCGGCCGACCATCCTCAACGTGTGGGCGACATGGTGCCGCTGGTGCGGGCGCGAGTTGCCCATGATCGCGCGATTCGCGTCGGCACACGCCGGCCTGCGCGTCGTGGCGCTGGAGGAGTACGGGACGCCTACGCTCGTGCAGGCCTACCTGCGGGCGCATGCGACGCACCCGCCGGTGCTCTACGATGGGCCGGGTCGCCTCTCGCAGGTTTATGGGATCGACCTCCTCCCGACGACGCTCGCGCTCGACGCGCGCGGCCGCATCCGCCTGATCGTGCGGGGCTACCTCCATGGAGTGGCCGACCTGGCGCGCCTGACGCGGGCGGCCGGGGGCTAGCGGGACGGGGGCAGGGCGAAGGTAGGATAAGCAGCGGTGGGACCGCGGGTCGGCCGCCACAGCGGCTGGGACAGGGGGAGGGCGATCGGTCCCGCCGGCGCGTACCCTGGCGTTTGCGCCCTCTTTCTCGGCCAACGCCTGACCGTTGGTGTCCCGCGGGCCTTGGCCCGTGCCGCACACGGCGGCGGAGGGGATAGCGGTGGCCCTGCCGCCGGGGGATACCGCGTGGTGTCGCGTCGTCGCACGACCACCTCACGCCACATGGACAGCAGAAGACCGACAACAGGCCCGCGGGACCTCCCGTCATCAATTTGTCATCATAGGGTGCTACGATTCCGAGTGGCGCCGGCGGGCGCGACGCCGGCGCTCGACGCGTGGAGGATGTGCGCCGTGGTTGATGAGGGCAGGGTGATGCGCCCATTGGTCGTGAGGGATAGCCGCGCGTTGGTCGTGGTAGCGCGACGCGGCCTGGCGCGGGCATGGCCTGTGGTCGACGCCGCGCGCGAGGGGATGGAGAGGCCGGAGCAGACTGAGCGGGACGGCCGCGATGCCCCTGTCCTCGACGTGATAGGACGTGTTCTCACCGGCCTGGATGGCGTGCGCCGCCCGGACGTCACCAACGCCGCTGTCCCTGTCTTGAGGCTCCCCGCCTGTGATGGGCCGCGTGACGTCGACTCCGGTGGCTATCCCTCCCGGCCAATTGCTGTCGAGGGACTCCGCGCTCGTCTCGACCTCTCGCCCAAGGAACGCGCGCCGCCCGCCTACGTCGTGCGTCACGCGGAGCAGGTCGTGGGCGGCACCCTCGGTATGGAACGGGCGCGGGACGACGATGTCGGCTTGTGCGACACTATGATCCACGCCACCGCCCATCGCTCGCGCACGGCGATAGACACGGGCCACGGTACGCCGCGCATGCATACGGTGTACAACCTCGCGCTGGTAGCCGAGGCCGCGCGATGACGATGCGGTGGTCGCCCTGGGCGCGCTTTGCACACAGGCCCTCTGCCGGCGCGCGGGCCCACGGCATGGATCTGGACGCGGCGCCGCTGCGGCGAGTCGGCCGGCGCCTGGCTGCCCTGACCGTGGGCCTGCTCTGCGCCCTCCTGCTTGCGCTCGGCCTCACCATCTACTTCTCGACTCGAACGGTGCTCCTGGGGTCCTTACAGGATATTGTCAAGGCGCGGGCGACAGCCGTCCTCGTGGCATCACCGTCACTGGGGTCAGGACCGGCGCAACCCCGCGACGGCGATGGTGATGGTGATGGGCCTCCAGCGCGGCCGCCCGATCGTCCCGAGCAGGGGAACGTCGACGACGGGGTCGTCACCACCGTCGCCAACGCCCATCTGGGTGTGCTCTTCAGCGCCCCGCCCATCAGCACGACGCTGGCCGATCCCGCCGCGGCGCGCGCCGCCCTCGCCGGACATCTGTCGTCGCCCTACTCAACGCAACAGGTGGACGCGAACGGGCCGTACCTGATCTACACGGCGCGCGGGCCGGTGCGGAGCCGCGATGGGACCGTGGCGACGGGGGTGGCGCAGGCGCGGATCTCGGAGCAGCAGTACCTGGATAGCCTGCGCCACCTCCTTATCATCTTGCTCGAAGTGAGCGCGGCCGGACTGCTCGCCTCCGCCCTCATCAGTGTCGTGCTGGCGGGCCGCGCCCTCCAACCGATCAGGGCGGCGCTGCGCCGCCAGCGCGACTTCGTGGCTGACGCCGCGCATGATGGCGAGCTGCGCACGCCGCTCGCCATCATGCGCGGCGCCTCCGAGCTCGGCCTCGCGGCGGGTACCGGCCCCGCGCAAGAGGCCGGCCTGGAGCAGGCGCTGGCGCAGAACGCGCACCTGACACGCCTCGTCGAAGACATCTCCACGCTGGCGCGCCGACAGCGGGGCCGTGGACCTGGTGCGCGCGCCGCTAGACCTGTCCCGGCTCGTCGTCGAGACGGTCGCGGGCGTGGAGGTCCTGGCCGAGGACCGCGGCGTGCGGTTAGTGGTCGAGACGCCAGGCGCCGTGCGTGTCGTCGGCGACGCGGGCCGGCTGCGCCAGGCGCTATTGATCCTGCTCGACAACGCGCTCACGTATACGCCGGACGACGGGTCGATCACGGTGAGCGTGGCGCGGCAAGGCGGGCACGCGCGGCTGCGGGTGGGGATAGCGGGCCGGGGATCGCGCCGGAGGATCTTCCGCACCTCTTCGAGCGCTTCTACCGGGCCGACAAGGCGCGCGGGAGCATGGGTAGTGGCCTGGGGTTGTCTATCGGGCGCTGGATCGCTGAGGCGCACGGCGGGCGCCTCACGGCCGCCAACGCCCCTGGGCGCGGCGCCCTCTTCACGGTCACGCTTCCGCTCGCGTCGCCCTAACCGGGGTCACAACATTATCATCCGCGCTCTACCTCCTTCTACCTGAATTCGACCCACACTATGGGTCGAATTCAGATTGTACCCACAGTGTGGGTCGAATGCGCGGTTTGCGCCAACTGATGCCTATGTGCTCTCGTCGTCGGACTCGTCCGCTAACTCCTGCAGACGTTCTTTGATCCTCTCCGCGGTCGGGAGGCGCACCTGGTATTCCGCGACAAAGATCTTCTCCTCCAGGCTGGCCAGGGCGTAGCGCACCTCGTCGCGGCGCTCTCGCATATGATCAGGCCGATCGTCGGCTTTTCCCACGCGTACCAAGGCGCCGCGATGCCCTGTACCGACCGTCCGCTGAAACAGTCCCAACAGTGCTGAGATTATTGCGCCCCCTGCTCCGTCCTGAGGTCTGACCGCGACGAGCGGCGCCTCCGCTGAGGCCGATCCACCCATCGCTCGTAATCACGCGCGAAGACGACGGTTTGCCCAGCGGCGTCAAGACACACGGTCTGGCCACGCATCCACGCATTGAAGTCGACGAGCGCGTCTGCTGTGTGCGCCGCCTCAATCGCGGTGTCGTGATAGTTCCCGGCCATGTCTTGCCCGTCGGGAATCGGGGTGGCCGGATAGGTCCTGTGCATACACTGCCTCACGTATCCGCTATCGTTCTTCCGCCCACACAGAGCGCGGGACGCACCAGCCGACGTGCCGCCCCCGCAGCCCATGCCGTAGTCCACCTTGACCGTGAGCACCGTGCCGTGCGGAACGCCTGGCCCCACCGTCACGCCCGGCGGGAGCGCCGATGGCTGCCGTGTGTACCGCTTGCGCGCCGCCAGGACGCGCGCGACGATCCCCGTGGGCGTCATATACAGTAGACGTGGAAGCCCGCATTGAGCACGCGTGTCACCTGCTCCACGGTCAGCAATGGTACCTCCACGTCCCCTCCTTCACCGCGCCAGCGCCGCAGCGACGAGCTCCTCTGTCGTGTCATGGGTGGCCTGTGCCCGTGCCTTGGTATCAACACGACCCGCCCTATCAACTCCGCTCCTCACATCCGGTAGAGATTGTCGCCACGGTGTGGCAACAATTCATGGATTGCCGCCCGTTACTATCCCAGACCCGCGGACCTATCTGTGCAACAGACGTTGCACAATTGTCCTCCGACAACGCACCGGCCATGTGTGCGCGCCGGCCGTCGATTCATGGCGTGTCGCCCCCGTCACCAAGCGTCGCTTCCAACTCTTCAATCGTCGGGAGGCTCCCGCGCAAATCGGTCGGCAACGCCTCGGTCAACGTATACGCCGAGACACCGATCGGCTTGGAAACGTCGCGCAACGCATACTCCGCCACCACCTTGTTTTTCGTCTTGCAGAGGATAATACCGATGCTGGGCGCGTCGATGGGCGTGCGCAGCAGGTCGTCGACGGCCGACAAATAGAAGTTCATCATTCCCGCATACGACGGCTCGAACGCGCCCATCTTGAGGTCAATCGCCACGTAGCAATGGAGCTTGATGTGGTAGAAGAGGAGGTCGATGTAATAATCCTGACCGCCCACCTCAAGGTGGTATTGGCTGCCGACGAACGCGAAACCCACGCCCAACTCGAGGAGGAACGCGCGGATGTGCGTGGTCAAGCCCCGTTCTAAATCGCGCTCCTGAGCATCCCGTCCCAGATCCAGGAAGTAGGGTAGGCTGCTGACGAGTTGCCTTTGCGGTTGCACGCCGGTTAGGTACTTTTCCATCAGCCTCCCTCCAAACCGTGCATGCGCCTTTCAGCGCACACGGCTTTCCAGTGACTTTCCATGTCACGCCCTGTCCCAGGGCTTGCCTTGGTGGATAGCCCGGTGACACGGCGCGCACACGACGAGCGTCTTACGGCGCAGCGCGATCATGCGTTGCATCCATAAAGGTTTCTCTCGCCTGCCCTTCTTGTGCAGATCGGCGAGCTTGTGGATGTGATGGACCTCGCAGTCCGTTTCATGTCCGCATAGCTCGCACACGTTCGCCAGCAGGCGGCTGACAAGATCAGTCTGCTGGGTGAGGAAGCGCACATTGGGGAGTGTGTCGCGTAAGAGGGCCGTTTCCTTCCGTCGTAACGGGATACCGCCGAAGAGGGCGACGAGCGGTTTCTTGTCATCGCCCCGCGGGACGACGACCTTCAGACACTTGAGGGGTCCGTGCTCGGTCTCGACGGTTGAGCGGTAGCGACGCGCCATCGCCACGGCCTTTGCCCGGTGTTTACAGGCAAGGGTTTTCAAGAGTGAGACATGCATCGTGTAGCAGACGTAGCTTAGTGAGGCGACGTTGTGGGCCAGGAGATAGTACTGGACCACGCCCCGATACTCCTGTTGGTAGCGCGTCATGATGCTGTAGTCGCTCTCATGGGCGAGTTCCGGGCGGTGTATCGGTTTGCCACCGCGCATGTACGCGGCGCGTTTGCGCGTTATGACGGTCGTGGGGACGCGCAGTTCGATGATGCCGTTGACGTTCCGCCGCCCATCGGGGCAGAGGTAATCGTCGGCATGATTGCTTCGCACGTCATAGCCGAGGAAGTGCGCCACGTCGTCGGTGGCGTGCGTGATCAGGGTTTTGTCCTCCGAGAGTTCTAGCCTGAGATCATCACGCAGGAACTCGCGCAAGCGAACCTTGATCTCCTCGGCTTCGGCTCGTGGGCCGATAAATCCCAAGAGGAAGTAGAGTAGGCGGCCGCCGAGGTGCCGTAAGCCGGTCCTTTTGCGTCCGCCCCTCCCCAAACGGTGCGTACGGGTTTCCCAGTACACCGCTTTCCAGTGCCTGACCACCGCCAAGGCGGCTAGCGTCGACACGAGTTCGGTTCCGTGCATCTCGCACACCTTCTCGCCCCTCCGCCGCAGACACCTGAGCCCCTTCGCCCTGTGCTGAGCTTTCCTCAGCGCCCTGGTGGGACGTGACCCCCACGACTAGTATGAGCCCTCCGTGACCCTGCGCCTCGCGGCGCGGCGGGCCATCCCGCATTCCCTGAGCATTAGACGTGCTAGCGCGACGT
>JAABUO010009774.1_pt1 | contig 10694 bp, 13 predicted proteins | sample 5559291 | NCBI WGS metagenome assembly JAABUO01 (sample SAMN10711878, study PRJNA513372) | rock metagenome | isolation source: Antarctica rocks | place: Antarctica: Victoria Land, Finger Mt sud
GCTTCATCCATGGCCGAATCAACGTTTCGCCGTCAGATACCCAAGAGGGGAGCCGAGTGCGCGAATCGTGCATGCTCGGATCTGACCGGGGGGCGGGCAGCAATGCCCGTCCCTACCGGACTAGGGCGGTCGTTGAAACATCTACTCGAGATAGCGGAGGATTTGCAAGAACGTAAGGTTGCGTTGCGATCGCTTTCCGATGCGATCGACACGGCGACGCCGGCGGGACGAATGTTGTACGCCGTCCTCGGGGCCGTCGCACAATTCGAACGCGACGTGCTTCGCGATCGAACGCGGGCGGGGATGGCAGCCGCGAAGCGCCGCGGCGAGCATGTGGGCCGGCGCTGGAAGCTGTCACGCTCGCAGATTTCGGAAGCTCGCACGATGCTTGCCGACGGCAAGAATGCAGCGTACGTCGCTCGCGTCCTTAAAGTTGGCCGCACGACCCTGTATCGCTCACTGCAGCGGGAAATCGTCTAGCCGCAAGGATCGTCACGGCGTTCCTCTTCGTCGCACGGGGGTCGGCGAGAGGACGCTAACACACCGCGGACCCTGCGTTACTCGCTGCGCTCCGGTTCTCGCTGCGCTCCGATCCTCACTTCGTTCGCAATCGCCGGGGCCCACCGCGCTGTGTTCGACGCGCCCATCGACCCCCGTTCGGGGCGACGAGGAGTAGCGCCATGACGACATGCATTTGCGGTAACGAGGTCCCAGCGGAGCGAGCGGTCTCGTGCAGTCAACCGTGCTACGAACGCTGGGTAAACGTGCGACGGTTAGACCGGCGGCGTCATCGTCGCGCACGCCACCGCGTCCGCAGAAAACGGTCGAGGCGTGCGGGCTAGTCGCGAAACTCCGGCCTACTCTCGCGCCGGCGAAACACGCCGCCGATACCGATCGCGATGATCGCGACGACGAGCGCGGTGATAACGAAGTGAATCGCGCCACCGAGCACACCGTAAAACCGCGTGAATCGATCGGCGTCGGCTGGAAAGGGCAGGGCCGGCATCGCGCCCATGATGATCGCGATCGCGATACCGATTCCACCAGCGAGCCGCAACGTCCGAAGCCGACGTCCTATTCCGATCGCCGGGGCGATTCGCTGGGTTCCGCGAACGAGCGCAAGCACGCCGAGGCCGCCTATTAAAAGCGCGGCGAAGATAGACATTCCGGCCGCGAGCCGGGTCGTTAGTAAAACGAAATCGTTTGACATAGAGCCTCGCGTGGCGGGATGCTCGCGATCATGCACATTCGGTATCAGGTCAAGTCTTCCGCGCTCGCAGCGGCGAGCGCAGCGTCCTTAGTGGCCGCGTCGGACAGCGCGCGCAGCGCGAGGTCCGTAAAGCGGCCGTTGTCGCGGACGAGCGCGCGCAGCACCTCGGGTGCGCCGTCGCAAATCGTGACCGTGAAGCGGTCGCGCTCGTTGTGGTGCGTCGTTCGACCGACTGTGTGAACGACGTAGCGACCATCGTCGACGCGGTAGATTTCCAATTCCGACCAGCGCACCGCATCGGGCCGTTTCGAATCGGAAACGGCAAGGAGCTCGCCGTTGAAGCGGAGCGGCAACTGGCCGCTCCGCGGAAGGTTGAAGTCGCTCATGGTCCTCGGTCACGTCGCCCGCAGTCTGAGCGGGCGAATCGCGGTCGGGGTTCGGCGTGCGGGGCGGGCAGCCTCGCTGGCCGCCCCGTCACTCGCCGTTCGTCGGCGGTGCGATCGCGATCAGCGTCGCGCTAGCGGCAACCCGGTATCGCGCCTCGGTGTCAGCGAGGATCGCGGTGGCGATCGCGGCCGCACGATCGGCGCCGATGTCCTCGACGGCATCCGCGAGAGTGGCCTTAGCGCGGGCTGTGTAGCCGTTCGCGGCAAAGTTTGTATCCGACCGAGTGAACCGTTTCGATGAGCTTCCCGGCCGAGCCGAGCTTTTGCCGAAGGCGCAGAATATGAACATCGACGGTCCGTTCATCACCGAGGTCTTCGGGATGAGGCCAGGCCAGACGGATGAGGACCGTGCGGCTCAGGACGTGCCCGAGATTGCGCGCGAGCGTTGCGAGCAATTCGAACTCGCGCGTTTTGAGTGCAATGCGCTCGCCGTCGACCGTCGCCTCGTATGCGAGAAAGTCAATCCGTATCGCACCGGTTTGCACAACGGTCGCAGCTTCAGCAAGTGGTTCTGACTGTTGTTCGGCGAGGACTTGGGCCACGATCGCGCGAGCGAACGCGTCGAGGTCGGCCTTGGTCATAACGATGGGTTGAAATTCGGGGAGATTCGATGCATGTGACACGGCGTAGATCCTCCGATAGTTCTCGGTGAGGAAAGCCCCCACCGGGTCCGTGCCGTACACCAGCGTCGGGGGGAGCTCGCAATGGCGCGCGCACCGCGTCGCGGAGCCTGCGGAGCGATCGAAGACCGTTGCGAGCGGAGGGTCCCGATGCTTACAATGACCCGTCCGGTGGGGGCGAGTCTTGTAGCTCCGAGGAGCCGGGCGCTCGACTACGGCGTGGTGGCCAGATCGCCCGGAGGGCGAGGCCGCAGCGGAGCGAGGACCCGAGCCGGTCGTTGCGGCGACCGTGCGTTCTGGTTACGCTCCAAGCGCATCACCGCTCCCGGCGCAATCGCAACCGCCCCGCTACGGTTCGGGCGGGGGTTTTGCAGCCGAAGCTGGGCTGCCTAAGGACCCGTATTCGGAAAGAGGGCGCGGTCTCTTCATCATCGCGGCGATGACGACGGAATTTACCGTCTCACAACGTTTGGGAGGCGGCAGCCACGCGCGAGCCGTCCTGGTCGGTCGCCGCCCCATTTCCCTCCTTCTCGAAGAAACTCTCCCCGTCGTCACTGATCAAGTCGCGCAAGTCTTCTAACTTTTTGTCTTTGGAACCAGGTCGAGTCGCGCGGACCGTCTGACCGTGGTTTCCGACAATCATCCCGAAACGGGCCCTTTCTGGCGCTGCGGGAATGCCAGGCAAGCTTACGCTCTCCGGCCTTTTGGCGGTATTAAGTCGCCCGCAGAGAATTACGGTAGACATGGGCTTTGAACTAGCAATTGCGGCGAAGCACGATCCGACCGAAGGTCGTGAGCCGGTCTTCGAGCGTGGCCGCTCGCCGGTGAAAACGTTGACCTTTCATGCAAGCGGGGCTTTTTCTCACGAGAATGGAGCCGTGCTCGCAGAAGCAATCGACGATGCGATTGCCCCTGAGTTCTGCGCCTACATCGTATGTCTCGAAGCCGTCGATCATGTTGAGGAGAGCGCGCTCTTGACGTTCGCGCAGTGGATCAGCAGCCGTCGCGATGAAGGCCTCGACCTACGGCTTTGCGCCGTAGAACCGCACGTACATCATCTGCTTGAAGACGTCGGCGAAGCCGGGGACGCATTGATGCCGTTAGCTCAAGCAACCGACACGACGCCACGTCGTAAGGTCGATACGCATCTCGACGCACCGAAGGTCTCGTCCTAGAAACGACCCTTTTTGGGACGATGCTGCGACCCAGGCGGGGCCCGGCTTTGCTCGTCCCGAAAGTCTGTCCCGAAACGGAGCCTTATGATTGAAGGCACAACGCACGAAGAGCGGCTCGCGCGCAGACGGGCGGAACGCCCGACCATCCTCCCACTGACCGCGCTTGACCAGCTCGCCGGCGGCGTGCCGATCTTGTACCGTGTGGACGAAGAAGCCGTCGAAGAGTTTCCCGATGGAAGCCGCTATGTCGTGGAGCTCGTTGACGGCGGACGCTCGACGAGACGCGTACGCGAATTCTAGCGCGGAGTGGCCGAACTCCATCTCATCGCCGGCCCCAACGGTTCGGGCAAAAGTACGTTCGTGCGCGAGGTCCGCAACGGCAGAATGACGGTCGACTATGCGATTCCGCGGATCATCAATCCCGATGAACTCGCAGTTGCAATGAACTCCCTCAATCCCGACGCCGCCGCGGCCGCAGCCGGCCGCGAGGCACTGATTCAGCGTGAAGTCTCGCTCGCACGTGGAGAAACGTTCGCGATCGAGACGACCTTATCGGGCAATTCCGAACGTCGGCTTATCGAAATCGCGATGGCGCGAGGATATCGCGTCACGATGACCTACGTCGCGCTCGAACATCCCGAAGATAACGTGTCGCGTGTTGAACGTCGAGCCGCGATCGAACGCCGTACGGTCCCGGCGGAAGTCGTCCGTCGACGCTACGAGCGCAGCCTTTCGAATCTTGGCGACGTTGCAGACACCCTCGATCGACTCGACGTCTTCGATAACTCGGGGCAAGCTTTTCGAGCCACACTGACGCTTGAGCGAGGGCGGATCGTCGCGAGGGCGCCGAACCTACCGGCCTGGACTCAGCGTGTGCTGCGGGTTCAGTTGGAGCGCGATCGTGGCTTCGAGCGCTAAGCGGCCCTCGAAGGGAACCTCCAAGCCGAAACGTGGCGTTCCGCTCGATGAGCTACTCGGCGCGCACGTCACCGGCGATGATACTCGACTCGCTTCCCTGATGACCCGCGACGGCGGCGAGGTCGTGCCGGCATCGACGATCGCCGCCAAAGCCGTCCGAGGCCTAAAACGGCCGAAGGCGGCGGCCAAGAGCGCCGCAGGAGCGCGTTTCGCCCGGCTCGATGACTCAACGGTCACCCCGAAAGCCGAACCGCGCCTCATCGGTTACGCTCGCGTTTCCACGGACGAACAGACGACGGCGCTACAGCTCGACGCGCTGCGCGCAGCCGGCTGCGCCGTGATCCATGAAGATTCGGCCTCCGGAGGGTCGCGATCGCGGCCGGGGCTTCATCGCGCGCTCGAGGATCTCTGCGCCAGTGACACGCTCGTCGTGTGGCGACTCGACCGCCTCGGGCGGTCGCTGCGAGATCTTCTCGATCTTTCCGAAACGTTACGGGAGCGCGACGTTGCGCTGCTATCGCTGACGGACCATATCGACACGGGGGCCGCGGCGGGGCGCATGCTGTACGCCGTGCTCGGCGCCGTGGCGCAATTCGAGCGCGATGTCCTTAGAGAACGGACCGTCGCAGGGATGCGCGCCGCGAAGAAACGAGGCGAGCACATCGGCCGTCCACCCGTCCTTTCACCGGCGCAGGTTCGGGAGGCGAAGAAGATGCTCGAGCGCGGCGAGAGCCCGAACCACGTCGCACGCGTCTTACGCGTCGGCCGCTCGACATTGTATCGTGCAATCGCATAAATTCCGAAAACTGCATGCTTAAAATTTCGACTGATGGACGCCGCGTTGCGCGAACTGCGAAGCTCATCGGCCTCTTCCTCGCTCCTGGCCGCGCTCGATCTTTTGCTCGGGCTCCGAGGCGAGCGAAAAGGCGCGCAGTCGCTGTTGTTCTTTTTCACGCTCGGCCCGAAGATTGACGTCCCGCACGACGTCGAGCACGAGCATTTTTCCATGGTCGCGCTGCGCGCGAACCAAGAGGTCGCCGAAATCCTGAACCTCATCCTTCCCGTAGGCGATCGTGACGTCTTCGCGCGCGCGCGTCACGTCGACGTACAACCCTCGGCGCGCCTCAGCTGAGGATGCGAGGGCGAAAACGGCGTCGACGGTCCGGCCTTGCGAGCGATACGACGTCGTTGCGTATCCGTGGTCGATCGCACGATGCTCGTGCAGATCCCAGAGCACATGCTCGCCGTCTCGCCGGCGCACGAGCTCGAGCCGTCCGTCGTCGCGATGCGCCGCGAGCGCATAGATATCGCCGTTGACGCCGCCATGTGCGCGTTCCCGACCGACGAGGAGATCGCCAACCCCGAACGTTCGCTCGCCGAAATCAGTCGCGTAGACGCGTTCCTCGCCGATCGCGCTCGGTCCCGAGTGGCGAACGGCCTCGCGCGCGAGCTCGTTCATCGCGCGCACGTCGTCGTTGCGCGACGCAACGAGCAAGGCGCTTTTGCCGGTCCGGGTCGCCTCGCCCCAGGACCGCACGAGCGCGACGCGCGCGTCGTCATGGGTCGCATGCTCGCGCACGGCGCCCTTTTCGCGGAGCACGTCGAGCGCGCGCGAAACGACCCCGGCACGCAGATCTTGCGCGACCCCGCGCAGCCATTCTTCGCTCGCCCGCCGCGTGTCGCGCATATCGAACGCGCCATGCGTCTCGGCAAGCCCCCGTAGAACGCTCCCGCGGCCGACGCTCTCGTGCTGTGAGACGTCCCCGAGTAACAGGACGCGCGCCCCGGCGTCCCGGGCCCGTTCGAGCAGCTCGCGGGACTGCGCGGCGCCGAGCGTCCCAGCTTCGTCGATCATGAGTACGGTGCGATCGTCGAGCCGATCGCGGCCCTTCTCGAGGTCCACCAAGAGCCGCGCGACGGTGCGTGCGTCGATGGCCGCTTCTTCTCCGAGGGTGCGGGCTGCATCGCCCGCGACGGCAGCGCCGATTACGCGGAACCCGGCCTCGCTATACGCGGCCGCGACGTCACGCTGCAAACGCGATTTGCCGGCGCCGGCAATTCCCGTCACGATCGCAAGCTCGCGATCGGCGCCGAGATGCGCGTAGGCCGCCCGCTGCTGCCCGTCGAGCCCTGCGTCCGGCGCTCGCAACGCGACGGCCCGTTCCCGCTTCGCAAGCGTCGCCGCCGCGTCAAAGACGGCTCGCTCTTCCGTGACGACGCGCTCGAGCGTGAACGCATCCTGGTCAATCGCGACTGAGGCGTCGACCACGGCCCGCGTCGCCCCCTCGACCTGCGCATCGTGGCCCGTTCGCACGCCGAGCGCCGAACGTACCTCACGCTCGACGTCGGCGGCACTCCACACCGATCGTGTCTCCGCGAGCCGATCGAGCACAAGCTCCGGCTGCTCGCGTAAACGCTCAACCCGTTCGGAGATCCCGACCGTTCGACGGTCGAGCTCCCGAGCGTCTCGCGCTGCGACCGCCGGCGCAAGCTCGTAGGTGCCGAGCCGCTCTTCAAGGCGACCCATGCTCGTCGCGACCCGCCCGAGCGGCACGTGACGGGCCGTCTGAAGATCGAGCACGCGGCCGCCAAGCCCGGCCTTTTCTACCGCGAAGCCGATCGTCTCGAGCTCGCGATGCAGCCCCGTCCACGATGTCGCGCCACGGATCGACGCCTGGGCAAAACTGACGCGCCGCTCCCACGATCGCTCCTCATGCAGCTGCGCCGTGAACGGGCCAAGCCGAGGCTCGAGCGCGCGTAAGTCGAGCCCGAGGTCCGACGCCTTCACCCGCTGCCCCGGCTCCGGACCGACCACGCGCGCGCCGCTGCCGGCAGCTTCGAGCCGCACGCCGTACCCCCGCAGGACGGCATGCAGATCGTCCCAGCTCGCGCCGTCGCGCGCGAGGGCGAAGGTTGACGCCGGCACCGCCTCGCGTTGCAAAAGCTCGACCCACGAGTAGTGCGTGCGGCGCACCGCATCGCGCCGGTCGATCGTCGCGCCCTCTTGACGGTCGATCCCCTGCGCCACGCCCTCGGTAGGTCCGAGACGTAGCCCGGCATCCGGCACGATGCCGAGTTCCCGTTCGCCGAGCTTTTCGCGCCACGCGACGTGCCGGTCGACCTGAAGTCCCATCTCCCGCTCGCTCCACTCGGCTGCTCTCGCAAGCTTTGCGTAGTCTTGCCAGCGATCAAGCATCCGCCCCCGTAGCGACACCTTGTTGATCGCGACGTGGACGTGAGAGCGGTCCGTGTCGGCGTCGTGATGGATCGCCGCGAAATACTGGTGCTCGTCGGCGCCCAAGGACTGGCGCACGGAATCAACCGCGAGCTTCATCTGTTCGACGTCGATCGTCTCGCCGGGCCGTGCCGAGACGATGACGTGGTAGACCGGATCCGTAAGCTCTCGACGCTTTCCCTCAGCGCGCGCTTGCTGCGCCACCGCCTCCATCTCGAGCGCCGCCGTCTCATGCGAGGCAACGCCACCGCTCCACGACGCGACAAGATCGTCGCGTTCACGGTCGTCTGCGTCGACCTCGAGGTAGCGCTTCAACGCGCCGAACGAACCGCGTCCGGCGCGCCGCTTCGGAGCCAGCTTCGCGATCATCGTCGAGCGGCCGTTTGCGGTGCCGTCACCGCTGTCGTTGCGGCTGCGCGAGGCGCCGGGCCGTGACGGCGAGGTCTTCGCGGATTGCGGCAAGCTCATCCATGAGCTGGTCAACGGCCGCATCGACGTTCTCGATCGCAGCCCGTGCATCACGCGTGGCAGTGGCGAGCGCGAAGGCATGCCGCTCCGCGTTGCTCGCCGTCAACGGCATCTCGAAAGATGCTTTAGAAGCCCGAACGCGCGACCGAGCTCGCCGCGCGATCGGCGCACTTCTTCCGGTAAGAGACTGAGGATGCCGGCGAGCCGCGAAACGTCCGCGAGCGGAAACTCCGACGTTGGTATACGAGCGGCGGCAGCGCGCTCAGGGTCGTCCAGGAGCAGCGCGACGTACGTGCTCAGATCGACGTGAGCGTCAAGTGCCGAAATTCGGAGACGCAGCGCGTCCTCGGGACGCAGACGGAGCTTCACTTGCTCCGTCGACCGTCCGGCTTCCGTTCCCGACCGCACCGAAGGTGACTCGATTCGGGTACCCGCATCTATATCCTGTCCTCCACCCATTCGTCCGTGACATGTTCGCTTACGACTATCGCCACCCTTCCCGGCAGAGGGTCCCGAAGCCAGCATCGGTAACGGACGACTATGGACGTATCAGGGGCAGTTAAGGCGGCGCTTGAGGATGCCGTGCGAACGGGACCTACGCGAGCCACAACGCGGTCTTCCGTCGTAAAGAACGCGCTCGACGAACATCGCGCCCTTATCCTCAAGGCGATCGCTCAAGGCTATAGTCCGACGGCCCTTGCGAAAAAGCTTAAAGCTTCGGCATCTCCGCAAGTGTCGAGAGTCTCCGTCAGTCAGTGCAAGAGATCGTGCAAACGACCTCGGGCAGCTCGAGAGCAAAACCGTCAAAGGCGCGACAGACAAAAGCGACGACGAGCCATGCACCCGCATCGCGTGACTCACGCGACAACGAAAGCAAAGTCTTCGAAGCCGAGGATCGCACGGCGTGAGGCGTTGGATCCTCGTGACGAGCGGGAAGGGCGGCGTTGGCAAGAGTCTTGTGGCGCGCTTGCTCGCTGAGATGAAGCGCGAGGTGGAACCTGCGACGTGGCTCCTCGACGGCGATGGTGAAGTCGGACAGCTCGCACAATATCTCGGAACTCGCGATGAACTCGATAGGGTCGTCCGGGGCCAGCGTGGAGATGCTGGCGTCGACACTTTCGCGCTGCACGGCTGGCGTGACGACAGCGGAATGCGCGACGTCATCGAAGGGCTCGTCGCCCCGCTACGTGCGGCGCAGGCCGACGTGCTCGTCGATCTGCCGGCGGCGTCGCTCTCAGTCTTGGCCGCCCTCGAACGCGAGACCGGACTCGCTGCCCAGGCGGCACGTTTGGGATTCCGGCCTACCCTCGTTGTCCCGATCTCGCCGCTGGTCGCGTCGCGTCTGTCAATCGCCGACGCTCTCGAGCTCGGGTCCGGATACGACATTGTCGCCGTCCGTTCGGAGTTCTGGGGCAACGACGGCGAACTATCGGCGCTGGCTTCGCTCGAAGCTCCGCGCTCAACTTTTTGAGCGCGGAGGCCGCGAAGTCGTCATCCCGAGGCTGCGCGGCTGGATCATCGTCGATCTCGATGAGGATCATCTTCCGTTCGCCGCCGCAATCCGGCCAGGCGTCCTCGACTATCCCGACGACGAGATGCTCTCACGCTGGCTTACCACGGCCCGGGCGGCTCTGAATATCGCGGGTGATCTCCTCGGGCTTCCGACGCCGATCCGATCGTGAACACTCGCGAGTCTGGGCGAGATACTCCACTCGATCGCGTTGCCGGTGCTCTCTCGAGCGAATCCGCGCGTACCGAACTGTATCGCTACGCGACGAGCGTCGCCGAGGCCATGCCGCCGGACTCGACGAGCTGGTACATTGTCGGCGCCGTTATGCAAGTAAACGCCATCACGCGGCGCGAGCTGACGGCGCTTGCAAGCGAAGCCAAGAAAGGCGGCGCGATTCTCGCCGGGCTCTCGAGTCTCACCGCCTGGTTTCCACGGGCCGGCGTGATTGCGGCAGTGGCCTCCTCGATCGCCGTGGTTGCGGCACTCTTGGTGCTCGTGGTCAGCTGGCGCTTCGCCTATGGCGTCGGCTGGAATGACCAAAATACCGTTCGTTGGGAAACTTGGAATCAGAGTGCCTGCGAAAGCCTTGCCAGCGTCCGGCACGACTTGCGCAGCCATGGCAACGATGTCCGGGCGCTCGACCACGAACGAGTTCGTCGCGGCTGTAGAGTACCGGCGCCTTGACGCCGGGTGCCTGGGCGGAGTCTCGGTCACCCGCAAGCGGGCTCCCGACCGAGACTCGGCTCGGGCCAAAAACCGGCCTAGAACGCTGTCTGGCGTGGCGGGTGCAGTTTCCCATACGTCCGACGGCCGAAACGCGCTCCTAGGGCAAATGCGGGCCCTTTCGTAGCGGTCCCGGGAGTCGAACCCGGAACCTTCGGCTTATAAGGCCGACGCTCTGACCGTTTGAGCTAGACCGCCCCGTTCTCGTCGTGGTGAGAGCGGGGTATTCGAGCGTTCGAATCGGGCAGCACATCAGGCCCCAATGACATGACGCTTTTGCCTTCCTGCTCGGTGATGGCGGTTTGGCCGCTCACCGGCGCACGATGACGCGGGCGATCGGCGCGACCTCGTTGCGGTGGGCGTCCCAGTCGGTCCCTGTGTAGATGTCG
>JAABUO010009776.1_pt1 | contig 10694 bp, 14 predicted proteins | sample 5559291 | NCBI WGS metagenome assembly JAABUO01 (sample SAMN10711878, study PRJNA513372) | rock metagenome | isolation source: Antarctica rocks | place: Antarctica: Victoria Land, Finger Mt sud
TGCTCCATGATCTGGGGTATGCTCAGGCGTCTGGAAGGATCATCCACCAGGATTTGCTTCATCAAATCTTTGCAGTCATCTGAAACCCGAATGTTGGGAGGGAAGCCATACTCCACATTGAGTATGCGCTGCACCGCATATGAACACCCACTTGATTCACAGGTGATGATGCACTGACACGCTGGCAAAGTGCTGGTCATGCTCTGGTCATGCTACAGGGGCTCAGCAATAGCACTGTCATGACATGTGGGTGATACAGTTGCATACAGGGTGACATAGCGACACAGCGTGCATCAAGCAGTCTTTGTCAGTATGTTGGACAGGATGAACGAGGTCATGTGTGAAGACTCTGGATGATGCGTGTATGCAAACAAACAGAGCAAGCTATGATGCAAGACCAGCTCTAGTTGGCAAACTGCAGCCTGAGGATGTACGCGAGCTGAAGGCTGAGTAGGGATATGCAGGCAGCCGCGCTGCCATGCACAAGGGAGGACACACAAGCTCAATTGCTGCACAGCATTGCCATGCTGGGATGCAGCATGCTGCGTGTGAGCACAGGTACCACAGGCACCACATGCACAAGTTGACATTTGTGATGATGATTGCAGCAGTCAAATGCTGGATGCAAGGGTATCTTGTTTGAGAGATACAACCAAACACATGGCAGGAAGCAGGTAGACACAGGCAAGGGAGGGGCTCACTTGCAGCATAACATGCATCTTGCGAGATGGCTTCAGGTTCTCATCCTCTGGCCTGCCAAAGGGGTAGGCAGCGGCCAGCATGATGTACAGCATCACCCCACATGACCAGACATCAGCGATCTGCAACCCACACACCAGCACCATGTTACTCATGAAAGTCCCCTGGTTGCCAGCGCACACACGAGGGCACATTTTGATGACAACGAATTGTTTGTAACAGTGTGTTACCAAATAATTGCCCAGGCTGACAAAGGTCTTGGCCAAAGCCGTGGTGTCATGCATCAGTTGAGATGCATGCATGCCTGAGAACATGTCAGCTGTGATAGCCTGCATGCAGGGCGAAGATACTTTCATCTGTATGCAAGGCCTGTGGTGATAGCTTGATGCCTAGGTGCTAGCCGATGGAACGGCCACTGCCCTCATTGCAGGGCTTTTGTAATTGTGTAGGAGCACTGCGTGAAAGCAGGCAGATGGATCAAGTGCAAATGCACTGGCTTTGGGTGTGTTTGAAGGCATTTGAAGGAAGAGGAGCCACCTTGCCATCGTAAGTCTTGCCCTTGGTGGTCAAGATGACCTCCGGGGCTAGGTAGGCAGGTGTACCGACTCGGGAGCCAGGAGCTGACTGGAACTTCTCATGCTGCAGCAAGCATGGCACACAGCGCGTCGGCAATGTCAAGATCAGCGTCAGTATGACACGAACACTAAGCAAAGCCTGTTCCAAAGAAGGCACTTGTGGGCAACACAAAGCGTATAGCTCAAGATAATCAAGGTACCAACATTGGTAAAATGTAGCTTGGTGGCATTTGAAGTAGCCTGACCAAAAGCTGCAGACCGCAACCAGTGCAAGGCACGCATTTGAGCGGGAATTCTGACTGACAAGATACGTGTCATGCACAACATCATTTGATTGTGTGAGGGCATAAGCTAGGCACAACTGCTGCAAAAGCTATTGTCTTGAATGCGAAGGGGCTTACCTTTGAGTAGCCAAAGTCGCAGATCTTGATGAGTGGTCTGGTTGTACTATCCAGCAGCGTGTTCTCCAATTTGATGTCCCTGTTTGCAACACCCTGCATAGCATGAAGCCTGTCTGGCCATGTTGCAACTGGTATATTATACACGACGCACTGCACAAACGTGGCTTAAATAGTTAAAAGAATGACACGCCCTTATCGAACCAAATGGTGCAGGAAAATTGCAAGTCATTACATGGAATATCGCATGCAGTCAGCTTGCTGGATGGTACTGACTTGTACGGTAGAAACTTCAGCTTCCATTGGTACCAAAACACTATACATGACACGTATTCTGATGCCTACTTGGGTGGTGAGCAACAGGGAAGGGCACTTGCATTTGTGACTGAAGCAAGGATGCATTAAAAAGCAAGCTCACCATTCTATGGCAGTAGTCTATGGCAATGATGAGCTGCTGGAAGTACCAGCGAGCATCTGCTTCTGGGAGACCCCTTTGCCGGACTACTAGCTGAAACATGTCACCTCCCGCTGCATACTCCATAGCAATAGCCATGTATTCATCTGTCAAAAAGACCTGCAGCAGCAGACTCATTGTTCTGACACCTTCACTGGTCAGAGCAGAGAGGCGCTGTGTCTGCAGAGTTGCAGAGCTGTTGATATGCATACCTCTCTGAGCTCTATGATATGCGGTTGGTTCAAGCGCTTGTGATTCAGGATCTCTCGTTCTACATACTTGGAGATCTGCAGCCCAGCACATGTGTTTCAAAAGACCGAAAACCACAACGAAACTGGCCATTGGAGGATGTTGGGAGTTGCAATACGACATTTGCTCACAGCTCTACAGAGACAGCTCACTTTTTCCCCTCGCTCGATGAATTTGATGGCTACTTGAGTCCCAGTCTGTGTATCCAAAGCCAGCTGAACAAATCCGAAGGTTCCACGATTCAAGTCTCGTATCTGTGAAGCCATTCTCACGTTTCGACCTGCCCTAGCTCATGCGCGACCGCTAGCAACGTTGCCGGACTCTGCAGGCGTACCTTTCTGTATCTAGCATGACCTAGCAGGGGTTCAGCGATACGAGGAGATATCGGCTGCATCTTCAGTACTCAGGTAGTCTTGTGCACACGCACTAGTCTTGCAACAAAGATTCATACGAACATCCTGAGAAATTTTGCTGGAAAATCTGTGTTCGAGCACGCTGTCTACCGCCAGCCACGTAACGTCATACGTCCTACACCTTAATGTCTGTAAGGCTTCAAGGAATTTGTGTCGACATTTGAGCAACTCGATCCATTTCGCAACATGTCTTGGGTGTCCTTGCAAGCTTATGGAGAAAGTCAAAGACAGGAACGGGTCGAAAGAAATTAGAAATGTCGAGTCAAATTAGGCAAGGTGGCATTGCAGGGACGAAATTAGTAATTTGAAGCAGGTACCTTCAATATGTTTCGTTGCCTCCTTCGTCTGTAAAGCGGGAAGAGGAAGTTTCTACAGTTCACAGTTGGGTCTCGTAGTCTGCCTACTGTTGTTGGCCTCTTCGCCGGTGGCCAGCATGTTGCCAGGGCTGACTCAGTGACTGATAGGGTGTGCCCACATTGTTGTGGTGTTGCTATTGCAGATGAGTTGCATAAGATAGTAGTTCTGTTTGTCCCAGCGGTCGGTGAGTACCCTAGGGCCTATTAGACATGAATGCCCAGTTCTTGAGCTGCTTCAGCACCGGTATGCTGCTCTGTGTTCCACAAATACTGACACTGTCAGGTCTTTCATTGCGCAGCAGGATCACATGCAGATTTCAACTTTGTTCTGAATTGTCTTGATTTCCCAATTTTTTTGTCTGCTTCAATATGTGTTCAGACTCCCTAGCTGGCTACAGCTTTGTAATTTTTCTCTCTCTCTCTCTCATTGGTGCCAGAATGCAAGGCTCGCATTATTGTAGCATTGAGGTGTGCCAGCAGCATGGTCGAAGTTGGAGTCAATGTCCACTAGTGAGGCATCTTCACCATTTCACTGCGCGCAGTTGTACTGTGGCATGCATGAGAGCAACAAAACTTACTGCTGTCCTTGCCAAAGAATTTACAAGACTGGCCATCACTGCAAACATCGCTATCCTAGACAGTCAACTATACGACAACTGTTTACCCTGATCATGCAATCAGATGCGCATGGACCTTGACCATGCAAACGATTGCGCATAATGTCAAGGTGACCATGCTAAAAGACAGGTCGGCCAAGCTTCTGATGACAGCCGTGCCCACGCAATCCCACAGGATGCCAGAAAAGGAAGGCAGCCACAAAAAAAGGGCTTTTGTAGTTCAGAACACCGGCAACCTGATTCAACGCCAGAGTGTGCTTGAACAGGCTGCACTGTAGCAAGCTAGAGTTCAATGCCAACAGGCTGTTCTAAATGCTGGCGCCCATACCCCACTCATCAAAGGAAGATTCATACTGCTCAGCATCCATTGCATCATCAATGTACTCATCATTGTCCCAGCCAGCAGGGCCTGCAGGAGGGGTCTGCGCTTCCCGTACAATCCGGGAAATCTCCTCTAAACTCTGCATTGACAGCAGCACCACTCAACATTCCTGAACGCACTGCACAGTGCTGCTGACTGGCAACCCAGAGACACTCAGTGTTACTGATTGATGACGCCAACAGCGTCATAGACGTACTTCACCAGTCACAGACACTTGCAACACTGGCAACATCAGGAAAAGCTTTGCACATTGACGTGGCATAAGCACTGCCGAGAATGAGCGATTTACGTCACAGTCTATAGACTGCCTTTCATCTTTCACGCAATGTCTGTGAGCTACAATGCTTCCGTGTACAGGCAAGACGCACAGAGTACTGAGTGGATACTTATGCCAGATGAATACCTGTAGTCCAGCGCCAGGCGGTGGCAAATTGTCATTCATCTCTGCAACACCTGGCGGCAAATCCTTCTTGTACCACACATGATTTTGGATCTCATGGACTGTGATCCTCTTTGCTGGGTCTGGCACTAAGATCTTGTGCAACAGGTCTCTGCACTCCTTGGAGACCTTCACGTGGGGTGGGAACTCATACTCCACTTGAAGTATTCTCTGCAAAAGATGACAACACAGCAGTCAGAGGATACCCAACACACGCCAGTCACACGGTCTGTTGGATGAGGACCCCTAGTGAACAAGGTCTTCACAAAGCATTGCATGAACAGCCTGCAGCAGACAAGTCACAAAGTTCCATGACAAGCGCAAGTCTAGCAAGTGAACAAACTATGACACACTAGGATCCATTGCAGGCTTGCAGCCCTTTTGGCAGCTGCAATTTGCCTCGTGCACGCATTTTATGGGACGCTGGCAAAACAGCAGACCACATGCTTGTGGCCAGAGACCACCATGTGGCTAAGGCCAGCTGCAGTTGCTGCATCTGATGCTGAGCGTCGTCCACCAGGCCTGTTTCTTGGGTCACAAAGGCAAGCAGACTATAAACGTCTGAGACTTGCAAGGAAAAATGCCTATGGAGCAGTGTTTTGGAGAAATAAGCTTAGTGTGGGCTGCTGACCTGGATCATCTTTTGCAGCTTTTTGTTATCATGCTTATCCTCTGGCCGCTCAAAGGGGTATGCACCCACTAGCATCACATACAGCATGACCCCACAAGACCATATGTCTGCAATCTGCACACAGAAGCCCTGCAGTTAATACTCTGTGGACTGCTGCTCAGGGTACAGGCAAGGCTCTAGCTGAAGTTGCATCATGATGCTGATATGATTCCTTCTCAAGTTAGACTTTGTGGTGTGACTCCTATGTTGTCTGAGGTGTGCATTACAGATTAACATGCTTCAGCTGCAATGGAGCTTGAGCGATGCATTGCGGTAAACATTTTGCCCAGGCTGTTGAACAGCCTGTCTGGACAGAGATGTCCAAGGAACCCAACCTGTGTGACTCTAACAAAATCTCATAACAGATTTCAGCACAGAACATACAATCAGGTGACTGCTGAAGAGACAACAAAATCACCTTGCCATCATACGTCTGCCCCTTGGTGGTCATGATGACCTCAGGGGCCAGATAAGCTGGCGTCCCTACTCGAGAGCCAGGCGCTGACTGGAACTTCTCGTGCTGCAGCAGCACCCATAATGTGAACAGACCATAGATTTTGTGACCACAGGTATAAGCTGGTGGAGTGAAGTGATGTCTCAAGTCATTGCAATGAAACATACCTTGCTGTACCCAAAATCGCATATTTTCAACAATGGCCTAGGACTTCCATCTAATAGCGTGTTTTCCAGCTTGATGTCTCTGTTTGCAACACCCTGCAAAAGGCAATAGGGTCAGTTTGGCTTGCTGAAAGGTGCAATGCTGGCGCCACAAGTTTTGCTGGAGGGTCCTGAAGCATGTGGCATCTGAGCACCAGCAGATAAATCAGCCAATAGCTGCTGTCTGGTGTTTGTGTGCACTTGGTGCCTAAAGCTTACCATTCTATGCACATAGTCAACACCAACTAATAGCTGCTGAAAGAACCATCGTGCCTCGCTTTCTTTGAGACCTCCCTTTCTGACCACATGCTCAAACATATCACCACCAGCAGCATACTCCATGGCAATGGCAAGATACTGCTGTGTTACAAAGACCTGCATACGGGAGAGGTCTGGGACAAACGATTGCACAGAACAGCAGCACTGCACCATGTGCTGTATCATCATCATGCACCACATGCTCGGCATGCATGCTGAGGCTTCATCCGGTCACACATACTATGACTGGTGGTGACAATCACTGCTTGCTGATCTGAATAGCATTATATAGACCATATCTTGATTTGCGCGAGGTATCATGCTGAGAAGCCACTGACCTCCTTGAATTGGACAATGTGAGGATGCATCAGAGATCTATGGTTCATGATCTCACGCTCAACATATTTGGTGATCTGCAAGGGACAAAAGTGCCTTGAGTGAGCAGCTGCGTGCAGCTGTGCTGCTGTGATTGGGCGATGACCAGTGCTTTGCTGACTGTTTGATGAACCAGCTGACAGGTCACTGTACCAATATGCATAAGAGCTGGAAGCTCTGCGGCTGTTCAGCACAAGTCATTCGAACACACAAACCTTGTCTCCACGCTCTATGAACTTGATGGCTACTTGTTGACCAGTGCTTTTGTCCAAAGCTAGCTCGACAAATCCAAATGTTCCAGCATTCAAATCTCGTATCTGCAAGACAGCAAGGTGCAATTTGAGGTGTGAACAGAGCACTGTACCGAAAAGCCCAGACATGACTGCTCAGCCGCTGAAAAGCTTGGCAATCCAGCAGAGCCCGAACCAGCTGACCTTAGAGTACTTGGGGTTTGCAGCTAACGCTTCTGCCTTCTGCTGGGTCGTCATTGCTTGTACGGGCCGGACGGCCCTTCCGACGAGCAATCACCTGCTTACGAACCCCCTATAACCCTCCAGAAAAGTCACTCGGAACGGTGAGTGCCAGTTTTGGCAGCTATAGGACAGCAGGCTCAGTATCTGACTTAAGTCTGCCCAGGCTTAAGGTTGGAACACCGTTAGTGTTGTTTCAAAGGTGACAGCAGTCCCCGGAATTGCAGAGGTAGGTTTGCAGGCCTGAGGCTTGCGTGAACCGAGGTGGCAGTACAATTCAATTTTTTATATTCGGACAAAACATATTTGGTGTAGGCGGCCATGGGTCGTAGGGTCGACTTCTGTATGGGTTAGATTGGGGTACGCCGGTGTCCGCTTCCTCGTAAACGTGATTGACTGGTCAGGCAGCTTCGAGAGGCAGCACAGCATGAGCGAAGGAAGTTCAGAGTCTCCATAGGCTGTTGCTGAAACGACTTTGCTGCCGGTATTGCTGTGAAATTTGCCGTTGAAGTCAAGCTGTGTTGTACGAGCACTCCGTTCTCGACCTAAAAGCGACAAGCGTGCGTTTTCTCAAGCGCAACAGCAAGTTGAGACAAGCTGCTGGTCTGGGATGTGCGTCGCAGCTTTTTGTATGTAGCCCTTGAGTATGGTGATCAGATAACAGTTTTTTGTATGTGGCCCTTGTGTATGGTGATCAGATAACCGACCCCTCCACAAGTTTGCCCGGTCAGGTTGCGTCAATGGTCTGGCTGCCGCACTCGCAAGAAATGTGAATTTGCTGCAGCGTCCCTCAGCGCAGCAAGTTGACCTGTAGGTCCTACAATAAAAACTCGCTAACACGTTAATAGCTGTACGCTAAGTAGCCTAAAGACACCAGCTGCTCACTACAGGCAATTGCACCTTAGGTCCAATGCCAGTGCTACATATGCAGCAACTCTGGCATCTGTTTAGTCAGCTTGGATCTGGCCAACCACTGTCGCACCAATTGGAAAAGGGTGTATGAATCCATTTGCTGATGACAGAGCCATGCCTGCTCATCACAACTCATCTCTGCTGCTGCCTGACAATCCACCTTGATAGGTGTCAAGAAACTCTGTAGCCAGGCCAGCATGCAGAGCAGCTCCCAGCTTCAGCACTGACTCATCCAGCTTGAATTTTGGCGTGTGCAGCCCATGTGTGGTGCCTAATTTCTCATCTCTGATTCCAAGGAAGGTGAAGCAGGCTGGTACTCCAGCTGTGTGACTGTAGAATGAGAAGTCTTCTCCTGCCAGAGTAGGAACAGCTTCCTTCACTCTGCTGCTGTCGTCAAGCACCCTGCATAGAAATGTAACTTTCAAAATGAACAGAATATCAGCGGATGACAGGGATTGTTGTCATCAGATGGTAGTACAGTAAGTTCACATTTGCATTGTGGATAGTCAGTAACAGTGGGCCAGGTGAATCCTGTGCAGCTTGGCAGCAATATTAGGATAATGGACTATGGCGCAGCAGTATATTTCTGAACATGCAGTGTTGCACTTTACTCACCAGTAAAATAAGTTGAGAGCCAGTATGTTCACTTCACAGTGCATAGTCTTGAAGGGGAGATATGTTAGCTTGCATCCTTGAAGCTGCCACCTTCTTGATGCATGAGAACCCAGAAAGCAGAAGGCAATCACAGCATATTCAACCCACTGGCCTTGCACATATCTTTGCAGCCCAGCTTGCAAAGCTGGTAATGGCAGCTTTGTCTGACTTTACCTGGCTCCCACATCCTTGACAAAGGCGGCCAAGGCAGGGTCATTGACTGTGGGGGGGTAGTACGGGTGTGCTTCTTCCATCCAGTCAATCTCTGTGGAGCAGCCGTATGCTGCAGCTGTACTGGTCATGATCTGCACCATGCACACTAATCTGCCTTAAATCTGCTGCATACATGCTGGCCTTTGCACTGCCCAGCTGCATCACGTGGCCACATGCCACACACCACCTTGTCAAGCATATAGTAAACTGCTGCACGCAAAACAAAGCTGTTACCTGCATGCTGCCAGATCGATGTCTGTTCAGTATATGTGATCTTGCAAAATGCCTGCACCCACCTCATACATCCTCTTCTTCATGCGCACCATGCCCTCATGAGTAAGAGATCTGTAGGTGGCCCCTAGCTTGACCACGTCAGGAATGACATTGTAGGCGTTCTCGCCGGTGTTGAAGCGAGTCATGCTGACTACTTGGGAGTGCAGTGGGTCTGTCTCTCTAGCAATCACTGTCTGTAAGACATTCATGTTTGAGGCACGTTGGTCAATGCTTGTGTTGCATAAAACATTGAGAGGCATACTAGTGCAACTCAGGTCTTATGTTGGGGTGAACCTTGTTTATACTACATGCTGCTGAGTGTTACCTCAGGACCTACTTGATAGCAGCAGTCTGATAGCCTGTGCAAAGTCGCTTGACTGAACGTATCCTGTTCTGCAAGACAGCTATTTGTGTCTGCCTGTGAGTCCAAGCCAAGCTGATGCAACAGCATGAGGTGCATTGTTGGGAGAAGTGGGGATTTCAAAGGGCTGGAGAAGACAAGGGAACGGAGGAGTCCTCAAGGGCACTGATAAGGGACAGGCAAGAACCTGAAGGCAGTGGAAAAGCAAGGAAGCAAATCTGCAGAGAAGTGACAAGGAGGACAAATACGGGTGACAGGAACAGAACGCAGTGACAAGAGCAATGGACAAACCTGAGCACCAGAGACAATGCAGAAGTTTGCAATGGGCAGAGACACCAAGGGGAAGGGGTAGAATGCGAAACACAGTCAAGGCGTAACATGAGAAACACCGATGTTGGACCAAATAGAAGTGAAATGCAGCATCACTGGAGAGCAAGCAGGAGGCAAGACAGACCTGCAGGGCAGTCACGATAGCTGCTCCCGCCACAAGCGGGTCCACAGTGGTGTGGGGCATGGCTGCATGACCCCCCCTGCCCCTCACTGTCACATTGAACTGTGCTGCAGCCCCCATGATGGTGCCTACACCAACGCAGCCACAACAACTTCTCAAGCTGGGACATTGACCTGGAAAGTCGCTCCAGAACATGTGTCTCTTGTTTTCAAACTGTCTAGCTTCAGAGATGGAGATGAGGAAGCATGCCGTGGGACTGTACATGTACATCTGCAATGACTGCAATGCCTTCACTGCGCATTTGTGCTGATGCCACATACAGTGGCAATGCCAGATGCAAACACTGTACCATCTTCGCTTGTACTGATCAGGTAACAGGTAACAGTAAACCGCTATTTTCCCAGGCATAGCCTCTTACATGCAAAAGGTACTTCCACCATGCTTTCTACAAATACAGCATGTTGGATGTGAGCCAGCCAGTGCCTTGATACCTGGCTGGTCTTGCTGACCAATCATATCAGGCATGGAATAAAACCACTTGAATGGATGTAAAACATAACAGCAGGCAGAATGTAGCTTGTGTATGTAGCTTGTAGCAGCCTATTAGAAACAAGGATCAGGATCTGTCCCTTGGTACCCCAGTACCCCAGTGGTATCCCTCCTGACTCCCTTACTATTGCTTCTCCCTTTTTGAGTTTCAAAAGTAAGGATGAGATGAGCAAAATGGATAGAGGGCGGTACCTGCTTTAGTCAAGATTGACCCCGAAGGCGAAGCAGGCCAAACGTGGAATCCAAAAATGGCTTTCACGTCCTTCAAG
>JAABUO010009777.1_pt1 | contig 10694 bp, 16 predicted proteins | sample 5559291 | NCBI WGS metagenome assembly JAABUO01 (sample SAMN10711878, study PRJNA513372) | rock metagenome | isolation source: Antarctica rocks | place: Antarctica: Victoria Land, Finger Mt sud
TTGGCACGGTGAATGTCATGCAGCACTTGATTACGAGCTCAGAGAGGCAAAACCTTAGCGAGCAAAGCCTGACAGTCCTTGCCTTGTGCAAAGGCTTGAGATGGAAGGTATCAGACACATGGCTGGCTGAGTGCAACAGAGGCTGCATATGTCAGACTGTGTCATCTGCCAGGGAATGTCTACTGAGAAAAGTGGACTTGTTATGGACTGCACCCTGACGTTGAACGTCAGGTGTGCATGGGCAATGCCTGATGAGCATGAGGCAAAGTTGTCAATGGTGTGACACTGGCAGTGTGCTAAAAAAGCACAACAGAACAACAAAAATAATTGTCAAATACATCAGATCAGATCAAATTGAAGGTGGATGTCACCTCAGCTTCCACCTCAGCTTCTGCCTTAGCACGCTCCCGAGTAGGGTAGCTCCTAACAGGCTGTACTGCCTTCTTGTCTTTACCCCTACGCCGCCTCTTGCGCCCCCGGCCAGTCTGCTCTGACTCGTCACCACTCACGGACGCACGATCAGCCTCTTCCGTTTTCACAATGCCATTGGCCAGACTGTCACTCTGCTGTGCGCTGCTGCTGGCAAAGCTGGTGACCTGACATGCGTGCTGAGAGTGAGCATTTTAAAGGCAACGCACAAAATGCACAAAGAGGCTTTACGCCTTTACACCTGGCAGACTGGCAAAAACATGACTACAGTCAACAGCAGATTCTGTGCCTGCCATGTATGTTGTTTTACAGGTGGTAAAGCATGTTGACAACAAAGCTGACTCTTTGAATCACAGTGACAGATTGTCAAAAACCTGGGAAAACATAACACTGAAATCTCAAGATGACTGCCATTGGGCCAACATTTGTGGTGAAACAAGTGGTAGGTACCAAGAGGCTTTCAGCCTGGGTGATATGCAGCCAGTATTCCCACTGCTGGTACATGATGCCCTTCCAGTGGGGCTGACCCTGGCTAAAACGACACATGCGCAAAATGCATTTATGATATTGATGCCTGGCCGAAGTCATGAATGCTTGGCGCATGTCTATGAAGCAAACACGAAAGTGAGAGAATTGGGCTCTCTTGAGCAGCCGACCTGCTCAGGTGCTTGGGCAGCCTCTGACTTGAGGCTAGGAGCAGGCGCTGGAGGTATGTGGGTGCAAGGGGGGGAGGGCCCAGCAAGGCCAGGGCCTGTGATAGGGGCGCCCTGAGTGGCCTCACTGGCTGTTGCATCAGCGTTAGTCAGGGCAACAGGCGTCACGCCTAGGTAGCTGCTGGTGCAGTGAATGTCTGAACCTGCAGAGATGACAGTGAGCTCTGTATATTGGCAGTGGAGAGGTACATTATTGCTGCACGCATGCTGTTCGGACAGTAAATAACTCATCTATCTGCAAACTCATTGAAAGCTTGAGAGCACACAAAGGCAACAGACACAGGTGCAGATCAGTCCACCTTGTAACAGCAACGCTCAAAACAGAATGCAGACTGTTGACGAAAGACATCACTACTACATGGTACAAATAGATTTGCTGCAAAATGCAGTGAGAAACTTTGTAAAGGAGACCATCTCAGCTCAGAAATGACCGCCTACCTTCACCTGGGACGTGGGAGCAGACTTGCTGCAAAACACGGTCCAGATCTTCCAGGGAGTATCTGTAGACGAGGCGCCACCTGGTAGGGTCACACTCACACAGGTTGTCTGCATGATGCAGGCACACACGTCTGCCCGGACAGCAGTCACACTCCAGCCCACTGACATGCAGGTACAGGTGGCAGATGGCACACTCTGCTTCATCCTTATCATCTTTGTGGAAGCCCTTCAGGGCATCAGTGCGCCTGGAGCGCTTGACACCTGTGAATGCACAACCAGAAGTCCAGCTTTTGGTCAGTCTCGCCATCAGAAGAAAGGCTAGTCCTGACCAGCAGGAGGTGCCTTTCAAGTAGCTCTGGACACTGATCGACGACATATGTGTGCGTGTATAAACGGCTGATGAGTTATCAGAATAGTCAGGCATGCATGTATTGAGCTGGTTCATAATGACGTCGAAGAGCAACAAACTTCTGCAATTGCAGTGTGGTGTCTCATATGCACAATGAAGCCGTGCAGAGGCAACCAACCAGTAGACCAAAGCTTGCAGCGCCACTGCCTCTCCTCGGCAATGACACGCTGCAAGTCCTGCTTTGCCCAGAAGCATGTCTCAGGGCTGTCATCAGTCTTGGCAACCTGAACAACCACAGCAAATGGGTGTTGGTGTGCATTCTGCCTGCACAAAGCTGCATGAGGGCTGACGTCTTGACAAACCCAGGCTCTAAAGCAGGAGCATTGTGCACTGTTCATTGATGTATGTTGCTAGAAAGTTGCACAGCACAGCACAGCACAGCACAGCACAGCACAGCAGAGGACAGCACAGCACGCGTCCCACCTTGAGGAGCAGCCCCTCATGAGACACAACAGAAGGCTTCCTGAAAGTTCGAAACCGTTCTGTACCAGCACTCCCAAACCTAAACCAGTCAGCTGGCGCAAAGTTGACAGCCTCTGCACAATTGAAGCCCATGTTGAAGCCCCCATGGTATGCATTGGGGAACGTGATCACAAACTCCCCCTCATGCTGAGTGGCGCTGTACACAGGGACGTCGTACTGGTGCAGGATCCTGGGTGATAGGAGCGTAGTGAGATGAAACAGCAGATCTGGTTGCCTTTCAAAGTGGCCTGGCAGGGCCTTTCTGAAGGCCTCCTCAAAGAGGTGCCCTGCTGATCCAGGCACACCATACCACTTCTTGGCATCACCCCAGTGGTGATAGTTGATGGAGTAGAACATGTGATCCTCGATGTGCCAGCAGAAGCTGGAGAACATCATGCCAATGTACATCCAGGGCACCACCACACCGGGGATAATCTCCTCAATGTGGCGAAGCATGGAGCCATATGTGCCGTCCAGCTTTGGCAAATTGTTCAGATTCCAACCGTGCTCAGCATAAGGGCTGTCGCTTGAGCCCTGCAAAAGGTCATTGGTTGGTTGTTGGTCTGACATGCAGGCCACAGTGCAGTGACAGCTGTAATGTGCTGTGTACATCACAGCATGAATGCTAGCATAGCTAGCATGAATGTTGCGATGAAGTACAGATGCTTTGGGGCTGTGCAGCCTGATGACACTGACGAGCTAAGCCTGTTTTAGGTGAACAGTTGCACAGCTTCTGTTTGCAGGCAGCAACAAAAGTGATGCTCAGATGGGCTGCTCAGAGGGGATTTGGCTGCTGTTATGACTTGCCTGGAGTGTGTTGGCTCATCACGTCATGACACCGTGAAACTCAGTACTGCCAAAGGTTATGTGAATCACATTGCAAGCAAGGCAAGTAGGTTGATATGAGCTGTGTGATGATTGAAATTGGAGGTAATCTTGTCGTGTTAGCATGACATTTGCAGAGTTGCAATGGTCCACTGGAGACACACAAGCTCTGTTGAAGAGGCTGCTGCGTATGAATACAGTACCAAACTGGAGTGTCATATGGCATAGGCGATGCTGTCCTGCAACTTGCAGGACAGTCTCCTAGCATCTGCATCAGGGGCAATATGCAACACAGGGCCATACTCAAGACCTTCTGCAGGAAACCCTACAAGACAGGGCCATACTTTTTGTGGGAAACCGCTGCCTGTGATGGTTGTGTCAATGTCAGCACCATACAGCACTTCTACTGGGTCCTCAGCCTCCTCCACTACCTTCCAGAACTCAGCCTCGATGGCTTCCAGACTAGCCTGTAGCAAAGTGGGCATGGTGCAGACACTGACTGAGTGTTCAGCCTTGGAAACTAAAGCATGTATTGTAAGACAACTGTCTCCTCCATCATGCAAGGTCAGGCAAGCTATTGAGAATGTCTGCCTGGGCAGGCAAGCATGGCTTTCTTAAGGCCCATGTGAGCGATGTGTCGGCTCAAGTGCATGTGCAGCATACCATGCCAGGCTGTATGTGTTGGATCACTACTGCCGCACTGCACAGCTAGATGCAATGACGGCATTCTATGTACTGCCAGTGCATACCTTCTTGGCAGCAGCTTGACCCCCAAAGAAGTTTTTCTTGAAGGTTGCAGCCGTCTTCTCAAACTCATCCAGGCTGTACTGCTGTCCTTCAATGAAACCGTGCGCGTCCTCTGCCTTGCACGTTGGGCAGAGCCACTCACCCTCTGGAACCTGTTCCAAAGGCGGGGACAGGCAGAAGAGGTGACATCCTCTATCACAGCGGTCACACAAAATGATTTTTTCTTCATGGTGGCCTCCTTTGCACAGTTCGCAGTTGAGTGTGAAGATGTTGTCTGGAACCCGTATACGGTCGGAGGCTTGACTTGCTGTCTCGGAATCCTGCGACACGTTGCAGAATAAGCCGTAAATGTTTGCGTCGTCACGATGGCCTAAATGCAATGGAGCGAAAGCCGCAGCCGGGCGTACCACTCCCAAAGATTTTGCTCGCTTCCTCGGCGGTGCTTGCTCCTGCGGGAAGCTAGACAGCCCCATGATAGCATTGAGGATATCTGCTGCCTCCTCTGCATCATCCCGAGGCTCGCTTAAGCGCTTGGTCGCCGCAAGACCAGCGTGCCCCGGTGGGCCTTGGGAGGCATCTGCACTGTCCTCTCGTTCCCTATCATACTCTTCAAAGGCCAACAAATGCTTCTGATACACTTGGCGAAGCGTATATGCTGCGTTGTTACTCTTGTCTTCCAACTGCAGGACCGACGATGGGCACTTGAGGTACCAAGACCACCAGCAGTGTTGCAGCAGATTTCCAGCTGCCCACCTGCAGTATGCGTCCCACGTCCCTCCAGCTCTTGTTTTGGGTCACAAGCTCATATCCACCTCTTCGCAGAACAGCTTTGTATAGTCTGCTGAGGTCAATCGGTGTCCCACCAAACACTGGGGCCTTCTTCACAGGCCTGCCTGTGGACTGCAGAAAAGCTTCAAACTCTTCCTGAAACAGGTCTGCTGCCTCTTGAGTGTCTGGTCTGTCTTGTAGCTCATGCACTGACTGTATGCGAGTCTTGAAGCGAAAAGTTGCTCTGTCAATAACGTATGGAGGCTTCCAACCAGCAGGGGGAATGACTTTGCAAATGCCATAAGCTTCTGCTGTGGGACGAATTGAAGCGATATAACGCAAGGGATGCTCAAATTCCTCAGACGTTGGCCTAAACACAGGGGCTTCTGGAGGTACGAACAGATCAGAATGCTGGACTGTTCCGGTCACAGAAGGCATGGTGCCCTTGTTTACACTGTAGTTTTATTCGCGGCCTGTAATGCGAACGAGCGATGCTGATAGATCGCCCATCGCACTCAAGCATGCATTAGCGCAAGTTTGCGCATGCTGGTGAACTCGCGATTCGACTAGATCGGCAGGTATCGCTTGTTAACTTCGCTGTGCAGATGCAAAATGCTGCGAAAAAAATCAACTTTTCAACAGCGATATAAAAGAAATCAAGAAGCCCTTGTAGTCTTCTTCCTTGCAGGCGTTTCACGCAGCCGTCGTGGCAAACTTTCCGTGTACCAACACAAGGGTATGTACCAATTGGACTGGATGGCAATACAAGGTTATCAAAAAGCAGCACACCATAATGACAGTGCAAGCATTTAATTATAAAACAAGTATGAGTGTAAAATCAGCCCTTGAGATAATCTACATCTTGCCTGTTCATGACTGCGTACAGACTGCCAGTGATACAAGCTGTGCATGCACAACACGCAAAACCCGGTTTTGAAAACCGTGAAAGTAAAAGTACAGTGTATCGCGCTGTTCGCAGTCATGCATTACCCTGGACCAAATGACTGTGGTATAGATGATGCGTGAGTGAAGTCGAACGGTCTCAGAGAAACCTGTGAGGCATAATCAGAGTGCAAAGCTGTATCACTTCTAGATGATGTGCTTGGGTCATGCCCCAGTCAGATGGCATGTGCATGCTGCTAACTCCTGAGAGTGCGGGAACCTCAGCTTGTTTTCCGGTGCATTGCATTGATCAATCATGAGGTGTGCAGCATTTGATTTGTCACTTATTAGTTTGCAGAGCTTCTGTTGACATACTTGACGATGACAGCATTTGCTGTTGCCTCAATGGCCTCAATATCATACATGACTGACTCCCAAAACTCTGCAGGTGCTGACTGATACAAATCTTGAGTCAATTGGTTCGCCTCCTCCCTGACATCGGCAGGCACATCTTTGCCTTGGATCACAGCTTTCGCATTGCTGCTTGACGCATGTTCTGATTCAAGTGCAGCCACGACAGTCATTGCGACAGTTGTGGCTGCTTGCAGGTATTCTTTGACGTTTGTGATCCCATGACTCTTTTGTGACTTAAATGCTGACACTGCATCCTTGCAGGCTATGTGCAGCTCCTTTGACTTGGCTTGAGTTGATTTGGTAAAGGAAACAAGACAGTCATACAGGTCTTCCTGCTGGGCAGCTGCTGTGGCCAACACAGTGAGGACAGACAAGTCTTCTGAAGCCAATTGCATCGCTGCAAAAACAGGCTTAGGCCAGTTTTATGGCAGTGTCTTTGTCGCTCGCAGCTTGCAGTCTTTCGCTGTGTGTCGATTTCGTAGTTGAGTTTCGCCGCTGGCCTCGTAGCCTTCAGCTTAGGCCACACATGCAAGCTGCCACTTCTGCGACAAGCAAAGCAAGTTACTTGGACTGCTCTGTCTCTGTCTAAAGCCTATGACAGCTCGATTGGCCACATTGATTTAACCAGACATGAGTGGATACGCTCCGAATGTACAACAGCTTCAGCACACAGCCGATTCTACAGTGTCACGGCTACTGCTGGTGTCCCAATCCGGTTAGTCAGTCAGCCATCACGTGGGCAAGGGCCAGCATTGCTGAGTTGCAGCATACCTGAACCTGACGCGAGGAGTTTGCGCGGAAGCAGGGACGTCGCAGCTGCTCTTATTGATGAGTTTGCGCGCAAGGGCGCGAAAGTCTGGCGACATGCACTCGACCGTTTAGTGATAAAGAAACACTTCTGCACTTGGTCAACAACACACTTGCGGCCTTTGCCGGCTTATGACGCTGAATAAGAGTCGGCAACAACTGCCTTCGACTTGGGACAAAAATTTCGGTCCCGACGATAAGCGTTGTCTGCAAGTGACTGGACTGAAGATCAAATATGTAGGTCAGTACTAACCTTGCGCTGGCCAAAGTGCGCCTGGTCAAAGTGGCTGAGTTTCTCAAGTTTTGCCTACTCCTGAGTGTGAACTTCACTCCAGGCCCTGGAGACGAGGACAAAGATGCTGCCAGTGTTCGTGCTGAGCACCCGGTTCCCTTTGACGTTAGCCTGTACTACTACGAAGTGCAAGTTGTCAACAAGGGGCGTGATGGCTTTGTAGGTATAACAAGTTTTGAAGTGTACATTGCTATTGCGTTATTGTCATCTGCAGGTCCTGCTGAGCAAGCAGCTTGCATTGGCAGCCTGCTTACTTCTTGAGATACCGAGTTTTCAGCTGCACTGCATCACACAACGCTCGCGCAACATATCCAAGCATCATCAAGTGCTTACGTGTCTGCAGCTCCATTTACTGACCTTGTTGTAACCCAACCATCCTCAGCCGCATTGATGAAGCCTTCTGGCCGCTCCAAACAAGGATACGCAGAGCAACAGAGCAAGGAGCAGAGCTGACAAGAACTGGTGAAGCATTCACGCTGCTGACTGCAGGCATTGGATTTTCAGCTCATGGTGTGAAGCTTGACCGCCTGCCTGGATGGGAGCCACATTCCTACGGCTACCATGGGGATGATGGCATGGCCTTCCAAAGTTGTGGCACTGGCAAGCCATACGGCCCTATCTTTGCAACAGGTTAGGCATATTTGCCACAGCACAAACTGCACGCATCAGGCGTGCTTTCCTGGTGCATGCACTTTATGGCTCCCAGGTGCTCTGGCAGTTTCTTTGATGAAAGGTCTGGCTTCGACAGTGCTCCTGAAGCTGTAGGCCAGCGCTGACCATGCTATGGCAATCTGTTCTGTCAAGTCGTGATGCTGTGCTTTCATCAAAATGCTGCGCTTGCATCATGATGATGTCAAACAGTTGCAACAATTACAACAACAATGGTGACACAGAAACTGCTGTCATCAAGTCCTGAAGTCCACTGCTTCAATGCTGCCTGCACTTTGCAGGTGATGTTGTGGGCGCTCTGCTCAACAGAACAACCAGAACCATTTCGTTTGTCAAGAACGGCATAGACTTGGGTGTGGCATTTAGGAATGTAGATGAAGAACGGTTGTACCCCAGTGTGGGATTGCGCACTCCTGATGAGGAGGTGACACTTCAATCTATGGCAAATGCAAGATGTTTGATCTGACATAAAGAGTGTGATATGCATGATCAGCAAAAGCAATGCCATCAGTGTCATGAGTACTGACGGCCTCCTGATGAAAGGGCTCGCTCTATTGTCTGGCACAGCAACTTTGTATTCTCCACTGACAGAAGGGGTGCATCCAATGCATGTCTGGAACGGATCCAGTTGATACCCACTTTCATGGTGCAGCAGTAGCACACAGCTGCTCACCATAAACTAGGGCAATATGCAGCCTTGGTAAACTCACATTCAGTACCTAGACCTTGTGCAAACAATGCAAGTGTCAGGCTTTGTGCGGAAGCCACGACTCCCTCCCTCCAAAAATTGGCAGACAAACACCAGCAGCAGTTGCAATTGCAACAAGTGGTGTGCAGGTGCTAGCCAACTTTGGGGGCAGCAGCTTCAAATGTGACATCTCATCACTGGAGTCAGATGCTCTGCAATGCGTACAGGACCAGGTGCAGCAGACACAAGTGTCCCTCGCCATCAAGGTGACCCCTTTCTGAACACCAATGCCTCACAGGCTCCCTGCCTGGGGCGCTTGCTTTAAGTGCACAACTGGCAGCAGACTACTGCTGGAGACAGCCCATGCTGAGCAATGCAGTTCCAGATATATTTGTTCAGAAAGCTGCACAATCTGTACTCAAGGAAATGTCTTGTGACAACTGTATTCAGTTGGGCATGTACATCAGGTGTTGTCCAGTAATGATTGTAGCCAGCAGCTTTGATGCATGGTACAATGTTCTGCAGGATGTGGATCCAATGGGCATGCTTTTGTTTGACTACCTGGTCCATGAAGGACACTGGGACACAGCAAACAGGGTGGCTGAAGACATTCTGCTTGGCAGGGTTGAAGTGTCTCAAGAGGTTGGTAGTGCTGCCTCTAGCTAGTTCAGACCTGGATTTACAGCAGAGCTACTTCAGCAAGCGATCGTGTCACATACAATTTCACAATGCAGCTTTTGTTCACGTATCCGGCCTGCATCTGCAGGGTTCTTGTGATCCAAAAGAAGTTCCTGCGTCATTTTTTTCACGACATGTGCAGGCTCATTGGCTCATCTTCCTGATGGTTGAAAAGTTTAGTTGTGAATGTTTGCTGCAGGACAAGCAAGATGTTGAGTTTCGACGGCAGGTCCAAGAACACCTTCTTGCTGGTCATATTCCAGAAGCAATGGCCACAATTGAGCAAGCTGTGCCTGGCACTCTGGACAGTCATCCGCGAGTCAAGTTTCAATTGCAATGCCAGCAATTTGTAGAGATGGTATGCACCCCTTGCTGCTTGAGAGTTTTGAACATGCTGTTTGCGCATTACAAGCTTTCTAAGCAACATTGTACGTGTATGCCTTTCAGCCACTATAACAAGCTTGCCTGAAGGTCGCGATGCCACTGAGTTGGAAGTGTGCAATGACAGGTCCGGATAAAAGATGACAAAGGTGCTGTCGTTTTTGGGCGGTCCACCCTCAGCACAGCCAGCAAAACATCTGCAGATCATGAGCTATTACAGGACGCACTGTCCTTGATAGCATATGATGAGCCTCAAAGCAGTCCACAGGGCTACTTGCTGGGTGATTCCTACAAAATGGACCTAGCAGCTGCCGTCAATGCTGCCATCTTAAAACAGAAAGGACGCTGGTCGGAGTCACGGTTAGAGAGGCTGCTGAAACAACTGGTGAGACGTCAGCCTGACGCTTGTCAGATGCTGTTTTGCCGTTCCAATTGTGCTGTGCAATGTTGCACTCAGATGACTCAGCTCGCTTGCTTTGCAGAGGGTAACAGCGCAGCAGCTCCAGTCCATTGGTGAGCCCTCTGCTGGGCTGCTTGACCTACAGAAACTCCTCACAGACCAAGGTCTGAGGAGCTGAGGCCAGCAAGGTAGCAGACAGCATGGTTGCACCATTTCGCACCTACAATGTAGCAGATTTGTTGCGAATGGTCCTTTGCAACTGTGCCGGCTTTCATCATTTCAGACCTCGTGACTGCCTCATGAGCGCTTAACTTTTGAATTAGGCACGCTGGCTCAAGCCACCACAACAAAAAATTTACAGCAGCTTTTTGACAGCTGTAGCTTTGTTACACCGCCAGTCTGCAGTCTGCTGCTTTTGTTGAAGCAAGCTCAATCTGTGCTGCAAGGAGCTCCTACTAGGAGTTATGGCCAAAAGCACCATTTCCAGTCTGAGACTGGCCACCAAAAGCACTACATGCCCAGCTTGAACTTGATGCCAGGCTTAAATTTTGCTGCTACCATGTCATCTTGCGGTACCACTCCCTGGTCATCAATCTGCATGCCCTGCTCAGCCCAGCCAGTTGCAGCTTCAGCGGCTGGCGGTAGTGCATGACCAGCATCTGATACATCTGAAATTATCTGTTGATGCAATC
>JAABUO010009778.1_pt1 | contig 10693 bp, 14 predicted proteins | sample 5559291 | NCBI WGS metagenome assembly JAABUO01 (sample SAMN10711878, study PRJNA513372) | rock metagenome | isolation source: Antarctica rocks | place: Antarctica: Victoria Land, Finger Mt sud
CCAACATGCAGTATTCAAGGACAGAGATAGGGACTCTGCATGCTTGAAGCTCTGGCATTTGCATGAGGCAAAAGCATCAACATGCAGTATCCAAGAACAGATATAGGGACTCTGCATGCTTGGAGCTCTGGCTTTTGCAGATGACACATATACAGCAATGCCTGTTCATCCAGATCCTTGATGTCAGCGCATGTCAGAATTGTGTAGAAGCTCTTGTAGATTAGTTGTACTACAGGTTTCCTATACCGCATTAAGGTTGAGACACTCTTTATGCAGATGCACACTGCTGTCTTGTGAAATGAATGGAGAGAGTATTTTGAGCAATGCATGGGTTGCATGAACTGTGTACAGCAGGCCACTCTTTTGCAGAGCAGCTTCAAAGCATGGCAATGTAAAGCATGCACTGAACCTGGATCTGCATCTTTTGCTGCTCCTGCTCCTCATCCTCAGACCCACTTGCATCCTCGTCGCCCTCCTCACCATCATCATCGTCTTCATCCTCAGATCCTCCAACGCCCAGGATCTCGTCTTTGATGGCCTGTTCAGCACATCTTGCTTCCGTGATTTTGTGAATTGACATGTCTTGCAGGGTACCGAAAATGCATTTTCTTTCTTACTTGACTGCCATGTTGACTGCGGAGCAAAGTGCATGCAACATGCTTAGGGCCATGCCAGCTACACACCACTCACTTTCATCGCAGTGAAGAGCTAGAGTGACTACTGTCTGCAACTGCCAAAACTTGTGAGTGGAAATGAGCGTAACAATGGAGATGCTGCAGATGCTCGAGCCTGCTGCTGCTTGCAACAAGAGGATGATATGTAACTACATTGGCACATAGCAGGTCATTGGCTTGTTGCTAAGCACAGCATAACAGTGATGATGCAGCACATGCAAATTTCCAAAAACACAGCCTACCTGATACTCAGCCTCATGCTGTTCGTACTCAGGATCCACTTTGAAGATGTCCAGACCTGTCTCACGATCCAGCGGGCTGTCCAGATCATAATTGTGACATCTGAAAGTGACATGAACATCAGTCATGAAGATGAAGAAGAACAAGAAAAAAAAAAAGAAGAAGATTACAAGCTTTGGCCGGCCAACAAGTGTGATGGCTCGTGGCAGAGCCTTAGCAACCCTGCCAAGTGTCATTCATCTGTGACAGGCATGTATACAATGGCTTGTGAGCAATCAATGCAATGCACCACAGCGAGCAGTAAGAAGCAACCCCACAACATTGTCCTGCTGAAGAGCAGAATACAGTGATAGACTGTCATACAGCTGCATCATATCAAAAACCCCCTCCCAATCCAACAAAAGTGTCCAAATCTGTGCAGGTGAGGGACAGACTTGGTGAGCGTAACATCTTTTGACAGACGTGTGATCAGGGAGCAGCAACACAGACATGATTTGACACAATTGGTGTCACATCTGGTGACTTTTCATGTGTTTCAACTACTTCTACAGCGCTGCTTGGCAAGGCATACATCTGGTGCTTCTGCGTATATTGCAAGTACTTCTGCAAAGCTGCTTGACAAGGCACACCTAGCATCAGCAGCGTCAACCAGATCCAGGCCGACAGGGATCCTGGGGGGCAGGCCGTGCACGGGCCGGTCGGGGAAGCCCAGCTTGCGGTTGTCCTCCTGGGTCTTCAGGCGGGCCTTCTCCTTGGCGCTGTCTGGGTCCATCACGCCATATGACACCGCTGAGAAGAAGTTCTGGATGAGCATCTGGGTACGAGGCAGCAGAGTGCCTTCCTGTAGGATGGTCCTCAGCCCACTCTGTACCCTGGATGGCATTGTCACAATGCTGGTCAGTGAATGCACCAAGCAAGCCTTTTGTGTTGGGACATGCATGCACAATCACAAAAGAGCATGTTCACTCTATTGGCAAGAATATGCTGGGCGGCTGTGTAGCATTCAAGCATCAGAGGTGAGCAGTTGGCCACGAAGCCTTAGGCTTCAATTTATGCTAGCTTGTTTTGTTTTAGGCGTTGTCATTTGTACTGTCTTGCCTGAGGCAATTTTGCTCTGCAGGGATGTCATTTGTATTGTCTTGCCTGAGGTGACTTTGCTCTGCAGGCACGTGAATGAATGCGCTTGCATCAACAAGACAGTGTCAGAATACATATACACTGTGCACCGCCTATACATGCGCATCACTGCAGCGTGGAAACAGAGTAACAGAGCCGATGAACCCTCATGGCGTAGGGCCTTAGCCTTAGCAGGAATGTGAATTTATGCCGGCAACCATCGGCCCATACACAATAGGCCAATCACAGCTAATAAATTAAAAAAGAGAAGTGCTCACATGGTAAAGCTTTGCGGTGATGTGTCCTCCAAAAGGGCAGCCACATCACGAGCAAACTCAAGTGCGATTTCAACACTATCATTTGTTGGTGTTTCCAGCAGCAGCACCATAATTTCCAGGGCCAAAGCCTCATGTGCAACCTGCTGGTTGCACAGGTGGGCAATGAACTTCAGGCAGCCAACTGCCATGCCTTTGTCATTGCGCTTGAAGGCCTTCAGAAACTGCAGGCGCATGTTGGTGTTAGGATCTGAGCTCTGATCTGCAACTACTGTTAGCAATGCTGTGACAAAGAAAGGCAGAAATGCACAGTCATGTCAGGCTCCATTTGTAGAAACATAAACCAATCTGCCATGCTTTTGTGGGGCATGAGACTGACCTTGAGATGCATTATTAAAACAGAGCGCACATGGAAATGTGCAAAGGGACTCAGACGTAGGCTGCCATGCATGCCTACCTGGGAGATAACCCTCTTCAGCAGAAGCTCTCCAATCTCGGGGAACTTTGTGTTGATGATAGCGATGAGAGCTGCGTAGGTTGGTGTGAAGGTGGGTGACGCTAACTGTGACTTCATGAGACTCCGGCAGAATACGCCTCGCCCTCTGATCAAATTCTGCAGTGAACGCTTGGTTTAGGACCAGGTGACTGCCGCCACAAGCTGTCACAGTGTCCATGTCTGATTTGCTTGACATACAAATATGACACACATGAGGGTGCAATGCACAAGCAGCCTGCGAAGGAGAGAGTTAAGATCTGGCAAGCTGTTATGTACCTCTCTGAAGATGTCTGGCAGGATCTCCTTGATGTTCTGGACATTTACTTTGTTGATGAGTCCATTAAGGGACTTGCGCAGGGCGTCCCAGGTCATGCGCTGAAACTGGGGACCAGACTTGTCATTGGCTTCACGCATCATCTGTGGCACATACACAGCTTTTGTTTGCAATCTCTTACCATGGAAATGCACCAGCTTGTGGCATGCAGACAGTTGACGTGCTGTGGCTGTGGGTGAACAGCTTCACGAGAAATATGATGTAGATACAACTTGCCAGAGCAACTTGCAGGTATTGACAATGCTCAGGAAGATTCTGAGATTGCCTCAGCTGTCTATATTGATGCTCCTGGATGCAGAAAGGACTATAAACATGTGCGCCACACAAGGACTGTCAGTGTTGCACAGCAGGTGCGCATCGTGGTGCCCACATGAGTGTCCCATTGCCACATAGCAAGTCAGTAAGACCCCTTACAATGAAAGGACCATTGCTTCTGAACTAGGCCTTGCTGCAATGCAGGCTACGAACAGCAGCCACAACAGCACACAATACCTGTGCAAGCCTAAAAGGTGGGATATAGGCTCCACCAGCAGGACCGGCCTTCAGGACAGTCCTCTCCTTGGGAGCCTCTGTCACTGCTGCATCTTTTGCTGGTGCAGCAACAAGACTGGCATCAATTGGCTTTCTCTCAACTCTGTCTGGGGCTTTGCTAGCAGGGTCCCTGCTGCCAAGCCTGTCTCGGAACCTGTCAGTCTCTTTATGAGACCTGGAGTCACCCCTGGACCTTGGTCGTCTGTCATCCGTGTGGTCGCGGTGCCTGCTTCTATCCCGCTCATCTTCAGATCTCTGTCTATACCTGCGCACCCGATAGTCAGCTTGACGAACGACATTAGGCAGCCTAGCAGTGCCTGCAGCAGAGCAACAGCAAAACAGGTACCTGTCCACCCTTCGTGGAGAATCCCTGCTGTCGTGCCTTCGTGTCCTGGGGAGTATGAAACACAACCTCAAGGCAAGGCTGTTGCGTGTCCACACAACTTAGCGACCACTATGAGTGATCTAGGGAATGGTCAACAGCTTACCTGGCAGGAGACGGGGTTGGAGAAGCACGCCTGCGCTTGCGTCCGTAATCCTCCAAGTGTCTGCTCCTTGATGCCGATCTTGATCTCGCCATTGCAGATACAGCTATTGCGCTCATTGATCAAACATGTTTTTTGCAGTGCACATGCATTTCTATGGTACAAAAACCCTGCTGATCACGGTAGGTTTCGAGTCTGCCTCAGGAAATTCAGACGCAGGCCTAGACAGGCCTGAAAGGTGCGATCACGACATTGACGTGGGCTAATCAGTGATCTGTGAGATTTGTTACACCGCTCTGTGCTCATGCTGGTACGAGGTTGGCTGAGCCTGACCCCAGGACAAAAGCGCCCGTCAGCACCTGGAACAGCACCTTATTATTTGAAGGTAGTATGTGACAGTCGAGGCGAGATTGGCTATATTTGCCGTATTAACCTGTCCTGTACAAGCTTGGAGATAGAGCTCAGCAACAGCAGGGCATGTTTAGATGGCACAGAACGCCATGCAGACGAATGTAGCATGCAACACAGGTGCAGCGAACCAGCACACGATTTGACAGTAGAGGCTATAAATGGTTGCTACAGCTATAGTGCAGTGACTTGAAGGAATTCCAGCACTGCAGTGTCTCCTCATCATATGCTGATCTTTTCAGTGCTTCACAAGATGTGCCTGATGTAGGCTGTGTATCTGCATGGCAGCTGTTGAAACACAGAACACAATCTGCTATGAACGACATGTGTATTTGGCCTTGAGGGCTGCACCGACTATCTGTGTTTCATGTTACCTCAGCAACGTGCCCATTCAGGACCATGCCAGTTTGCATTTAAGAACAGGGGGCCATTGAAGCATAGCTAGTGGCATGCAAGGCAAAGGCATTCATGTGCAGAGTTCAGAGGTGTGTGCGTCTATGCAATTCTGCGTGCGTTGGGTGCAAATATGAGCATGCCTGACGTGATGACAATGGTAGTGACCTTATCTGATACACACATTCTTAGTCAAAAGACGGGCGTGTGAGACGCAAGTCAGCTCCCTGCCTGACATGGGGGATACAATACCAATACAGTGCCGGTAGGATGCACTGACTATGACATGTATACAGCTGCATCCAAGTTTGGAAAGTCTACCTCCTGTGGTATACACTTTCTTGGGCAACTGCTGCCACCTTCGACGTCGCACATGATCAGCCAACCAGGATTCGACAGGATTAGCAGCTGTGTGCGCAAGCTCTGACCCAGATGATCAACATTAATGCGGTGAAGGTGGCGTCATCTCCAAAGTCCTCGGTTGGGGCGTTTTCTAGTGTAATGTGGGGCCATTTAAGGGGACCAAGCCTGCAGGCCAATTGCTCAATATATTGCATTGGATGCTTTCATATGGCTCTCCGACTCTGGCAGGTTTGCGCTAACGATGTGAAAAGGTAAGCGCTCAATGAGACGCGATATGCTGTTCTTGAGCAATTACTGGCCTGCACCTCAAATGCCCCCACTTTACACTAGAAAACGCCCCATTCGAGGAGATGACGCCACCTTCACCGCATTAATGTTGAGATGATCATCTGGGTCAGAGCTTGCGCACACAGCTGCTAACCCTGTCAAAATTTAATCCTGGTTTGCTGATTATGTGCGACGTCGAAGGCGGCGGCAGTTGCCCAAGAAGGATCCGGAGGAGCATGAGATGATTGCAATCGTAGCAATTGGCCCCAGAATTCTCGCTGAGAGCAGTAAGCAACTGCGCAAGCTCGACACACACGCGCAGGTGTCTGGGGGTCAGCATCCATATGGCTGGCCGCCGAGAAAAACTTGGGAATATTTGATAAAAACCCAGAACCAGGTGGAGATATATATAGCTAACGACGAGACATGACACTCGCATTCAGAAGTGCAAGTCTCACTAGCCTTGCTGTCAACCCGACAGCATGACTATTATTTGTGAACACGGCTTATTTCACTGTCTGCAGCTGAGAAAAAAATGCCACTGCTGCATTCAGCTGTTGCAGCAAATGTATGAAAGCCCCGATGAACCCTCTTTGACGGTCAGAAGCAAGCGTAGAATACCTGGCAGCTGAGCCGCAAGTCTCAAGGTCATCTATTAAGTCAAAGCTGACAGCTGAATAGTAATACAGTGGCAGAGAACAAAAAGAGGCAAACTGTAGATTGTCAGACAAGCAATGCCCATTGCCATGATCATGTATTCAAAGAGAGGCATTCGCCCATACAAGCCAAGAGTGATATTCCAGCACTGCTCCTGAAGAGGACTGAAGGGGGAAAAAACAGTAAACTCTCAACAAAAAAACAAGTCTAACTCTATTGCATAAATGGTATGTCATGAGATGGGACGGCTCAAATGCGAAGCCCTGTCAGGGTGCGCCGTACATGCCTCCATACATGTTAAAGTACAAACTACTGGGATCCATCTGAGCTCTGTGAGCTGCTAGCATCTGTTGCTGGGCTGTGGCCTGGGCAGTACTGAGCTGGGCACCCAGGGGGTTCCCCTGGGGCATAGTCTGTTGTGCATGCATGAGAGCTTGCTGCTGCAGCTGCTGTGCATGCTGATGGGACGGCATTTGAGCTGGGCCAGGAACCTGAAGCTGATTGCGAATCTGCATGCCACCAGGCATGCCCAGCATGGGACGCATAGACCCTAGCATGTTCTGGGCACCCAGAAACCCTAACTGGTTTTGCACTTGCAGCATCCCCAATGCAGGCCCGTGATTTCGGTGGGGCTGATGCCGTCCCCAGGCACACTTCAGGGCTTTGTTACCAATCACTTTGCCATTCATTGCTACAATTGCCTGGACTGCTTCTGCATGGCTTGTGTAGTTGACAAACCCATAGCTGCCTGCACGCATGCACACACACACACACACATCAGCACTTCAAATTAAGACATGGCAGACAAGCAGTGTCAGCTGTGACTTAATGTCTGGAAAAGGGCAGATGCTGTGCGTAACTTGCTCACAACCAAAACCACAAACATCAGCTTATTTGAGCTGAGCAAAATCGAAGCAGAGATTCAGAACGAAGCAGCTGCAAGTAGACATATACAGCAATCAGACGCAACTTTGCAGCACAGTCTTGTATTGTTACAGCACACCTGTCACTAGTTTTCTGGAAATGGCAGCAAATGATACTCTGCAGCAAAGATCACACAGCTACGAAAGCCTTGGGCTGACTAGCTGAGTAGATTGTGGAGGTGGGTCAGGAACACTTTGGACACTGCACGCACCTTTCCTGTAGATCTTGACATCTGTAATGCTACCAAATTGGCCAAAATGCTGCCGGATCTCTGCGTCTGACACATCCGGAGAAACATTGCCAACATACACATTGGCGTTCTGTGGATCAGCTCGGTCCACTGTCGAGGGCTCAAGGCTGTTTGTGTTCTGCTTGTGTTGTGCCCAACCGCACCTGGTACGCCTGCAGTCACAATCCGCTTTGTGCACATGAACTTTGTAGGGCTTTTGAAATGTCTGTCTGTCTGTCTGTTTGTCTGTCTGTGCATGCATGTGACACACTGCTGCAGCATGTCTGCCGTTGCCTGAGAATATCAACGGATGCTGCAGGTTTGCAGATTGTTGCATTTCACCTCACGCAATTATGCTTGACAAGATTGACATTCATGTACATATGTCAAGCTTAAGCTCTGCAAGCTTGCAGAGAGGCAATTGAACTGGCTGATGTGCGGTACTTCAAAATCTTTGCTCTTGATGCACAAGCTTTGCATGATACAAGCATGCTGAAATCACAGGTAAGCAACACCAAATCTACCTGTGACCAACAAGCTTGCCATTCATCATGGCGATGCCATTTTCAGCAGCCTCCTGTGTTCTGAAGGACACAAACCCATACCCCTTGCTCCTGCAGGCAACCACCTTTTTTTTAGACCCTGAACCCATACCATTTTCTAGACCCTGAACCCATACCTGCTGCTCCTACAGGCACCTACCTTCTCCTAGGCCTGGTTCGTGAGCTTATGTTTCTGACCACAACCATTATGACATGCACCTTCACAGAAGCATGGCAGCAAGCCATTGCACATGAGCAAGTCAAACTCTAGCAATGCTGCAAAAGTATCAGTGAGGATGAGATTTGTCCTTTCTCTCAGGTTGAAACATGCAAAGTCATACTTTGGCCAAATGCTGTCTTGAGTCATGGTGTGCTGACAGTCATGCAAGCAGACACTCGAAGAGTTGCTGCATAAAGGTGTGCATGACAGTAGTCTCACACCTGCCAGTAGCATGATCCCACATGACTCTTGCATCTGAGCAGTTGCCACAATGCTCAAAAGCTTCAAATAGCGCTCTGTCATTGATTTCGTTGCTCAGGTCCCCCACAAAGATGTGACAGTGCTGCGACGTGTCCTCTCGCTGGTCCTTTTGAAAAGCCCAGTTGACACGCACCTGCATCATATAATATGCATTGTGTCACTGAAAGCCTTCAGAAATTATACAGTGTCGCACACACTGTGATTGGCCAGTGCCCTTTCTTAGATCTGTGATGCTTGATTTTGCAAAGTGCCAGCTGTTTCAAGATACAGCAGCTGAGTCAGCAGGTCTGTCAAGGAAGCAGCCAAAAGTGAAGCTGACGTATTTTACACTCAGGAGACAAGGGCTGCATACCTCCTGTCCAAAGATGAGTCTACCATTCAAGCCATGCATGGCCACCTCTGCAGATCTGCACAGACAGCTCCAGATTTATTTCTGGTGTAAACATGTCAGTATCACATAGCAGCGGATAGCAACATAGCATTGATCTTAGCCAGACAGCAATGCTTATACCATGCAGTGTGATTGCAGCCTGGACCAGGTATGCTGTGCAGAAGGAAAGCACTGAGCAGGGATGATGGTGCATGCAAGTACCCATGCGCAAACAGCTGCAGTGCTTACGCATGATCTAGGAACTTCACAAAACCATATCCTGCGCTCATGCCTGTGGCCTTGTCCTTGATGACTTTGACTTCTGAAACAGAACCCATTGAGCTGAACAGGTCTTGCAGCTGGGTCTCTGCTACATACGGGTGAAGATCGCCAATGTACAGAGACCGGCAACTGGAGGGATCAAAGGGCCCAATATTAGATGGTTCTGTTGGCAGCTGAAGGTGGTGCTGCATCATGTCTGCAGGTTGCTGCCCCTGCATGGCCTTAGCTAACAGGAGTTGGGATGTTGTGTCAATCGCCAGGTTTGCCGTAGGCCTGAGGATGGTGACAGGATCAGGGCAAGAGCGGAGATGCAATGTGCAGGGGTGGCAATGGCTGGGGCTTCAGCAACCCGCATTCCAAGCTGCTAAGGCAAAGGACAGTTTGGCACTGACTGATCAATAGGGTCGGCGAAGCGACTGGGGCTGTGGGTTGTGCAGACGGTCCCTGCCAGGTCACAGCCGACCACTTGAGACGGTGCAGAAATATTGCAGGCACTATAACGTGAGCTGCGCTACCGACTGCAATAGTAGCTACTGCCTCGCTGGGCTTTGTGCCTGGGCAGACAGGGATGCAGAGTCTTTGCCGACAAAATTCAATGCCACGGGACGTTGCTCGGAAAGCAATGCTACTCTTGGGGCGGTATTAGCGCTGGATCTGCCACAGGCGGACCAGCAAACTTCGCTGTTGCCACAGTGCCGATGTTGCAAGTGCAGGCGGACCCCCTGCTCTGCCACTTGAGCACCTGCAAAAACCCACCAGGCAACTTCCGATCATGCCGTGTAAGACTTGAGGGCGCCAGATATCAGCTGAAGTGCTCATCACGAACACGGCAAGATCTATTTTCCGTCCGGTTTTTGGGAAGAACCAAAGCTTTGAAAGGAACAGACAGAAAGGGTACGATGCACTCGTAGCAGGACAATGTGAGTGGACTGTGCACGACCCATGTATTGGAACTCGGCTGCAATGAGGCTGACGGTAAATGAAGTGCGGCAATGCCTTGACATGCTTAGAACAGACAATCGTATCTTGCAGTTGCCAACAACGAGAACGTGCCACTCTTACCGCCACAACAGCTGACGTCTACCAGAGAGCTCGATACCGTCCTCAGGCGTCCAGGGTCCACGGCTAGCTAACTGGTATATTCAGGTCGTATGCACGTGAAGTTGAACGAAGTGTACGACAGCCGCGAAGTCGTACACAATGAGGTCAGCAGATGCTTTGAGGCACAAGACCCTGGGCGTCTTGTCTGCCCGCACACGTCTTGCACCACACAGACGATGCTCCAGACAATGTTTCAGCCTTCATACGATGTTTCAGCCCAACAGGGAAGGGACTTGCTTTGAGGGCTTCCTCAGACTCCACCGCCCTCCTGTGTGTCACATCACACTGCCATCATGGGCAGCCATGAGGTCCACATGACACGAGCTCTAAACTGATCAGTTGCCGTTCGAAGTTCGTTCGACGAAAAGGTGACTACTACAATGTTTGAAAAGCCCGCCTGGGTGCTGTTCAATCTTTATATGACAACTGCCTGTTGTCCATGAGGGTCTCTGGCTTCAGTGGGGAGGGCAGAACCCCTTCTATGGGGTTGCGGCAGGGTTGCCCGCTCAGTGCTACCCTGTTTGG
>JAABUO010009779.1_pt1 | contig 10693 bp, 17 predicted proteins | sample 5559291 | NCBI WGS metagenome assembly JAABUO01 (sample SAMN10711878, study PRJNA513372) | rock metagenome | isolation source: Antarctica rocks | place: Antarctica: Victoria Land, Finger Mt sud
TTGCATGCAATACGACAGCTCATATACGCCGATCATTGGATTGTCTAAGAGGTTCTAGTGTATATCAAGTTAGCACATGGCATGTCCTTGCAGCTGTTACGCAGCTGTTTCACTGAAGCATGCATGAACAAACATGGCCATGGCCACGTCACCTTTTGGACTGTTGCAGTGAGACTGTTTGTATCACGTGCAAGTCACTGAAAACTTGCTAGAGAATCCGGAGCTTTTTGAGTCTTGATTGTGCAGTGCACAGAAACGTCTTCTGCCTCTGCGTTCATTGGCCACTTCTTGCAGACGTCGAGCACCCACTGCTTGAGGTTCACACTGTTGCGAAGATGGGCCACCATGGTGCAGATGCTGACGTCACAATATTGTGACAGGGAAGCAAGCTGCACTAACTGATCGCTGCTTTCTGCATGAAGTGGCTAATCAGGTCACTAGCAGGTAACACATCACCTTTATGCATTGCACAATCACATCAAGCTCGTTAGCTGCAACGCTCTTAAAGGCAACTTACACGTTGAGTTAAGTTACACGTTAAACGCAGCCCTGTTTGTGAAACTCTCCCAGTGGAACAGGCTAGGTATGCTATAGCCTAGCTAGGACCTTCCAAGGGTTGCAATTACTGTCATGAATTGGCTTGCCATATACATATTGCGGGCAGCAAAATCTTGGCAGCAAAATGTACAACTGGCTTAATCAGCTTGACCTATAGGCTAGCTAGCGATCTGGAATCCTAAAACCTGCAGGTGGGTCACATGAAACTCATGTCATACAGCAGAGCATTGAGAGTCTTCCAGAAAACCCTGACTGTTCAGGCTGATGTATCACCAACGCGTAAAGTTGCCTTCTGCTGCAAAACAGTAATCAAATTAATGAATAAAAAAGATAATTTCATCGATGTCTCATCACGCCAACATGCAGCCATTAACAATCACAGAAGAACGCTCCAACTTTTCAATCACAACTTTGCTACCTAAAACCCAGAAGGGTTTTAGGTTTTGGGTGTAATGGTTACTGATGGGCAGGTGGCTAGCTATGCCCTGATTGTAAGCCCATTGGAGCAGCCCCCCAAGTCTCCAGGGCTGGATGCTACCCCACTGATCACAACTCAGATACATCAGGGGCGGGTGCTGTCCTGGGACCAGCTGCTGAATGAGCTGTTTGGCTGCGACGGTATCATCTCTGCCAGCATGGGCTGCAAGGATCCAGCTCTTGTAGCCCTCACAGGCATTGCCGTGTTTGGACGGGGCCTGGTCAACTGCAAGCAAGGCTCCCGCCCCTTTCGGACGAAAGGAGCCTTCAGGAAGCTCAAGGCAGCCTTCGCCAAGCGCAAAGCAGCCTTACTGAAGGCCTGAGCCTTCATTAAGAATTTACTTTTGCCTTGCTTGACAACTGCTAAGGCCACCAGGACTAGGAAGGCTATGTTGAGGATGACCAGCAAGATAGCAATTGCACTCAAGCGACCAGGTCTCGCAGCATAGTTTTTGTCCAGGAACATGAGGCAGCCCAGTGCTGTGACAGTGACAGTGCCAAGTGCCATGTCCTGCAGAAAATATCAGCTGCGTCAACCACACAACAAGCAAAGGATAGTCAGCAACGTGAAGATGGCATTGGGATCTTGTTGCAAACAGACTGATGCGGTACGCATACTCATCACTGTGCAGCAACCAACATAAAACTGACACCTAGCAGTCAGTACATGTCAGTTGTGACTAGACAACACATATGTTTGTGAGCCTACATCCAAGCGCATTCCTTTCCACAATGCAGCCAGTTGCAAGCATAATGGAGCCTGTCATGACTGTAGAGCAAGGCCATTCATGTGCCTTGTAGTGTAAGGAGGCCAGCATCATGTGTGGCTCAGCAATGCATCCCTGTGCATGTGAGCAAAAGAGACCATGTTGCTTGTCATGCAAAAGAATCGCCAATTCGCTGAGTACACATTCAATAATGCGCATAACAATCTGCACCATGTGACCAACACTGCATCACTGCATCACTCTAGGATTGGCCTGATAGGAATTGTTTCTTGTAGTATGAGCAAATGTGTTTAGCATCTATTGTAGTCTGGCTCTCAAACGTCACGATGCACACCTGGACAATTTGAGGGCCCTCTTGCTCAAATGGATGACAATGAGCCAATGCCAGGCCGCCTGCCATCAAGATGACCAGCATGATGGTCAGCTGAAAGAAGCCATCCAGTGAGCTGGCAAAGACCTGTGCTGCTACCAGGCCTAGGGTTTGGACCAGCACCACTGTTTCCCAGTACCAAAAGTTGTCTCTGCACAACACTTGCGCATCAGGAGTGACTCATGCTAACAGTGGTGATGACAGACACAATGTAAACCCCTTCTGGACACCAGAAAACATGTGTGTTGCCACAATGGATGGAAGCTCAAAGATGGAATGCATGTCATTGTGTGCAAAGGGTCAAGCTGCAACTGCACTGCAGCACAAGGAAGCCCAGGAACAGCACAAGGAAGCGCAGGGACAGCACAAGAAAGCCCAGGGACAGAACAAGGAAGCCCAGAGATAGCACAAGGCACCACCAGCTGTGTGCTCGGCATGCACAAGCATACAAGCCTGTCTTATGTAATCAGTACAAAGCCCTGACATGCATTCCATGGCAACATCATGATGACCGGCTCTGTGCATAACCAATCGCACAGCTCATGCTGATGTCTGCTCATGCAAGAAAGCACACAAACGGCGTTGTGCATGCAAGCGCCCATGAAATGATGAATGCACAGCTGGGTGTGCGGACGACAGCAGATGCCATTGAAGTATGCTTTACAGGCAGCACTAGGCCCACCTGATCATGGCTACATGGTTGATGCAGCCACGCAACACCACATATTCCTAAACTTTTAGGACGCCTTTCACACTTTCAGCAAAGCTGCTGACAAGCGGTCCTTGGCAATTAAGAACAGGCGCTGATATGGTTCATGCAGCAAGTGACAGCACACACAGAAGGCCTAGGCATGCGTCAGCTAGCACTGACCTGTAGCTGCAGTAGAGGAAGGCCAGCCGCCTCTTCACATCAGGTGAGTCAAGGTGACCGCGCTGACGCAGCAGCAGCAGACAAGGCAGCAGGGGGATGACCACACAACCCAGAAGGGCCAAAGGTGTCCCCAGCGCTGCACTCACCACCATTGCATAGCAGTCAGATTACATAAGCAGTCAAGTGCAGTCATGTATCAAATCCCTACTCTGCCTGCCTTTTAAGTGCATGTGCTCTTGAGAAGCTGTGCTGTCTGTATACATTTGTGCAGGCTGTGGACAGTTGTGGATGGTGTGCATACCCACCAGCAGACAGCTTCAGATGCCAGCCGGCAAAGCATTTGACGCTCATGTCGGGAACCCAGTAGCCAAGCGACGATCTAGCCTGCATGCCATCGATACGTCAAACTGCTGCACTTATGGGCATCAACACAGTACTCGCTCACTCACTCTGTCGCTCACTCACTCATTCACTCTATCAGTCACTCAATCAACCAATCAACCAATCTGTCACACTAATTCAAAGCATCTTCAACCACCATGCAAAGATGCACAAGTCAATCCTGGCAATGGCATGCAACTTGTTTGACACCGCAAGTTGAGCATGTGTGGATGCTGAGTCATCAGCTTGCACGCTGACCCTTGCATCAGTCAGCTGCTCAGCTCTGTGGTCACCCATGTCAAGGCTGACAGGCAACATGCATGCTTGTAGGCTGGGAGCAAGTGAATGCTCACTTAAGCTGACCAGATTTCAGCTCGTTGTGCAGGTGACACAACAAAAGCAGGTCAAACTGATTTGTTGCGCAAACTTGACGCGGTGTCTTTGGCCTCAGTACATGCTATCGAGCTTGCATGAAAGTGACAACACTGATACCTTGTTGGATCCTCACCTGGGCATATTGTGGGTACAGTTCATCACTACCAGGAGTAGCAGGGTCGATGGGGTAGCAAGCAAACAGGCTCAGGATGGTTGTCAGCAGACTGGGGTAGTAGTAGAATATGACCGACAGCAGCGTGACGCACAGCCGATTCATCAGCTCTGCCCTTCTGGTGTGCCAAAGGCCCAAGGTTCTCCAAGAGAATGGAGTCATAGCTTGCCAGGAAGTTGCAGCTGGTGGTGTGGGGGGAACCTGCTTGAAAGTGCTTGCCCACCTATGATGACAGGCAGGGAATCACATACAGGCAGCTGACCAACCAGGCCTGATATGCTGGTCCTAAATTTTTCAAACTTCCCCCAGCTGTTGCAAAGCCTTATCTTGCAGCACAAAAGAGCTGGCATGCTTGTGTGCAAATCCAGATCACCTTGGCCTCTTTGTGTACTGCCAGCAGATGAGTGCACAGTCCTCAATGTGAATGTTTTGCTTGTTTTGCATGCACTGCTCTCGCAACTACTATCTAGCTAGTAGCACATGCAAGGCATTTAGCCAGCCACAAAGAGAGCCTTTGCCAAAAATGCAGCAGCAAATCACTCACAGTGTGTAAAACAGGTAGCCTCACCAGATGACCTGGATGAGCACCATGGCAGCCAGAACAAGCACTGGCACCGCTAGATGAACCAGAATTCTCTGCAGTGCAGTGTTATGATGGGTAGAGAGGAGACAGTCTATGGACAGACTGCCACTGGAGACGGCAGAGAAGGCATAGTTTGCGGCGCTGAAGACCCACTGCAGGGCGGGGGGGGTAGGGAAGTTGACCCCAGACAACAGCGAGATATACTGCAGCCAGAGCTGTGCTGCCTGCACATTGAGCATGCATTGGTGTCAGTCTGCATGTGGCCAAGACAATACACAGTATATACTCTGCTGTGCTGGCTGTTGAGGTGAGTTGTGACACAGTTGTCATGCATTCATACTGATTTGATATGCAATTGACACATAGCATACAGTGTTCGGGCTTGCAATGCATTCATGCATCATTCATCCATGTATTGCATGCTGACATGTGAGTTGATGCACAACTGATACGAAGTGTCAATTTTGCAGGCTTGCAGAGGCTTCTCACGTGTTTTGCAGCATGCATAGCATCTGAGATGCATGGGTTTGCATTGTTACAACAAGAAGACTCGTGTATGGTGACACAGCATGGCACTATGAGGTACACCACACTGCAGCAAGGAAATAGTGCAATGCACTCACCTTGAGGAACTCCGAGATGCGAGCTGGCTGTGAAATGTTGTGTGCATCTTCTTGGTTCTCCTTCAGAGTCACATGGACAATATACGTCAACCAGAGCATGACCAGTGATGTGCTGGCGATATCAGCAATCACTATTATGCTGCTTTGCCTGCAGAGACACTGGCTGGGTAGTTGCAAAATTGCCAAAAACAATGCTGAACTTGCATCACACAACATGTCTGATTGATGGAGTGGCACAACCCTTGGGAACTACACTTGCTTGTGCACAACCACATGGCAATGGCATTTTGGGTTAGGAACTTTGAGGTTGTGGGCGGCATCCTGGCCATCAAGATTGTCTACAAGTATGTCCATCAGTATGTCTACAAGTATGTCTACCAGGGCCCTATGGCTAGACGGTCTACAATTTTGGCCAATGAGCAAGGAACCTGCAGAAGCAGATCCTCAGAATGGAGCTGTTCAAATTTAGAAAGCGTAAGAGCTGGAAAAATAGCAGGACGCCAGGTCATGTTTTTAAGGACATGATGTGCAGTACGTAAGTAATCGCAAAAATTGCACTTGTTCTAAGTCAACTTGCTATTGAACGGCACTGCTGCACAGGCAACATTGCTGCACAATGTTGCACCTTGGACGCAGGAAATGCATTCTTTGACGCCTCATGAGCAGCGTCCCAGAGGAGAGCCGCAAATATAGCGTGCTGCAAAATGACCCAAGTCTAGTACTTGCAACAACAATGTGCACGCCATGCAAGCACTTACTGAGCTACATGTGTTCACTCATTGATGTTGTAAGCGAGCACAGTGCTGACAGCTAGCATTACACCCGTTCAGATTTAAAATGAGCTCAATTTCAATCTGAAAGGGTGTAAAAGCCAGGTGAGCGACGTACGTACATGAGCTGTACAACATAGCACAGTGCTCGCAATTGTCAATGAGGCAAAGCAGAAATGAACACATGAATGGGAGCAGCACGGGCAAGGCGAGGCCAGCCCAGGACAAATGACATGATGCAAGACAGCGCAATTGAGTGCAGGGGAGGCCTGAGACACACCTGCATTTCTGACAGCTGAGAGTGCCTGTCCTGCCATAGCGGGGTTCTCCAGGCGGAGCGTTGTGCAGCAAACACAAGGAGCACAGTGGGCCATAGTAGCCAGGGCTGCACATCTTCACCATGTAAGCATTGGGGTCATCTGCCACCAATGACGTTGTCATGTTGCATGACCCCCCGGGCTGCATCACAATCACGGTCAGCAGCTTCATATGGATAGCAAAATGGCCAAGTTGGGAGTGCACTGGATGCAGAGCTGGTGCCGGACATAGCTCATGCCTCAGGCCTGAATATTCTGTCACATCAGCTCTCTGAGGAGATGTCTGAGGACATAGCTGAGGCCAGCCAGGTGTGGGTGCAGGTATGCTGTTGCAGTGATGTATACAGATCAAGGCTGCATGAAGGAACCAACCCAGCCAAGTGCTCCAGGCATGTGCATGCAAGCACTAGCAGCCCCATGCTGTGGCGCTAACAAAGCATGACTGCCACGCACAACACTATTGGTCCAGTACAGGGAGTGGAGGACATGTGGGTCCACTATGCCACACTGTATGTGATTGTGCAAGGCAACAAGCAAAGCTTCAGTGGCCAAAGACAAAAGGCAGACTGCATGGTGATGCAATCAGCACTTACTTGTTTGCAGGCCAACAAATGGGTGCGGTTGCCTCCACAAGCACCTGGGTTTGGACATGACAGAATGGTGGTGGAGTAGGGGCTGGAATGCCAGTGTTGCTCAGGAGGAATGAACACATCATTACCAAAGCACTGAGCGGGCGAGGGGCACGCATCGCAGAATGTTTTGTTTGGATCCAGCGAGAAGGTGGAGTTGTCACAGACTTTGCAACTGTTATGGGCATCATTTGTGACGTGGCCCAAAGAGCAAGGTCGGATCTGGATTGTCTGGAAAGCAGGGGGAATCTGCATGTGTTCAGCCAGTATGGGTACATGATACCAAACAGGCAGTGAAGAAGCGTGGCTGATTCAGGTAGAATATACAGTAGCGCAGAACGTGACTGCCAGGCCATGACGAGTAGGGCTGATGAAAGATTGCTTCTACATGCGCAAATCTCAAGGCATGCTGGCCACGCATCCAGGTGCACTGAGCAGCCTCAACCAGTCCTTAGAGAGGGACGCAAAAAAGTTGTAGTTGCCAGCTTGGTGCTTGCAAAGAAATCCAGACTGACTGCAATTGTGCAATGGAATGAGCATGCAAAGATGCATTTGCAAGAGAAAATGGTTCATGGAGAGGCTCACGCTTGGTGGCACACAAAAAATCATTGCATGTGCGCATGCGTCAAGCTAGGGAACATACCAATGGGAAGTCTGTCAGTGTGAATGAGAGAACATAGTCCCCAGGTACAGCAACAATCACCAAGTCAGATTCAAGTATGAGCCCTGTGTTGTCAGCTGTGCCTGTTATGTGCCCTGTCACTTGTGGTACTGGCACACCTGCTGGCATGCCTGGAGCAAGAGATACACTCACCGTTGCTTCAAGAGCTGATACACTTGCAAAATTAGTTGAAACACCTGCACAAGCATCAGTCCAGTTGAATGAAGCAGTGTTTTATTCAGACCTAAGAGCAACGTGCTGATCTGCTCACTGAAGTAAAGCAGTGTGCAGTCACTGGTCCAAGGCAGTTTTTGCAGCCTGATTATGGCAAAGCAACAAAAAACATGATTGCTGTCATGTGTCGAGCTAAAATGGTGACTCATGCTCATAGGCATAGTATTACAGGTGTCTTTAAGCCCAATCAACCACAAAGAGTATAGGCTGAATATGACATGCACCAAAACTATGCAACGATACATGTGTGGAAGACGTGTCATCAATGGGACAGTGACAGAGTATCTGGCCTGCTGTGACATTTTGGCCCACTAGATCAGTGACCCAGAGCCTGTATATGATTGGAGTGCTGCCGTCGCTGGTCTCTACCACAACATCAAGATTGATGTAGTGAGGAATATAAGCTAGTGCATCACCGTACCTGAGCACAAGCATACCTCAGGCTGTTGCACCCGAGCAACAAATTTACGCAAGAGTAGCAGGCAAAGCAGCAAAGAAGGGGTTTGGGCGGCCGGGTCATGCTCCAGTCCAAGGTTGCTCAAACTGCGGATTGCCAGTATCACACAGACAACAGAAATACATGCTTGCAGCAACGCATACATCATGGCAGCTTACCCCAATAGTGGGGCATCTGCTTGAGAAGGCCCTGCTGCGTTCCCACTCCATGCTGGGCTTGGGCAGCCTGTTGTGTCATCCCATGGCAACTCATTCGAGCAAGTGAAATTTAGGCTAGCCACATCAGTTGCAAACATTGCACCACCAGCAATGTCGGCATGGTTGTCGACCAACACATTTGTGCGACCTATTGACCTGACGGTGGAACAGCTGTCCCTTATAGGCGGCTCAAAGCCTGCCCACATATACATGTTTTGTGGAATTCCCCCTGCAGCACACAGCAAGCACTGACAAGGCAAGCTGTAAAGGACAGGAAGCGTTGATGCATTGAGCGTCCAAGAGCAAACAGCCGAGCTGACATCAACAACTATAGCCACATCTAGGGAGGCTTAGAGCAGACCACTCACAAGAGCATATACAGCCATCTTATTTGCAACTTGACAAGCATATCCTGTCTAAGTTATAAGGGAGCCAATTAGCGCCTAGCTGTGCTACAACCAAATGCACATCCTGCGTGCCCTACACTGCCACTTTATCCAGCTGCGGTGAACTCAAGCAAATTATTTTTTATCCTGTGCGTGTTGCATGTGATTAGAAATACCTGGAAAACATTCATATTTGTATGCAAGAGCTCCTCCATATCCGCTTGCAACGTTCTGCTGGAATGAATTGCCATTCAACAGGGTTATTCCGCCATCAAAATACACAGCCCCACCACCCCCTGACACCACCCCAGCAGATGTGAGGTTGGCGACATTTGACAAAATTGTATTGTTCGTGAAGTTGGTCTGAGACACAATGGCTGCTCCTAGTCCTGCAATGTACACAGCACCACCTACGGCAGCCCTGCAGCACGCAAGCAGCAACAGTCAGCCCTGCTACATCAACGCTCTTGCTATATTTGCAAATGACAACATGTTGCTTGTGCATGGCTTCAGCTTGACACTGCAGTACATCTGATAGCAAACACAACATGTCAGGTGACAGGTGATCATACCAATTGCCGTAGTATCGGGTGGCTGTCAATTGAGTTGCTGATGAGCTGTCAGCATACAGAGCTCCACCAGCAGCATCTGCGTGATTCATCTGCATGACCACTTGGTCTTGGACAGTCAATGACGCACACTCCACGCAAGCAATTGCGCCTCCATTGGCAATCGCGTGATTGCCATCAAAGACTGTGTCATTCCCAATGATGATGGAGGCTTGATCAGCACCATAAACCGAACCTCCAGTGAGTGCTGTATTGCCTATGGCTGAGGTGTTGCCGATGAAGAGATCCCCAAGGTGTACATTGTTCACAGAAGCAACAGCGCCGCCGCCTAGAGTAGCAAGGTTCTGAGTAAACGTGCTTCCCCAAATGACAATGGCTAAGCAAGAGTCCAGGAGAAGAGCGCCCCCTTGCCAAGCCATATTGCCATCAAAATGCACATCAACCAGCATGATTCTCTGAGAGGACTGAATGTTCAAGCCTGCCCCTCCTCTCAAAGCAGTTGCCATTGCCTCAGTCTCAATACCCTGCAAGAAGGTGAAGTCGACATTCCCTTTGAAAGCGGTGCTCCTGATGTCCACACTGGTGGACCAACCCAAGATGGTATCTTGCATATACTGGTTCAAGTAGGAGTCCCCATTGCCAGCAATTGCACTAAGATTGAACAAGGGGGGGTATGGCAAATCACCACCTTCACAGTTGCCCTGAGTTAGTTTAACAACCAAACCAATACCCAAGTTGTTCTCAAAGGTGCTGTCAATGATGCCTATGCAGTTGCATTGGGAAGCCATGACAGCTCCCGACCCTGGAGAACTAGAACCATTGTTTGCAAAAAAGGTGGAATTCAATATATACAGGGTTGTACTACGTTCTGCATATCCATCAACATAAAGCGCAGCACCATCCCCGGGATTGCCATTGTTGTAAATGGCAGAATTTCCCTCAAAGCGGCAACTATCAATCACACCCATGGCGACAGCCCACAAACTGACTGCACCGCCTTGATACCCCACATTACCCACAAATGTACAGTTAATTGAATAAATACTGCCTGCAGTAGGAAATGCATACACGACTCCATTGAAACCAGCAGTGTTATTGGCAAAGAAGGAATTTTTGAATGTGCCGTTTGCACTTTGATCATCTGCCAGATCAATGAGGACTGCACCTCCATTTACCCCGTTTGTGTTGTTGATAAACCTGTTGTCCTCAAAGTAACAGCTCCAGCCGATCATGTAGACCGCCCCACCATGTTGATTCCCGGCAAAGTTGCTGGAAAAGTTGGACCGCTTGACTGACACCCAATTGCCACCAGAGTTGTCAACATACAAAGCTCAT
>JAABUO010009780.1_pt1 | contig 10691 bp, 17 predicted proteins | sample 5559291 | NCBI WGS metagenome assembly JAABUO01 (sample SAMN10711878, study PRJNA513372) | rock metagenome | isolation source: Antarctica rocks | place: Antarctica: Victoria Land, Finger Mt sud
CTGCTGCGTGGAGGGGATAATGGCCGGCGCTGTCGGTCATATCTAGAATCCCTAACGTCCCTCATGGGTGGAGACCGCCGTCTAGGTGGTGATGGTCTTCTGTTTCTGTAGTCATCCCTAGGGGCATCCCTGCCTCGGTACCCTCTGTCCCTGCCATCCTTCACATCTGACTCTCTGCGTCCTATTGGAGAGACTGCCCGCGAGGAGGGCTTCTGCCTAGGTGGGGACTTTGGCTTGCGAGGCACTAGCACAAAAGCCACACTGCAATGTGAAGCCAGCCTTCAGCATGCAGCTTACATAAGACTTAGCTCCAGTTGTCTTGGCTTTGCTGTCATCCTGGTATCACGTCTGACAATGAGTCTCACAAAATGCAGTCCAAGCGCAACCCTGTATGCTTTCATGCTGTGATGCAGCTCATGACTTCATGACATGATGTGGTGTGAGCAAAGCAACATTACAGACATATTGCAGAGGTAGCAGCAATGAACGAGAGGTGAACATGGTCGTATGGGAGGGACTGATTGGCATTGTAACTAAGGAGACTGTGATGGAGCAATGCAGGATGCATGTATGTTAGGGATTGAGCTAGGACAACCCACCTCAGCTGATTTCCATCCAGCTGTCCACCGTCCATGAGCCTTTGGGCATCCTCTGCCTCAGAGCGTTTGCTGAACTCGACATAAGCAAACCCTCTTGGCAGATTGACTGCTTTGTCCATGGCAAGCTCTACGTGCTTAACTGTGCCAAAAGTTGAAAAGATCTCTTGAATATGCTCTGCCTGCACATTTCTTGTGAGGTGACCAACATGCAAGCGGCTAGTCTCGGCTTCAGGGGCCTTGTTTTCCTGCAGAAAAGTGGACAGCTATTGACAACACCACATGGCAGGTAGCATGTGGCTGCTCTTTGCCAGTGCACTGTTCAAGGCACAGGCTGCACAATGCTGCGTTCTCACAGAGGCTGCATTGCATGATTTGCAGCGTTGGGCAGTTTATGCCAACAGAGCTGCAAGTGGCACCTTTGCTGGGGGAGAGGTTGCCTTGGCTGCAGGCTCTGCTTTGACAGCAGGTTCCTGACTGACTGCCTTTGCATCCTGCTTGGCCTCATGCTTCAACTCTGGCTTAGGCTCGGACCTTGAGTCTGATTTGGACTCTGGCTTTGTATCTTGCTTTGCATCTTGCTTTGCATCACGTCCAGGGGGTGGAGGCAGAATACTTTCTGCTAGTACAGTTTGTTTTGGACTGATTGCCGGTGTCGGACTACGTGAACGAGAGCTGCTTCTGCGGGCAAGCGAAACCTTATATATTAAACAAACCACTGTCGAGAAGACTGACCAAATCTTGATAAGGACAAGGAATCAATTGGGTTTTCCAAGACGCCCAATTAATGGTGCACGCATCAACGACTCACCCTGATGAGCTACTGCTGCTGCCAGAGCTGTTCGAAGAACTGCTTCCAGAGCCGCTAGAGGAAGAGCTGGAGGAGCTACCAGAGACGGGCGATTTACTGGATGGTGCCATGACACCGGGAGCTATTTGTCAACCTCTGTTGATACCTTGTCAAAGGGTGCGCGTTTTCAGGTGGATCCTAAGGGAGTGGCAACCAGGTCGATCACTGCCACAAGTGATTTGAGGGCGGACGCTGACTCCCGGCAGCGGCTGATGGTTTTACCATGCGAAGGTCAAGCCTGAATACCAGTGAGTCGTCACGCGTAGAGTTGCAATCTCACGGAAAGGCACGGTTTGGCTGCCATTCTTGATATGCTTGTTCGTTCTGATAGGGCAGAACGTCCGGCAAATGCCCTGAATAAATTTGAGAAGCCCTAATGTCAGTATCCGCCATGGAACGAACGACGATACCTTCTGGAGTCAAGCACTTGCCGACAGTCAATGCAGTTTAGCTTGCGCAGATCGCAGAGCACTCAGCCAGCCAATATGGCATTGCGCACACTGGCAGGCAGATGGCGCGCCGGTGCTGCTGTAGCGGCCGCCATCGCTGCAGGAGGGACAGTTGCATACTGCGAGGACCCCAAGGGTGTCGGCTTTGACCCCGAGGCTCTTGAGCGAGGTGCCAAAGCTCTGCGTGAGATTAACAAGTCACCATACGCTAAGAAGGTATGCCTGCCCTCCTGTTGTATCATCAGCCGGACGCAAAGCGGGGTCCCTACTGCCGTGCATTGTGTGTTGTGAACGTTGTCTCTGACGTCAGTCAAGCTGTCAACAGCCAACTTCAGCCGCTTTGCGATTGTGAAACTTGCTTGTGCCCAGGTCTTCGAATTGACACGGGAGCAAGAACGCACCAAGCAAGCAGAAGCTAGCAAAGAGGAGGCTCAGTACAAGGTTTATGCTGAGCAGCAGAGGAAGGTCAGGCTTTGTCAAGTTACAGCAATGCTTACAGTGATACACGTTGGTTCTTCATACAGCATTCACGGTGTGCAATGACATGGCAGGCCATGGTATATGTGTGCATAGCAACTGCTTACTGTACAGGAAACTGAAAAGGCGAGGTGGGAGGAGCAGCGCAAGACCATGCAGCAGGATGCGCAAGCCAAGGCACAGCTGGCCCAGTACGAGGATGAGCTAGCTCGCAAACGTGGTGAGTCAGAGCATCAGAAGAACCGGGAGCGAAACAGGGAGCTAGTGACACTGCAAGAGCAGTCTGTGCGCAACCAGGAAGCTGAAAAGCGCAGAATACAAGAGCAAATAGAGGGGGAAAGACGTGCTACTGAGAAGTACAAGGTGTGATTGCTGCCATTGTTTGTGAGTACACTTGGTGAAATGTACCTTGCTCCCCAACGTTTAATCCCATATGTGGTTTCAAATGCTGACATCAATGCTGACTGTCTCTTACTCAGGCAGCTGTCTGGCTCTGAGTACAGATGCCCTTTGGCATTGCAACAGGCATGTGCATTGATGTCAGGAACTGCCTGAATAACAGCAGTTTCACGTGGCAGCAAATTGTCGCCATTGCCTGCTGTGCAATGTCACATCAGCAGTGTGAGCCAGCGTGTCTCAGCCATCACATGTCTGAACAGTGTGCTGTCAGAAACATGCGGATTATCACACCATGTGCAGGCCAACTTGGAAAAGGAAGTTGAGAGGGAAAAGGCTCTTGCAGAGGCAGAAGGCCGCATCAAAGAAAATAGAGAAAACGAGGATGTAAATCGGCGAGCCATGCAGCTCCGATTGGAGGAGGAGCGAAAGAAACTGGTTGAGGCCATCAACACCACCTTCACCAACTTGGGATCAGGAACTTTGGCTCTACTGACAGACAAGGAGAAACTTGGCACTGCACTGGCTGGCCTCACTGTTCTGGCTCTGGGAGTCTACTCTGCAAGAGAGGGCACTCGAGTCGCTGGTCAGGTCTTCAGCAGGTACCATGTATTGCGCTGCTGCTGTGTGAAGTCAATGATGCAGGTGTCATTTGCAGAATGTACAATATACAGCACTGTTACCGAGTTATGCGCCCTTTTGCATGGTTTGGGCACAACTATAGTGTGCACCTGCTGATTGTGGTTACATAGTGATTACATTGTGGTTACATTGTGGCTACATGGCCTTTCTGCAAAGCTTGTAGTGTAACAGGACCTGTTGAGCATGGCAACTTGTTCACAGTGGGGCGTGAAGGTGCACACCAGCAGACCTTAGTTTCAAAAAGATGCTAAGTGAATCATCTAGCGCACAAAGCAAATCCTGCAAGAGTTTGTGACAAATCTCAGAGCAAAGCCACAGCGGACCAAGTTCTGCCGCAGTGGCAGCAGCTGCATTGTATATACTCAGCAGATATTGACAGCAGACATGCATTGCAGGTGGCTGGGAACGCCCAAGCTGGTGCGTGACACATCGCGCCGCTGGTTCTGGCAAAGGGGCGCCAGCGCAACCAAGTCCAGCGCGGAGGTCAAGAAGGATTTCAGCGACATTGTATTGCCTGGTCAGATGCATGACCACGTGCGCGCCCTAGCAGCTGTCACTGCCAACACAAAGAACCATGGGGCGCCCTTCAGGCATATGCTGTTTTATGGGTATGGTTGCTTCCTGGCTTTCCCTTCATGACTGAGCAAGCTTCTGCTGTTCTGCATGCGATTGTGGTTCACAGACAAACACGCTCATGTGTGATTATCTGTGGTAGTCATCCCGTTATGCACAGTGTGTTACTTGCCAGCCATAAAGGAGCGCAAAGAGACCACAGCACAGCACATGTACCAAGCAGGATCAGCAGCAAATCAGGCAGTGATGGCCAGTCTTGGTGTTACATCTATAACCTCTGTTTTGCAAGTTGTGTTCTGCAAGAAAGCATTGCTATGGTCTGCAGGCCACCAGGAACTGGTAAGACCATGGCCGCAAAGCGATTAGCCAAGACTTCTGGACTGGACTACGCCATCATGAGTGGGGGTGATGTTGCGCCCCTGGGGGGCCAGGCCGTCACCCAGCTGCATGACATGTTTGACTGGGCAGAGCGCAGTCGCCGTGGCCTGCTGCTGTTCATTGATGAGGCTGATGCTTTTCTCAGCCAGAGAGGACAGCAGCAAATGAGTGAGGTGAGCTTATGATTATGTACCTGCCCTGCTGTGTTTGACTAAGGTGAGTAGCAGCCAAATGCCATGTGGGCTTTCAGGCTGTACAACATGTCTGACTGCTGATATCAGGTTTGCCTCAGCAGAAATGCATCAGTGCTGTCAGTTTCAGATAAGGTTGTCTCATCACTGCACTTGCTGTGTGCTTGACATGAGACACTGGTGATTGCAAACGTGATCCTTCCAGCTGCATCAGCTGCATTATCAATAGCAGAACCACTCACACGGATCCACAAAGTCCCCAGTAGAAACCCTGAGTAGTATCCCAGAGTAGTGTCCCTGAGCAGTATTCCTGAGTAGTGATCCACTCAGCACCGAAACACAATTTTTCTCTCTCTAAAACACAACGAGAGTAAGTTCCAGCAGGGAAGCAAAGGAGCTCAGGCCATGATCAGCAACTCATCAGTCTTGCCCATGCCTCGCAGGGCTTGAGAGGAGCCTTGAACGCTGTCCTCTTCAGAACTGGTGACCAGTCCCGGCACTTTGCAGTGGTGCTAGCCACAAACAGGCCGGGCGACCTGGACTCAGCAATTCTGGACAGGATGGATGAAGCTCTGGAGTTTGGTCTGCCGGGGGTGTCAGAGAGGCAGCAGATACTGTCACTGTACCTGGACCAGTATATCTTCAAGGCAGGGACTGTGGAGGGAGGTGCTGGGGCTGCCAGCAGCAGGGGACTGTGGCAACGCTTCTCGGTAAGCCACTAACCCCCCCCACCCTTGGTCTTCCTATAAAACAATGTTTATCAGAAAGGCTTTCAGCAGGCCTTGCAACTTTGTCAACAAGAGGGAAGCTGCTGTTGGTGTCAACAGTACTGGGTCCCTCAGCTTCTGAAACAGAGGCAACTTATATGCAATAGAGCAGATTATGTGCAGCTGCATTGCCTGCTCTGTCTTACTACCTTGCCTGTCCAACTGGCTGTAGTCCTTAACCCTAAATTGTTAACATATACCCCAGGCTTCCAAAGTATTTGCAGATGCACACACATTCAGTAGTTGCTGCTGATTTATGGTTCTAGCATACCTTGCTGTCAGTTGATGCCGTCAATGCACCAGAGTTTCTGCATCAGTGCCGGTTTACCGAGGTCATGTTTCCTGGGCTATGCAGTCCATGTTGCGCGGGCGCAGTTCAAGCCCAGATCAGATCCAGGTAGAGACCTTCACTCCAGGAATGCTGCAAGAAGCAGCACAAAAGACTGAAGGCTTCTCTGGGCGTGAGCTAGCAAAGCTGATGGCCAGCATGCAAGCAGCAGTGTATGGCAGTGCACAGCCTACACTCACGCATGAAATGTGGCATCGGGTGCTCAACATGAAGGTTCGGGAGCACTCGCAGCGGCAAGCTTTCCTTGAGGGCCACCACACAGTGAATTGATGAGAGACACGTCGCTGTTGTCCTTAATGAAGCGCTGTCCCCAGCTGCTGTGAGAAGCTAGAACAATTTCTTGGTGTCTGTCCAAGAAGTGTGTCCAAGACGGCAGCGTCAGTCTCACTGGCCCACAGCTTGACCCAGCCAGTGCTGCAATGAACAAACGTTTCCCATGAACTTGATACTCCGCCCTATTACTAATGAGTGCTGTGTGAGATGCTTTGCTGCGGACGAACTGGAGCTGATTTTCTTGCCAGGGCCTGGTATTGTTTGTACTATCAGAAGCAGGATGACTTAATCTGTGGCTTAGCAAGATACCCTATCTTCATACTGCTTGCACTGTGTCTGCTGTCAGCTCCAATGTGTTTAGTCAACTTCCAAACACTCACACAAAGACTTGCAGATGTGCTAGACAATGTTTGCGCTTACATGGATGAGTTATTACACCTCGAATGTCACTTGCGCATCATTTATACATTTGTTGCAATAAACACAGATGAATACGCATGCTGCTGCGTCAGACTTGCATAATCAGATAGACAAGATTGCTAAAAAGCATACACTGACAATGCGATGTGACAACTTTCTGCTGTCCACAGGCCTTGCTGACCTCACAGGCACTATGACCGTGACTGCATGCAATTGCCTCAGTCGTCTACTTCTCACTAGCTATGCATCTGGATTGCCTCAAGGCTACTCCTGATCGGCAAATCAGGTCTGCTGATCTGCTCACCATACATCACATAACACTGCTGTACTTCAATGCTGTACACTCTAGACACGCGGCTATTAATGTCCACTACACAATGACTTGCATGCAAGAGATTTTAAGACGAGCAGGATGCACATAAACCTGCTGCCCAGGCAGGCACAGGTCCATCATACAGCAATGTGCGTGAGCATGCTGCTTCATCATTGCTGCTCTCTTCAGCAATTTGAGCAGCGATGTCATCAGAAAAGGGATGCTCCAGCAACTTCAGGACACGTCGTACTTCACTGTAGTCGCCTTTCTCAGCCTTCTCAATGGCCTGTTGCGCTATCCAGTTGCGCAGGATATACCTGCAGACAGGCATACTTTGTCAAGGCCAAATTCAAGCTCTGTCTCTGACCATTTTTTGGCATGCTCGCATCATACACAGTGTTTTAAGTATCATAACTGGATAGAAGTTATACTGCAGGAGAAAGAATTGTATCACAGCATGATAGCTTGCCTCAGCTGCACAAAACCCCAATGCATGGCTATATATGATCACTGCCGAGCTTACCGACAAAGGACAAAACCAAAAGCATGTCAGATGCTCGTGTCATAAAAATGAACTGTCTCAAATGCAAATGCAGCTTCACAGCAGCAAAACTAGCTGGGTAAAGCTGCAACTGCATTTGTTAGTACAAATGCATGCAGCTTGCTCAGGGCATGTCTAACTTTAGAGTAGCCACAGTCTACCTTGGATTGGTGGCATTCATGGTCTGAACTCTCTTGTGAGGGTCTGCGCCGGCTTCAGCTTCCCTGTGCAGTCGGGCCCCATATCGTGCCAGCCAGCCCCGCCATGCCTTGCGGTCATTCTGCGCCTTCTGATCAGGAGTCACATCCTGCAGCTTTGCTGATGCATTCATTCGCTCTATCTCTGCCTGGATCATCTGCATGGCCATCCCACAGGAAAGCTGTCAACGTTGCACACAGTCACAGCACATGCAGTTCGACAACAGCATGCAGTACAGAGCGCTTGCACTCACATGTCTTTGGGCCCTGGCATTGCCAGTATGAAGCACAACAACAGCATTCCTGCCAGCATAGTGCTGCGGTATGACAAGAAGAGGGGAAGATTGGCTCTCAGCAGTGGTGGGCTTTGAGGGAAATGGGCGTGAGTAGGGCCAGGAAAAGAGCAAGGTGTATACTAGGCAGCAGGATGGTGAAGGGGCCCAGGGCAGTGGTGGGGGGGGGAGGGGGTGGGGGGGGGGAGGAGAAGACCATGCAAAGGCAAAGCAGAGTGAGCAGGAACATCAGACTTTAGCTAATGAGTCGCTGAGACTTCTTGTCTGTGCCGACGCTCCAAATTGAGCTAGAATGGCAGGGTCCTTGCCAGCAAGCATCTGCAGGAATTGCAACTGCTCAATTGGCAAGTGGGGTTTGGCAGCCTTGGCCAGTACTTCTGAGGGCGCCAGATTGTTCAGCAACTGTTCCTCTACAGCTGTGCTTCCATGCCCACTCCCACTGGGACCTGCTCCATTGGCTTGCCCATCTTGCTCACCTGATCATACACACACTTGCAGTAGCCACGACACAAAGTATGTTACGACTGATAAGACCTGCCTGTTGCAGGTGATAAGACCTGCAGGGATCAACTGCTGTCTGATTATCTAGCTTGCCACCAGAACTCAGAATGGCCCTGCACGCACAAAGCAGGCTGCTTTCAAGACGAAAGGGGACGTCAACAGTCCAGTATGAACTGCTGTTGTGCCACAAGACATGCAAAACGGTGGCTATCACACACACCCAGTCTTCATTCTGAGGACTGAGATAGTTGTCACATATACCTCACCCTTGTGGGCTGCTCAGAGGCTGAGCGTCCCAAAAATGGGGCATTGGGGGTGCAAGCAAGGTAGGGCGTCAGCGTTGGCACATGGGTGCAGGGACCAACCTTGAGGATGGGTGGTGGGCATTGGGAAGTTAGCAAGACGGCGGAAGGTGTTTGTGAAGTCTGCGCCTGTGTCATGCATGACCTGCAGCAGGTCTGTGATAAGCTCCTGGTCTTCTTCACCACTGTCCACCTCTAGCAGACCCAGTTTGCGCCTCATGCTGGCCCAGTAGCACCTGCAGTGATGATACGTTTCTAAAACATGGGCTTAGCCAACAGGCATCAGGTGCAGGCGATGCAAGTCAGCTCTGTCTGGACAGGCTTGTTCAAAGCGCCTGCAATGGATGCCACCTTGTACTGCCTGTGCTTATGCTCACACAAGTTGTGCTGACAGGCATATCAGGGCTTGTCCAGCATGTTGTACGCATCTGCTCACACCTGACAAGTCTCTTTGCAGTTATTGTCATGCAATGCTGAGCCGCATTCAGTCGCACGTAACTCGCTTTCAGAACAACGTTGACAGCACAGCAAGTCTGATTAAGGTGCAATATGGCAAGATGGACTGAGGTGCAATGTGCCGAAGATGAAAATAAGAGCGGCGATGTGAGATGGCACTCGTCATGCGCTATTGGCTGTCCACCTGTCAAACTCCTGGTCAAAGATTTCCAGCTCTTGCTTGGCCTTTGACAATGGCAGGGCCCCCTGAATGGCTTCTGCCAGCTTCAGGCAGTTCCAGCGGCAGATGCTGGGCTGAGACTGGTAGTCATACCGCCCACTGTCATCAGAATGGTTGCATACATAGCCAGGATCACACCTGTCCAGAAAGCCATACGGCCTGCAGATGCACCACTATGCCTCAGTGTGCTTCATGGCTATCACACTATCTTCAGTGAATCTGTTGCAAGCTACCCCTAGTGGTATGTCCAGCTCACAATGGATGATGCTGTTGGGTAAGTACAGTCAAGTGCAGTCTTTGTATCAGGCAGTGTGCACGCTTTCTCCATGAACTCACACTATGTAGAAAGCGCTTACCCATAGTCCAGCGTAACACCAATGATGCTCATGTTGTCTGTGTTCAGAACCCCATGGCAGAAACCCACACACTGCCAGGCAGCTACCATGGCAGCTGTACGTCTGACTACCTCCCTGAAGAAGTCAAGGTACATGGCATGCTTTTGGCTTGGGTCTGCCGCCTGTTGAAGGCTGTCTCCATTGTGCTGTTCCCACAGGCCAGGAAAGTAGGTTTTGATGACGTGATTCAGCATGACAGGCAGCATCTGCGCCTGAAGAGCGCCATCTTTAGTGAACGAAGGCCCAGCCCTACCTACAGTGTGCATCTGTTTTAGTTGTTTGAATTAGTTTTGCTTAGTTTTAGGTTTAGTGTTTGGTTCAGCTTCATTTAGCTCAATCAGCTGGGCAGCGAGTAGCAAGAGGCATTGCCTGTGCTGGGTGGATGAGCATCTTCAGAGGTTTCAGTGAACAATATCGCAATGTCAGACAAATGTCGCAATGACACGCAATAATACAAAACCATATGCATGGCTTCAATTGCATCATTGCCCAATGATGAGAAAGTACCAGTCGTACAAAAGTGAGCTATAAGTGGGGACTCACAGACAAGCAAACACGACATTTAGCAAGCAATGCTTCGTCCAGCTGCCAGGCAACATGCATGCTGTATTATACAATTAGGCTTTGAGAAGCAAAACCTGCTGTCTGAGGTGATGATGTCATGCATGCCTGTGGTGATAAATGTCATGTGTACCTGTGGTTGAGTCAGTGGGCTTGAAGATCTCAAAGCTGCCAAATCTGATGAAGGTGGGCGCCACACGCAGGACGACAGAGCAGCGCTCTTGCTTGGGGTTGCCAGTGTAAAACATGTCGCGCACAACCTTGCTATCAGAGCTTATCACAGAGCCCGCTCTTGTTGTGGGTATGCCCTACGCAGCAGGACAGTAGCATCCTAGTAGTGAGACCATGCTGCCATTTGACAGACTTAAGGCTGTAAAGATCACTTTGCTCTAGCAGGAGGTGCCACCCATGTATACATAGCCCTGATATAGGCCCCAATTCAGTTCATACGAAATCAAGTGCTTTGAGCTTTGTGCAATCCCTTCCCTTTGTTGACAGCTTGCACACAGGGTTGCGCTTCACGTGCAGTGCTTCATGCTCATGCAAAGCTG
>JAABUO010009782.1_pt1 | contig 10690 bp, 13 predicted proteins | sample 5559291 | NCBI WGS metagenome assembly JAABUO01 (sample SAMN10711878, study PRJNA513372) | rock metagenome | isolation source: Antarctica rocks | place: Antarctica: Victoria Land, Finger Mt sud
CCACCATCGGTCGCTTGCTCGACCTGTTTACCCCCCAAGAATGCGCAAACTACTTCGCCGCTGCAGGATATGAACCGGATTAACCGGAAAATGCTCTAGCGCGTTGAGCTTGCTGGGCCGGTTGAGCGTCAGCAGCGCCACCTTCCCCTCGATCGTCATGGTCAAGACCTCATCCATAGTACGATTCCCTCGCGATCTCGCAGGCAGGGCTGCACGCTAGACAACGTCGCTGAGCATGTATATTCACTGGTCGGTATACATCGGAGGCGTTCCTCGGAGGCTACGACAAGCGAGCGGATCATCGCCGCAGCCAGCAAGCTGTTCTACGGTGAGGGCATCAGGGGCGTGAGCATGGACGCCGTGGCCGACAAGGCCGGGGTCACGAAACGGACGCTCTACTACCACTTCAAGAGCAGGGACGACCTGGTTGCCGCCTACCTGCATGGCCGCGGCCGCGACCAGCCCAACCTTGTCCTGTTTGAGCAGTGGTTCACCGGCGCCGAAGGAGGGGTGGCGGAGAAGACCCGCGGCATCTTCACCAACCTCGCCAAGTCTGCCCGGCATCCGAAGTGGAAGGGGTGCGGCTTCCTCCGTACCACGGCGGAACTTGCGAGCACGCCCGGGCACCCCGCAGTGAAGGTGGGCGCGGCCCATAAGAAGAAGTTCGAGACCTGGATGCAGGCCCAATTCGAGGCGGCGGGCATCAAGAATGGATTGCCGTTGGCCCGCCAGGTCATGCTGCTGATGGACGGGTCGTTTGCCGTCACGCTCCTCCACCGAGACCCCTCCTACATGTAAACCGCTGGTGAGGCGGCTTGCGCCCTGGTGAAGGCTGCGCTGTTCCCCGGCTCCAGGATCTTAGCATGACGGCACTGACTATCTGACTCGGCGCGGAGGATCGAAGCGAATGCCTTTTCATGACGTTGTAAGAGCCACCTGCCACTGCAAGGCGGTCCGTTTAGAGGTCAAGCTCACCGACGGCCTGAACACGGCCCGGCGATGCACGTGCTCGCTTTGCCGAATGCGCGGAGCAGTCGCGGTTTCGGCTGAGCGGGACGGAGTTCGGATCATCTCCGGCGAGGGATTTCTCAAGGAATATCGGTTCAACACGGGCGTCGCGAAGCACTACTTCTGCTCGATCTGCGGCGTCTACACTCACCACCAGCGGCGTTCGAATCCACACCAGTTTGGCGTCAACGCGGCCTGCATCGAAGGTGTGAGCCCGTTCGACTTTCACGAGGTGCCGGTTAACGACGGCGTTCGACACCCAAGCGATATGGGCCCCGGCGCTAAGCCGCATCTTGCGGGTGTGCTGCGGTTCGAGCCGTTCAACGACCATAAGTGACCAGAGGGCCACATTCGCACTTATCCGGCGCCCTGATCACCCGCACCAACTCCTTGATTAACTTCCGGCATTCGCTGCACCAGTGGTACTGCGCCATTATTCCAGGGCGGCTCCGGAAGGAAGCAACTAACCAATTCGTCCACCACAGCGCGCACCTTCGGGCTCATGTGCCGCGTCTGGGGCCAAACGGCATGGATGGGAAAGCCCTGTGTCCGGGCATCCGGTAGAACGCCCACCAGCCGGCCATCGCGCAGATGGTCGTCGATCAACCAGGTTGATAGCAGCGCGAGACCGTTTCCGGCGAGCACGGCGTCCAGAATGGCATCACTATGATTGAAGGAAAAACGCCCAGCGACCGTCTTAACGACCGGCTCGCCTTTCGGTCCGATAAAAACCCAGGGTGTGGATCGTCCACCGCGTCCGAAAGCGATGCATTGGTGATCCGCAAGGTCGTCGAGCGAAACTGGACGACCATGGCCGGCCAAGTAGATTGGGCTAGCGCAGACGATCGACCGTTGGACACCTATACGGCGGGCGACAAGGGCGGCGCTGTTGGCTAACTCGCCAATGCGGATGACAAGATCGATCGCCTCCTCGATTGGATCGACTCTCCGGTCGGTCAGCGAGATTTCCATGGAGAGGTCGGGATAGCGCGCGCCGATGTCGAGCAACACCGGCAGGACCCAGCGGCGGCCGAACACGACGGGTAAATCGACGCGCAGTCGCCCGCGCGGCTGACGACTATGGGAGGTCAGCTCCGCTTCGGCATTTTCGAGTTCGGCGAGCGCCCGCACACAGCTTTCATAAAATGCCTGGCCCTCCTCTGTCAGGCTGAAATGGCGCGTGGTCCGGTTGAACAGGCGGATGCCGAGCTTGTCCTCCAGCCGGGAAACGCTTTTCGCGACGCCGGACTTCGACACGCCTAGGCGCTCGGCGGCGCGCGTGAAGCCACCGGCCTCGGTGGCCTGGACGAACGAGGTAATCCCTTTCAGGTGCTCGGAAGAAATCATCGGCGAACCATTGACGACCATTCGTCAACTCTCTTTGCCATATGCGAGGCTTTATCTCCATACTCTTCGTCAATACCGTCTGCTCTGACGCATGCGGAAAGGCCGGTCGGCCCGCCTTCGACGGAACTGATCATGTCGCGACCTTCCATCCATACGATAGACGAAGCGGCGTCTTCGACCCATGGGTCGGCCAGAGCGCTGATCTGGCTTCTCGCCATCGGCGCCGGCGTCGGCGTGGCAAATGTCTATTACATTCAGCCCGTCCTTCCTCTAGTGCGCGAGACGTTTAGAGCGGACGCGGAGCATGCCAGTTTCGTCCCTGCGCTGACGCAGGCAGGTTATGCGGCGGGAATGCTACTCCTGGCCCCGCTCGGCGACCTTGTCGATCGCAAGCGTCTCATAGTTGCCAAGGCCCTTGTACTAGCTATCGCACTGGTTACCTCAGCCATCGCACCCAGCCTGCAGCTTCTGACGCTGACGGGTGTCGTGGTTGGCCTTCTCGGCAGTGTTGGGCAAGATTTCGTACCCGTCGCAGCGCACCTCGCGGCCGACGAGCAACGAGGACGCACCGTCGGCATCGTCACGACGGGCCTGCTGACCGGCATACTGCTCTCGCGCACTCTAGGCGGCATCGTCGGCGATCTCTTCGGGTGGCGAGCAATCTATTGGCTTGCCGCTGGAATGGTCGCACTCGTCGGAGGGGCCGTCTGGCAAGTCCTTCCGTCCTTCCCGCCGACCACGAGCGGCACCTATCGCGATTTGCTGCGTAGCCTGGTCACGCTGACGAAGCAGCATCCAGCATTGCGAAAGGCCATCGTGACGCAGGCGCTGCTGGCCATCTCCCTCGGGGCTTTCTGGTCGACCCTTGCGCTGACGCTGGCGGAGCCGCCGTTCCGGCTTGGGGCTGGGACGGCAGGTGCTTTTGGGCTTGCGGGCGCGGCCGGTGCGTTCGGCGCGCCGCTGTTCGGCCATATCGCAGACCGCAGAGGGCCGGACATCGCGATCCGTTTTGGCTGTTCGCTGGTCATCCTGTCGTTTGGTGCAATGGTGCTCCTGCCCGGCTTGCTCGCGGTGTTGGTCACCGGCGCGATCCTGTTCGATCTCGGCGTCATGGCCGGGCTCGTCTCGCATCAGGCCATCGTTAACGCGATCGATCCGATGGCACGCAGCCGCCTGAATGGCCTGCTGATGAGTGCCGCCATGATCGGCATGGCCCTTGGCGCAGCCCTTGGTGGCTGGGCGTGGAGCCACCAGGGCTGGACGGGCGTCTGCCTCGTCGGCGCCGGGGCTGGCGCCGCGGCCTTGCTGCGATCCCTCTTGCCGCCATCGAAGTGAGGAGTGCTTCCTTGACCCCCCATGTCACTGCAACACCGGAGCCTCGTCGGCACCCCGCCGAAGCGGGAGAGCCGCTAACAGTGCTGTTCTCATTCCTATCTCGAGCCGACTCGACGCCGCTCAATCAGCGTCGCCGCGGCGAGGGCCATGTGCTGGACAACCAGGGCTACGTCATCCCCGATCCAGCCGCGGATCCCGGCGGGAACGCCTTCGAGACGGATCCGAACCTCAACTTCGAGAAATGGGGTGAATACTGGCGCAAGGTCCATGGCGTCCGCTTCCTCCATGCAGAGGATGTCGATGACCTCAGCGTCGAACGGCTCCTGCGCTATGATCAAATCCACCGCGTCGCGGCCGGTCCAACGAGCCTAACACCACCCCCTTACAATCCTCCGGTTGACGGCGAAGGGCGACTGTTTACAACGATCATTGGCCATGTCGAGCCTTACCATCGTCCGAGCTGGGATGGCGTCGCCTACCTCGCCTTTGCAAGCTTCGACGATGTCGCGGCGGTCCTCGGAACCGAGCGTATTCGAACCAAGATACTGCCCGAGGATCGAACCATCTTCCGCGATCTCGCTCCGGTGCTCGCCCGCCAGTTCATCATGCTGCCTAGCGTGACGGGGAACGATGCTGTCACGCTGGTAAAGACGCATGTACGCCGGCCCGACCTGGATCGGTCCGCCTTTCAGCGACAATGGCTTGGTGAGCATGCCGAACTAGTCCTGGCCCAGGCCGACACGAAGCGTCTCGTGAAGCGTTACGTGCAGCTCCACAACGTCGGCCCGACCGTTGAGGGCAAGCCGTTCTTTCATCCCGAGACGAGCCGGATCGACGGCGTGACGCTGATGTCGTTTGCCACCATGAGGGACGTGGAGGCATTTTTGATGTCAGAGAGCCACGCGGTTATCGCTGCCGACGAACAGTCGATTTCGACCGCGGAAGCCGGGGACTATTGGTCCGGACTGAACTTCAGCATCGTCGACCGACTTCCTCCGGAAAAGGCTTCGAAAGCGTGACCCAGCCGGATTGCTTCCGTCAACCAGGTCTGGCGGGCGGCTCTTGGCGCTCAAACCCGTCGGCGTGAATGATCGTATTGGTCGAACTGCGATGACCTCCCGAGACGCACGGATATCGAGTGCCTACGCCTATCCTTCAGCGAGCTGGGACAGGCCTCATTGTGATCGAACACCGCTGTTCTTTTCCGACTTTCTGCGCGGCATCGAAACAGGTTTTGAGTTCGCCATCGGTAGCGCGCACCATCGTGTAATCCGCGACGAAGCCGTTCCATTTCTCCGGGTTGGCCCGGCTCATAAGCCCCATGCCGGCATTCCAACGATCCTCCCCGAGCGCCGAGGCAGAAAGATCGTCCGGCAGGTTTCCGAACGGCACCATGCGGGCGATCGGAAACACGAGCAGTGGAAACGCCAGCAGGCCCACCGCAACGCCGATCGCGGCGATGCGGATGATCCACGCCCGCTGCTTCTCGCGCGTGTGGGTGTGGCCTATTGCTCCGTGCAGGGCATGCGCGGCGTCGAGCACCTCGCGCGTGGCCCGCTCGAGGTCGCCCCGGGCTGGACGCAGGCTCGCGTCGTAGACGCGGGCGATCTCCCGTCGCGCCACTTCGGCCGAAACCGTCGCACCCGTGTGCGTCTCGATTACCTCGATGCGCGACGCGATCGCGTCGAGGCTCTTGGCCAGCGAGCCGAGCGTCGGGCTGTAGTCCGGGGCATGGCTCTCCCGCAGCACCGGCTCGATTGCCTCGACCGTGCGGCGCAGGACCGTGATTTCGGCCCGAAGGCGCTCGAAAGCCCGGGTCGCATCGTCGAGCCCGTCCTCCTCGATCCCACCGGCCATCAAGAGCCCGCCGCCCTCACCGCCCCAGGCCCTGGCTTCGGCCGAGCCGCAAGGCCTCGCGCTCGGACGAGGCGTCGACCACGTGGCTGAGTCGCGAGCCGTGCTCGATGCCAAGTTCCTCTCGTCGCGCCTTCATGACGTTCTCGGCTTGCGGATCACGTTTGATCTCGCCGGCGAGCGCGCGCATCGCTTGCTTCGCATCGTCTTCCCCCTTCCCGTACCGGTCGGCGTCATGGGCCTCCTCGAGCTTGCCCCAGCGCTCGACATAGCGCTCCGCCCGCAGGCTGGGATCTTCGCGCACGCTGCGCTCGTGATCGATCGCCGCCGTCAGCGCGGCCCGGTTTTCGTTCCCGTCGGCCCCGAGCCCGGGGTTCCGCTCGAGCGCGGTGCGCAGGTCCTGCCCGACCTGGCGGTCGGTCGCGTCGAGCCGTTCGCCCGCCTGCTGCAACGCGAGCTCCTGGTGTGCCAGCACGGGCAGTCGTGCCGCCCGCATCCGCTCCGCGTCGGCGAAGGCGCGCGCGTAGCCCTCCAAGGCCTGCTCCAGCCCTCCCGATTGCAGTCCCGACGCCGAGGCTCCCCTGCCCTGCTCCTGGCCGATCCTGAGGCCGGCGAAGGGGCTGCGTGGGGCCTGGACCTGCTCCTCGGCCCCGTCCCGGACCCGTTCCTGAACTCGAGCGGCGCCACTCTCCAGCTTGAGCCCCGAGAACATACTCCGTTGCGGCGTTTCGCGAGCGGGAGCTCGTTCGGCTGTCGCCGCCTCCGCTGTTGGGCGCTCGACCGACGGGACGACGATTTCCGAACGCGGGATGATCCCTCGCCGCTCGGCGAAGCCGGCCTGGTGGTCCGAACCATGACCCGGCCCCGTCGCGTAGTCGAGCGTCGTGTCCTTCGCCCGCTCCCGGCCGAGGCTCCAGGCGAGCGCCTTCCCGTCCCGGAAGTCATCGCGGCCGTAATGTAGCGACACGCCCTCGCGGTGGCGTGTCAGCCCCACATAGGCCGCGTGCCGGTCCATGTGCGGCGTCGCCAGAACGTGCGCCCGATCGACCGTGACGCCCTGCGCCTTGTGCACGGTCGCCGCGTAGCCGTGATCGACATGGGCATAGTCCTTGAGGTCGAAGGCGACCGTGCGTTCCTCGACGCCGTCGAGCCGCACCGCCATGCCCGCATCCCCTACCCGCTCCACGATCCCCAGCGTGCCGTTCTTCACACCCAAGCCGCGCTCGTTGCGCAGGAACATGACCCGGTCACCCTCGGCAAAGGCCCGCTCGCCCCGCTCCGTGCTGACCATGCGGTCCTCGCCAAGCACGCCGGCCTCCCGCATCCGTCCTCGCGCAAGCTCGTTCAATTCGCGAACGTCGGCGCGCGTATAAGCCAGGATGACGGAGCTCTGTTCGGGTGCCGCCTGGCGCGACGCATCCCAGCCCGCCACCACAGCCGCGCGGGCCTCGGCGCGGGTCGCATGCGCATCGACCATGCCGGCCTCGGCGTAGCGTCCGAGCGCCTCCCCCGTGCGGCCCGTCGCCAGTTCCTTGGTGGCCGCGCGTTGCCAGTCTTCGCGCTGCCGGCGCACCGTCGTGATCTCGGCCGCGCCATGCCGCTCGGCCAGCGCCCGGAACGCCGCCCCGGCCTCGATCGCCTGGAGCTGCTCCGGATCCCCGACCAAGACCAGCTTGGCGCCGGTCTCGGCGGCACGCGACATCACCCGCTCCATCTGCCGCGAGCCGACCATCCCGGCCTCGTCGATCACCAGCACGTCGCGCGATGTCAGCTCATCACGCCCCTGCCCCCAGGCGTGTTCGAGCGAGGCGATCGTGCGTGAGCCGATGCCCGAGCCCGCTTCGAGGTTCTCGGCCGCGATGCCCGACAGCGTCGCACCGCGGACCGTGTAGCCCGACGCTTCCCAGGCTTCCCGCGCCGCCCCGAGCATAGTCGACTTGCCCGTACCGGCGTAGCCCACCACGAGCGCCAGGTCCTTGTTGGCGGTCACGTGGCGGAACGCCGCTTCCTGCTCGTCGCCGAGTCCCCGCGCATGCAGGACAGTGATCTGCATGGCGGCCGAAACACGATGCTGCCGCCGGTCGGCCAGGGCAACGGACTTGTCCGCCATCCGGGCTTCCGTCGCGATCATCTCGCGCGTGCTGAAGCGCTCGTGCCCGCAGCCGTCCTCACCGAGATGGACGACCTCGGGCGACGCCTCGACGGCCCCCACGACGAGCGCAAACTGGTCCGCCCCGTCCGAATGCCGATGCACAAGTCGCGCCAGGTCATGCTTGGTGAACGTCGAGTGCTGATGCGTGAGTGCCCGAAGCGCGATGTCCGGCTCGGCCGCGATCCGCTCACCGTTGCGCCGGGCGATGAGACGGTGCTCGTCGGCCCGCTCCGCGCCTTCGCCGCGCTCCTCGCGGCGCGCCCCGGCCGGCCCGATCTTGCCTTGCGGCTCGAGTGCGATCCCCTGGGCATTCAGGCTGCGATGGTCGATCGCTGCATCGATCCCGAGCTCGGCCAGTCGGGCGTTGACGTGCTCGCCCCAGCGCTCGCGCCAGCCCACGAGCTCGTCCGTCCCATTCCAATCGCGGACCTTCTTGCCGAAGCCATCGGGCCCAACCGCCCGCATGGTCAGCATCACGTGCGCGTGCGGCTTTGGTGAGCCGTCCGATGCGTGGTCCCAATGCACGTTGAGGTCCGCCACCATGCCACGCTCGACGAACTCGCGATCCACGAAGTCGCGGGCGAGCGCGATCCCATCATCGCGCCCCATCTCGCGCGGGATCGCGAACTCCACCTCGCGGGCCAGCTGCGCATCTTTGCGCTTCTCGGTTGCCTCGACCTCGTTCCAAAGCGTCGCGCGATCCCCGAGGCGATCTGGCGCACCCTCCGGCAGCAGGATCTCCGAATGCACGACGCCCGTCTTCGCCGTGAAATCATGCGCGCGCTCCAGTCGGTCATCCTGCAGCTCGGAAGCCGACCGATAGGCCGCCGCCGCCACCGCGCTGCGGCCAGTAGCCCGGGAGATCACCTTGGCCGAGAAGTGGTAGATCGCCATGAGGACGCCGCCAACTCAAACCATCACAGGGGCACTCGCTCTAAGAACTCGATCCTGTTGCCGAACACGTCCGTGACGTAGACGCGGTCGTAGCCTTCCAGCGGCACGTCGTGGGTGACGGAGTGCCCGCGCCTCTCCAGGACTTCGATCAGTCTGCTCAAGCCCTCGACCAAAAAGCAGGATGCGCCTTGCGCGCGGGCACGAACTCGCTCTCGACCCCGAGATGCACCTTCATGGATCCCACTTCGAACCAAGCACCGCCACGCTTGGCGAGTTCGGCCGGCTTCGCCACTTCGGCGAGACCGAGCAGGCCGTTGTAGAAGGCGCGCGCCTTGTCTTCCTCGCCGGCCGGCATGGCGAGCTGCACGTGATCGATGGCGACGATGCGCATGTCGATGCTCCTCGGCTATGAGCCAGTCCGTGGCTCGCAGTAGGCGTGAGCGCGATCACGCTGGCCCAAGAAGGCCAGCGTTGCCGATCGACGTCAAGAGCACGTCGCGGGGCGACGTATAAGCGCGCATTCACCTCACAAGCTCGGATCATGACGAGTATCGCACAGCGGGACGGAGTTCGATCCATTGGGTTCTTGCCCGCATCGCGGGGACGATATCGTGGAGTAATCCAGAACCCGGCATGGGAAACGTTGACGAGAGCAATGCCAGTGCGTCACGATATCGTCTGTACCAGGTCGTCGCTCGGCTACTTCACGCTCATGAGAGACGCGATACGCTGGCCCAGGAAAGTGCCGAGGCGGAACGAGAGATGGGAGTGGTACCTGCAGACCTGCTCATCACCCTCAGCGACGCCGAACGCGCCCTGCTCGCCTTAGAGGCCGACGTGCTCGATGCCGTCTGTGCCGTCATCGCCGCAGAGGGTCGATGACCCACGATCGGCAGTAGGACAATGATGGAATTTGAAGGCTTGCACGATATCGGCATGGAAAGCTGACGATATGCCTCGACAGAACATCGCCTCGGGCTCGCCGTTCGAGCCCGTCTTCGGCTACTCGCGCCCCGTGCGGGCTGGCAATCAGGTTCATGTCTCCGGTACCACCGCGCAGCGGCCGCATCTCGACGGCGACACTTACCAGCAGACCCTGGCGCTCTCGGCATTATCCGCACCGCGCTCGCAGAGGTCGACGCTGGAATTGAGGATGTGGTCCGTACCGTGGTCTACGTCACTGACATTGCTGATGCAGCGCTCGTGGCGCGGGCGCATCGCGAGACGTTCGGACACATCATGCCGGCCAGCATGCTAGTGCAGGTCGCAGCCCTGCTCCAGCCGAACATGCGGGTCGAAGTCGAAGCCTACGCCGTCATCGACGAGGAGGAGAAATAATGCGCAAGCCGCGCGACATCGACGCCGAGCTGAAAGCCCTCGGGGAGAGGCAGAAGCTGCTCCGATCCAGGCGCACCACCCAACTCGGCGAACTCGTCGCAGCGACCGGAACCGACGTTCTCGGTGCCGAGTTGCTCGCCGGTATCTTGCTCGACGCGATCGAGAAGGCAAAGGCAGATTCGAGCGCCAAGGAGGCGTGGCAGCGGCGGGGCGAGGCCTTCTTTCGCCGCCAACGTCGCAAGGAGGCGAACAACACCGGCGACGCTGCTCAGGGATTTGGCGTCGACCACGACGGCGCTACGCCTCTCAGTGGCGGCGACCAGGCGGGCTGAGGCGGTACGCGCCCGCATGGACACGCGCGATTGGGCCCAAGCACGACGCGAGCGGACCCGTCACCTCATCGAGCTCGGCGGCCTCGTCAGCAAGTCCGGGCTGCCGGAGCTGATCGCCCCGCTCGAGCCCGACGACCGAGCCGTGATCCTCGGCGCCCTCCTCGAAATCGCGGACGCATTGCGCGAACCGGCCGATGCTTCGTCCAGCCGCACCCGCGTCGCGCGCTGGCGCGACCGCGGGCGGTCCGTCCTACGGGCCGGGACGGCGATCGGCGCGTGAAGGCTGGCACTACGCCGCCGAGCAAGCGACCGACCGCGGAGAGTAAGGGATGGAGGCTGCCGTCATGGCGCCGATCGGAGAAGCGAGATGACGATCCACACACGCGAGCTGTATCGAGCCGACACCAGCCCGGCGAACACGGCCGGAGAC
>JAABUO010009783.1_pt1 | contig 10690 bp, 9 predicted proteins | sample 5559291 | NCBI WGS metagenome assembly JAABUO01 (sample SAMN10711878, study PRJNA513372) | rock metagenome | isolation source: Antarctica rocks | place: Antarctica: Victoria Land, Finger Mt sud
TTATCTAGCCATTGTTTCAGGCACCTGTTTACAGCATCATGTGCTGTCATGCAGGCAAAGTTGTGCCTGGTGCATCAGAGAGAGTCAACATTGTGTATGCGTGGGTACAGCAGCTGCTCCAGGAGCGTTTCAAGGAGAAGGGGTTGACCCTTGCTGCTCCTGTGGGGTCCAGGATGTGGCAAATGCTGTCTGAAGGCTACCTTCAGTTCGAGCAATGCAGGTACTGTCACTATCGCTCTGGTTTGCCGGCCGCGTGCTTCAGTCAAAGAGGCCTTCTTGGTAATCACAGAAAGAGCATGAGGCTGTAGGCAGTTGTACCGAGGGTTTGATTTAATGCGCAACTGCAGGTTGACAGAGAAGTTGTGTGATGTTCACGCAGAGCTGGCATGAGTGTTTCACGTCCATCTGTGCATGCTAATGATGCGTGGTCAGTCCCTCTGTGTTTCTGAGGGGCCAGACTTCCCCTGTTGACCTGGCCATTTTGTTGTATTGCTTTGAGTCTTTTGGACAAGACTCTGTTGGTATGGTGGCTTCCACTTGCTTTCTGGTGAAAGGATCGCCGTTGCCTCTTCATGAGTCAACGACAAGGGAGCCTTGATCCTATGTATTCACAACTCGTCAAACGTGCTGATCACTAGCTGCGTTGCTCAATGCAGGGTTGTTTCCAGCCTCAAATGTCTTGTGTGATCCATTGGGCTTACAACACTTTTGCACAAACACATGAAACAATGACAGATCAGGAATTGAGGAAGAACAGATCATTCATTGACTGTGCACCTGCAGGGCAATTGCAGACACCCCCTTCCCTTTCCCCTGGGCCCAAATGGTATTGGTCATGCTCATCATGTATGCAATTTCAGTGCCCTTGGTGGTCGTTGCCTTTGTGGACAGCACGTGGATGGGCATCGTGGTCAACTTCTTCTGTGTGCAAAGCTATTGGTGCCTGAATGAGGTGGCAAGAGACTTGGAGGATCCGTTCATCTATGACCCCAATGATCTACCCTTGGCACGCTACCAGGTAAGGAAACCTGCAGTGACACCATTCAGTTACATCCGGTGTGACAGCACCGTGAATGTGCACGTCATGATGAGCACGTGGAAGAGCAGCAGTGACAGCATCTAAGAGGCTACAATCTCTTGTTATTGAATGCTATCACCACGTAAACTGCTTCGATTATGAGCGCAATATTCCTTTAAACCTGTGTGCATCTGTGTACTTACATGGAGGCACCTGTCCAAAAGTACATATAGAATTCAATGTATGCTAAGCAAAGCGCTAGAAACATTTCCGCATGCACCTCATGCTACTTGCATGGCCTGTACGTTTCAAAGATAGTCATTGCCTCATGTGACTTTGCTTTCACCACCTTGTTGCATCAAATGCCCTATAATCTCAAACTCTGCTGTTTTTCTGTAGTATCAGTTCAACAACCGCATTCTAGCAGCTGCCAGAGCCAGACGCCCAGTCTCAGCCTATGAGATGGCTCATGCTGAGGAATGTGGATCACCCAATTTCCCACCAGTATTCTATCACACAGGATGACTGGGCAGCAGCTGCCATGACAGCCTGCTCAAAACACCTGCCAAGATCAGCTTTGTGGGTTCTGCTGAGGATGGTGGATACTCTTTGGCATGCATCCTGCTCCATCATGAGCAGCATGAATCATAGGCAGCTTCTCTGACAATTTCTGCAATACCTTGGCACCAATTGCTGCGAGCAGCAGTCATTGCTGAGTCAGCTCTGACCTCAGTGAGAGTGCAAAGGCTCCTAGAGAGCATACAAGCAATGTGGACTGTGGAGTGCTATAGGCTCCATCTTGATACTTGAAACAAGTCAGCAAGAACAGCTCTCTCCAATACATCATCCCAAGCCGCTCAGCTTCGGCAGGCAATGACAGAAGGTCATCAGCCAGATGAGGTTCCAGATTAGGCTCTGTCTACCAGCTGCTTGTCTACTAGCTGCTTGTCTACCAGCTGCTTGTCATTGTCATATGATATGCATGCCCGCAAGGTGGAGCACTGCATCCTCTCAGCCAAACAGTGGGAATCACCTGCAGCTTCCCTGCCAGCGTCCCATATAAGCTTGTTCAAGGTCCAGATGACAGCTGAGGCGGATGTGACATCCTCTCAAGGCAAAAGGTCATGACAGGGACAAGCTCAGGAAGTCGAGAGGCGCAGGGCCGACTTGTGTCATGTGGCAAAGGTGTAAGCCTGCAGGTACGCTGCAGCCATACTTAGTGCCAATCAGGCCTGCTGTACATGTCCTGGACTTGTGGGCTTTTGCCTGTTGATGTCAACAGGCAGGTTTGCCAATCTTTGTGCAACTGGCATGCATGGTTGTGACATTGCACTGTTCTGTTGAAGCCTGTCTCTGTGACGATCACTGGTTGCACTTCTGTTAAATCACCAATAGGTCGAGTTGGCCCACACAATGGCAGACCGCTTGACAATGTTTGACAGTACGACTGTGTATGCAGGGGTCATCAGGAAGGTGTTTCACATCAAACATAGCATCTTCATGCACCAGCCTGAAGCAGCCACGTACAACATTGTTTACTGCCAACTGAGGATGAGGCGAAACTCAAACAATTTTATGTGATCAAACTGCAAGCTTCTGCATCGCGTGGGCTATCTGGCTCTGTTTGTAGCCTGGCTTCAGCGGCACTGCCTGCACAGGACCTGACTATCCCATTGCCAACCTGACATCTCCTGTGTAAAAAATACAGCGGCGGTGCTATTGGCTTGCCGTCAGGCCTGACGGCACTCTAGGGTGAACGTGTAGCGATGACGGCAGTACGTCTGTGCGTGCAGCAGTGTCACCTCACCGCACATTCGAACAGGAGGTCTTACACCTCATGTTGCCGCTCTTCTACTGACTTGGATGTATCAATTGAAGCGTCTGCCGTCTTCTGGGACAGGTCCTTGGTGACACAGAAGTTTACTGGCCGCCTAGAAATCTTGCAGCTTGATCGAAGGCGTACAGGCTGTGCTCGGTGTTTTGAGCGCAATACTTCAGCACAGGCCTTGAGGTTTCGCTCGACAGTACTGCCTGAGAGCACCCGCCTGCGTTGTATAGCATCCTTTGTGACAGCAGCAGTGTGACCGTCGATGCCTCCTCGCAAAAACAAAGGCCGTCAGGCACGCCGCACTGAGAGTCTCATCCCAAGGGGCACCGAACAAACGGCAACCAGTCCTCCCCCAGGCTTTAGGGCAAGCCGTGGTCAGACGAATACACCGCAGCTGCAGCGCTCGGTCTCTCAGCAGGCAGGCCTCCCCTTGGCAAGACACAGTGCTCTGAAGTCCACTGAGCAGATCAAGTTGCACGTCACTTGAAGCAAACACTCCTTTTGTTGCTCTTGCAGGACTCCAGTCAGAGGCACAGTGTCACTGCAGAGGTGAGTCCAGATGTCACTGATCACTATGAAGCAGGCTGGACTCCTACTCCGTCGCCTTCACCAGAAAAGCCAAGCACACATGAGGAAGCAGCACCTGACAGTACACAGATGACACCAGCCACAGAACTTTTGTGAGTGCAATTACATGTTGTTCTTGTGTTATCTGCCATTGCTGGCTTTGGGTTTCTTAGCACATATGCTGTAGGGCGAAGCTACAGCTTGCACCGGTACAAGAAACTGGCAGTCCAGAATTTGAGCCTGCTGTAAATCTCCATGACTCTCAGGAGGCTTTGAACTTGGAGGACACAGAAGCTCAGCAACAGCAGACTACCTGGACAGACACAGACAAGGAGCTGCAGCTTGCTGCTGTCAAGCAGCATGCAGAGCAGCTGTTGGTACAGGTAGCAGAGCTGCAAAGCAGTGCTGAGAAGACACAGCTTTCATTGCAATCTGAGCAGCAAAGTAGCAGTGCCGCAGCTCAGCGCAGCTCTCAGCTAGAGCAACAGCTCCTGACAAGCCAAGCCAGCCTCAAGCAGCTTCAAGAACAGCTTGATGCAAGCACACATTCAGCAGCAAGTGCAGTGTCATCTCTGCAGGGTAAGCCTTCGAACCATAAATCTCACCTGGCATGATCCTGCTTGCTGGTGCTTCTAGTTGACTCAATTTTGACCTGGGAACTATTTTGCAGGTGAGCTGGCTGCCAAGGTCACTGAGGCCCAAGCAGCAGCTGTGACAGCAGCAGAGGCTGCAGCTCAGCTACAGGAGCAGCAAGGGCATGCCCAGAGCCTGCAGTCCCAACTCAGCCAGACACAGCAGGCCCTCCAAGACCTCAAACCTCACCAGGCTGCTGCACAGCAGAAGGCTGTCGCAGGCGAGGCCAGCTTGCACTCTGCCTTAAGAGCCAAGGACTCAGAGCTGAGAGACATCCAAGTGGCTCTGGCATCATCTCAGGCCATGGCAACAGCAGGTCGGTCTGAGCTCACCAGTCTTCAACAGCAAGTCACCAATCTGCAGGCAAAGCTCAGTGAGGCAGAGGACACTCACAACACCCTCCAGCAGCTGCAAGCAGACTCCCAACAGGAGGCAGGTGCACATGCTTCAAGCTTGACGGCGGCTGTTGAGGCAAAGGCTTTGGAGCTTGACCAGGTTGCAGCATCCCTTGTAGACAAGGAAGCAGAGCTGCTACAGCTCACAGCCTCTCTGAAGGAAGCACAAGACCAGGCGGCAGCACTACAGACTGCCCTGACAGAGCAGCAGAGCAGCTCAAAGTCTCAGGAAGCCAAGCTCAACAAAGCTCAGCTTGCCTTCAAGAAGCTGAAAAGGCAGCATGAGGACTTCCAGCAAACTGCATCTGCCAAGGAGGCACAACTGGTCAGTGCTGCACAGGCCAGAGACGCTGAGCTTCAGCAGGCAGCACAGGCTGCTGCAGAGCAAGCTGCAACCCTGCAGGGACTCACTACAGCACAGCAAGCTTCCATTGATCATGTTGCCTCCCTAGAGACAGCAATACAAGAGCTTACAAATCAACATGAGGTGCTGCAGCAACAGCTGGTGAACCGGCAGCAGGCCTATGATGAGCTCAAGCTGCAGCATGTCAGCGCACAAGCAAATGTGTTCAGCACAGAAGCTGACTCAGCAGCCGATACCAAGGCCTTGCACTCAGAGCTCAGTCAGCTCAGGGAGACAGTAGCTCAGAAGGAAGCAAGCCTTGAGGAGCTGACTGCCTTGCTGAGGTCATTAGAGCGGCAAATCAGCAACCTGCAGTCAGCATCAGCAGCAGCAAACCAGTCACTGCACAATGAGCAGCATCAAGCTGATGAGCAAGACATATCAGCTGAGCCTGGCTTAGCTGCTGTGCCTGGTGTGGCGCGCTCAGATGATCCAGCCAGCCAGCCTGATGCTGTTGGATCAGCTAACCAAGGAGCTGGCTTGTTGCCTGTTGAGCAGGAGTCAAGGGAGACACAAACCACTGACGTGGGAAACGCTGCATCAACCAGTGTCAACCAGACACAGAAGCTGCAAAAGCTGCTGGGCAAGGTAGAGAAGCAGTACAATCACCTCAAGCATGAGCACAGCGCACTCAATAAGCAGCATCAAGCTGCCATAGCCAAGCTAGCAGAGGCAGACAAGGCGCTGATAGAGATTGAGCTAATGGATGCACGCCTTCATGACCTGGAGGCAAGCTTAACAGAGAGAGATGTTATCATCCATCAGCTACAGCTTGAGATGGCCAAGCAGACAGCCACAACAGCTGACCAGTCAACAAGCACAGATGCTGTCATGTCTGATGCTCCGGTAGAACTCCAACGTTCAGATGTTCATGCCAGTGAGGTCACAGCCGCAAATGTGTCACATCTGACTGCCTCAGGCAATTCAAGAAGCCTAGCTACATCAGACAGGAGCATCTCCTCCCTTCAAGATTCGCCTCTCAAGCAAGCAAGTCTTGCTGGTGCTCAAGAAGATGAGTCAGATGTTGAGGGCAACCCAAGCAGCTCTCCAGTAGCAGCGGGTACATCAGCAGGCAGTCTCAGCATGCCAGAGGGGAGCATGAACAATCCCCTTGCTGATCAGCCAGAACAAGATGATCACCAAACTCCAGCAGGGATGCTTCCTCTATCACCTCAGCTGTCTAGCTACACAGTGAATAGCGACAAAGAAGGTTGCGCTGATAGCAAAGTCGAGGTGCCTGCCAGCGGTGGTGTGGTTGCTGGTCAGACACCTGTGACTGCGGCATTGTCTGCCCCAGAAGCTTCTTCAATTGCAGCAAGCAGGACCACGCAGTATGGGACAAACACACAGGTATGCATCAGCAGTCATACCAGTGTTACAGCCTCTGTGACTTTGGTAGCTGCTCATGCTGTCCTGTAGCCCACCATGCTGTTTATAGCTTAGGTGACCTTGAGACCTACCTATCATGCCCATCAGGCAGTCAGTACTTACATGCATAGTCTGATCTGTTCTGGTGCTGAATGTATAGTCGAATTTCTGGCACTGCCTTGACAGCGGCATGATTGTAGGCACATGTGTCATCAGCAGCCAGCGAGCAGGCAGTCGAGGGGTCAACACCGCCTGAGATAGCAGTCACTTCTGTGACGGCACGTGAAGTCCAGGTCAGCAGGGCAGGCAGGGAGAGTGTTGCTACACTGAAGAGAATCCTGCAGGAGCACCCGCTGGCGGGTTCACCCTTGCAGGCTGACAGGGTAGGGTCTGCAGTAGTCAGCATTATTTGCTGCGCCATATGCCATGTAATGTGCTGCCCATGAGCTGCATTGTCACTGCAAGAGTGTTACAAATGTTGTTCATTGCAGCTTGTACATGTACATGCGCACAAACATGTAGAATTGTGATTCTGCTCGCTGTTGTGGTCATTGTGCTAGTTAGGCAAATGTTTCTGCATGAGCACGGCAGCTGCAGTGTATTGCACCCACATTCCTGACATTTGATGGTGTGCTGTTCTCCATGCAGGGCAACCTCGGAGGCTTGATGAAGGCGCCTTCCAGTTTGCCATTGGCACTTCTGTATCCTCAACCTACAGCTGCGGTCCATTCTGGCACCGCCACTCAGCTGGTGCAGTACCCTCCCACCATCCCAGATCACGCCACCCGCAGCGCTGCCAATGCCCATGCCCAAGTGCACAGACGCCAGTCAGACAGAGGCCACCTGGGACATGTGGGCTACCCCAGCCTCTACCCCACTGCACCCCCGCCCCCACCTGACTATAAGGGCAGGCTTTCATGGGAGTTGACACCACAGGTGCCTGGCTATGATGCAGTCTTGAATCAGCTGCAAGCAGGCATTGCTGCTGCTAGTTTGCCAGCTGGGAGCACCTCAGGGTCAGAGATCCGCCAGCTGGATCTGGTGGTGACCCCTCAAGAGTCCTACACCAATGGGGACCTGAAGAAGGGCGCCTGGAGTCCCCTTGAACACCATGCACCAGGCAGGCTGAGTGCCCAAGAATCACAGGTAGAAGCTTCCCAAATGTACCCTTCAATTGGCACGCTCAAGAAGGCTCCAATCTGGCGCAGCATGGAAGCTGTGACCATGCATGTAGAGTCTTTCTTTGCAATTGTTCTGGGCCCAGACGCTCCTGTCTTAGGAAGACAACATTGTATGCTGACCAGCCATCTTGCATGGGAGGATGAGTGTTCTTACTAGCACTTCTTTCTATGGTGACTGTACGGCAGATGACTTCTGCAGCAGTGCTTTGCACCCAATTTATTGTGTCACAAGTGGTGTTCATGCAGATGGCTCTGAGCAGAACATATGATGCTGGGTATTCTAGCACAGCTGATAAAGCTGAACAAGCAGAAATGGCCTCTCAGCAAGCTGAGTACCCCTTGCCAGTGCATCACCACACTGAAGTGCAAAGAGCACATGGGCCTCCCACGCAGGTCAGTTGTCCTGTCTAGCATCTGGTCAGCATTCACGGCTGTTTGCTGCTACTGTCTGGTGGAACGCATGAGCAGTTGTTGCATGTCTGCATGCATTGGGAGTAGTCAACACGCACAGCATTGACTGGACCAATCATGACGGGGCAAACAATGCAAAAGAGCATACTAAAACCATGCAGTGCTGCTCAGCTGAGTCAGATTTCTATGCTGAGCACATGATGACAAGCTGATTTGTCTGTCAACCCCATGCAGTGTGGTTGCTTTGGTTGCTTATGTTGTCATGATCTTGCAGGAGCAAGGGTATGCTGCTGATGTGCTCAGCAGAGCAAAATTCCCCCTGTTGTTGTGGGGCTCTCACACTCACACTGAGCCAAAACTGGCACCCCATTCATCAAGTGGCCTCGATGCTAAGATGGGTGCTGCAAGTTTATCTCTGATGTCAGCTCCACCAGTGGCAAGCCTGCCTGAATCTACTGACAGTGTCCCTCCTCTCGACTTCAGTGCACCTCCAGAATCACCCCTGAAACACTTCCTACCAAGATCAGCGTCAGCTCAGAGTGCTCAAAAGCAGTCTCTGCCACTGCTCAGAGACTTGTCTCCTGTCATTGCACCATCAGCCTCCCCACCTCATGGGAAAGGGAAGTCACCTGCAGTGGCATCAATGCAAGGAGACAAAGCGATCAGGGAAGACTCAGCACAGATCCTAGCCGCTTCACAGGCAGCCACGGTTCTCAGCAGAAACAGCAGTCCTGATGCGGCACCGCCTGCTGAGCAGACAGCCAAGCATAAGCATCTCTTTGACTTGGCACCTGAGCTGACAAGAATGCGAGCTGAAGCAATTGCAAAGGAAGAAGAAAAGACAGCCCTGAAGAGGGAGCTAGCTCAGCAGAGGTTCCAGCTCAGAGAGGTCAAATCAGCTCTGAGCACTCACAGGCTTGAGACCAGCAGCAGTGCGCAGGCCAAAGACAACCAGATTGCTGAGCTTGCTGAACGGCTACAACAAACCCAGCAAGCTGTTCTGCAGCTGCATGGAGCTCTCACAGCTGCTACAGCTGCACGCCAAGGGCCTGTCAGGGAAGGCACAGAGGAGAGCCAAGCACAACTGCACACTGTCATTGATCCTGCTACACTGGCAGGGATTGCCTTGCCGGCCGTATCTGCAAGATCAACCCCACAGCAGCCCAGAAAGTCTGCTGCTGCTGCTGCAACTGCCAAGCTTCCATACTATGTCAAGCGCGCTGCCAACCATGGAGAGGTATGACTGTACACAAATGCCTTGGTCTACAGCATAGTGCCCTGCTACATGCTGTCATTGCAACTTTGTCCGGTGCAGGGACTTCAGTCATCACTTGCATGTCCATGTGCATGCATCCCATCGAAAAGCTTGGGCAACATGCAAGTTCAGCTGTTAGTCTCATGCTCACCTATCTCATGGTTACTGTTGGGATTGAGTGGTGTCCGGACTGTGTGTGTACGGGATTCAGCAATGAATAAACTGACTGCTTTTGCTTTACCAAGAGTAACATCTGGACTGCGTATATGGGCTCTGCAACTCCCATGACCATAATAGCCATACCCTTGCACTAGAATTGGTTTTGGATTCTGAACCTGGTTGCTTTAACCCTTTGAATAAAAAAAGCTTACAGTTCTGTGTTGCATGTCGTCAGTAGTGTTTGTGCAGGTCTCGCCAAAGCCTGCAGACCCTCCCAGTGTTTCTAGAGGAAAGGCATCACATGCTGTGAAGTTAGATGCTGCTGCTTTAGCTACCCTGCATCTGCCACAGCCATCAACTCCACGGTCTGAGTTATCTGGTGATCAAGCTGAGTCTCACTCTAAGGTAACTTCAGCCACCATGCTCAGGCATCAGCAGCAGCAGCAGCATGCAATGCTGTATGCAACCAGCAATTGTGCGTCTGGCGTCTAGGAGAACAGTAGTAAAACAGTGTAACAGTGTTACAGCAATTCTGACAGTGTGTTGACAGTGTTACATTTTTACAGTGTTACAGTGTAACATTATCACAGTGTCACAGTGTAACACAATGGAGCTCTGAAATTGGCTCAAGCTGTGTTCCTTTCCAACTTGTGAGTATGGGTGCGTTACACACATGTGCTCCAGCTTAGTTGTCCCATACCTCTTGCTCCTACTGCCTGCAATCAGAGATACAAGAGCTCAGCTTACAATTCTAGCATGTAGTGCAGGGCATGGCAGCATCTCCTGAAGAGCAGGCAGCACTGGGCAGACCAGCTCCTGATCAGTTTGAGACGTCTAGCCGCAAGCCGGCTCTGCTGTACATCAAGGCACAGACAGAAGAGGCTAAGGGGCCAATTACTGTGGTCTTCAGGCGGGCTTTCAGTGTGGACAACAGCTCTTCTAAAGACAGGCCAGGTAAAACAAAGAAAAAGAAAAGTTTACGCTTTTCAGCGATCATAACGGGAGCCTCTTAAGGCGGCAGCCCGGAGCTATGACCATAGGCCATAGCCCAAAGGGAAAGGAAAAACTCCTAAACCTAAGGTGGATCTGGCCTGTTCTGTCTGCTTTTGTCTGTCTTCTCCCTTGCTAGTACCCTCCTAGATGTCAAAATCTTGTGAAATGTCAAAACAGAATGTTCATGCAATTTGGACATCACTTTGCTTGCAGGTCCGTGCTCTATACCAATCTTTGCTAGAGCGTCAGATGTAGTGTGATATTGTGACCCAGATTGTCCTATAATTATAGGCAGAGTGGTAACATTGTAACCATAGTCCTTGAGAGCTTCCTCCAATGCTTTATGCTGTGCTCCCTTTTCTTGCAGCTTTTCCTCATATCTTGTATCAGGGCAATATCCTCCTTCCACAATCTTTATGCTCCTTGGATTTCCACTAGGCATCACTGGTGTCAAGGGTGTCAATCTGGATCCAGAGTTG
>JAABUO010009784.1_pt1 | contig 10689 bp, 16 predicted proteins | sample 5559291 | NCBI WGS metagenome assembly JAABUO01 (sample SAMN10711878, study PRJNA513372) | rock metagenome | isolation source: Antarctica rocks | place: Antarctica: Victoria Land, Finger Mt sud
TAAGCTGCACACGACCCGTGCCAGTGTAGGATCTTTGCATGGGAGGGAAAGTAGCAGAGGCAACATGGTCCTGTCTGACATCTAGCATACAGGAGGAAAATCTCGTGACAGAGACAAGCAAGTTAGTTGGAACAAGCATGACTGAGATGTGGCATTGCTTGCAGGAACAAGTAGCAGCACTAGAAGACAGGCTGCATGTTCTGCGGCGCATGAACAGTCAACTTGAGCGCTCTGAATCCAACGCTCAACAGCGGACTGCCAATGCACAGCACCAGGTACAAAGACCTCAAGTGCACAAGGGCATCAAACACATCGCATGAAGTCAGGAAACATTGCTTATTTCTTGCCATGTTGCTGCAGCTATTTCAAGAGGTGTGCAAAATTGCAAACTGAGTATGGACAAGTGCCTGCAGGTGAAGCTGATTGATGAGGAGCGCAAGTTGCTCGTGACCATGCTGCATGATCAAGCAGCGTCAGCCATGGGCGAGCCATCAGCACTCACACCTGTACCGGCTGCCTCGCAGACTAGGCTACAGCGCAGCATCTCAGACGGCACAGCGCTGCCTGGGTCTCTGCGAGAGCGCTTCACTGAAACATTGCCGCGCTCAAATACACAGCATGAACAGCCTGGGCAGTCTCAGGCAGGAAGCAGCCAGAGCACTTCTTTTCAACAAGCACTGGCCAAGGAGGCATCTCAGCAGCAGCTGGTCGACTCGACAATTGCAGCAGAAGTGCACCTTGATGCACAGGCGCAGCCCAAGGCAGAGATTGGTCTTGTGTCTGCTGCACAAAAGATGCATTCAGAGAGCACGCCTCAGTTGCGACCGCTTGGACGCTACATGTCAGCTTTGCCTTTTGACCGTAAGCAGCACGTGCAACAGCAGAGCTCTGCAGGCCTGGTTGCTAAACGCAGAGAAGACATGTACAGTGAGCAGAAAGCTTATTGGCGTAAGAAGGAAGCACTATGTCCAAACATCAAAAACTGCATTGAAGAGGTGCAGCAGCTGCGCGCACAGCTTAGCCAAGATTCAGCCTCCTTGTTTTCAGAGAAGGCGCTATAATTGTCCTGTACATCACTTGTATTGTTCACCACTATATAAAGACAACTCTTATTTACAAGTGGTGCTTGCAGCTCCTCTGATGCTGATCACATCCCCAGCAGCTCAGACTTTGATTGACACTTTTACAAATACAAGTCAAGCTTTTGCAAATGTCTTCCTGAATGGCTGCTACAGCTGTATAACTACCATACAGGATGCTGCACCACATGCTGAATGACCTGTCGGATACTGGGCATGCTGAGACCTTTTAGGCCGAGGCATAGCATCAATGGCCTGCACAGTAAAGGAAACTGCTGACTGACTGATAAGATGTGACCACATGGATGAGCTGCACAACAACCAACTGTTAGAAGACATGAGACACTTTCAGCCAACATTGAAGCCAGTGAGTTACTTTGTACACCCTGCAGCCAGCAAGCCCTCGGCTATTTGCCGGGCACACAGCATCAACACTGAGTCAGTCCTGTTGCCAACCAATACTCTGATGTTGAATGCAGCTGCTCCGTCTAGGTTCATGTCCACCCTGCAAGTCTGATACTGTCAGGGCCCAAGAACAGCTTGCTCTTCACAGACACATACAAATGCACCTTGACTGGAAGATAGTGCCAAGAGTCTCGGTTTGAGTCACTGTGACCATTACGCAGTCCGCGTATGCGCACAGCAGGAAGTCAGTGAAGCTGTCATCAATATCGCAGGTGAACTGCTGGGTCCGGAGAGGGAAAGCTGTGTGGCCGGTAGAGTTATGCGTCATGCAGCCCACGCAGCTGATCGACGCTGGGTCGATCCAACTGTACAGCACAACAAACTTCGTTACCAGGTGCAGCTAGCCTGAGCGTCATATTACAGTGATCGCAACCATTTTGGACGCCGGCAGAATGTGAAAGCATGCAAAGGCGCGCAGCGACATACCTGAACGATGTCCGGCACTACTTTGACAGCTCTGGTAAACCACCACAGGAAAAGAAACCCCACGGCGAGACCGCCAAGGACAAAGCGTTGCTTATGCAGTGAACGACGCAGCCGTCGACCGAAGCGCCTTTTGAGCTGTTTGATCGCTGTAGAGAGAACTGACTTGTCGCGTCCTGAGCTGTAATTGCTGGAAGTGACCGGCAGCATTTACGAATGCAGTTGGTCGAGCATCTGAGGCAACAGTCAACACAGAGCACTGTCTGGCTTAACCGCGGGTTCAGGACTGTCAGGTTACACCAGGAGTTACGCCTTGAGTCAGACCTAGTTTCAGTCGCATGCTGAGTCTGCTTTGTTGATCATGCTGACGGGTGCTGACTTGCCTTGTTGACAAATGCGGACAAACACGCATCTTATCAAGCCTCAACAGCGCGACTTGCCACACGTTCTCAATCTTCAAGCCGCGCTGACTTCCATCTGCCAAGCTGCAAATCTTCGGTGCCAATGTAAAGTCCTGCTTGTTTGGCGCCCTTCGAATGGTTGCAAAGAAGGATAACGAAGCACACTCGAAACCACTCTTTAAGCGCAAGAAGGGTCTTTCCAAGTTTTACGCAAATAAGGCACAGTCTTTTTCATCTCTGGACCATGCGTTGAGCACTTGCATGGGGCATTCAGCGCTTGCGCTGGAGAAGCCCAAGCCAAGAAGTTTTGATGCCTCGCCAATGTCGGATGTTGACGTAGAGGTAAATACTCGCAAGTTTGACAGCAACACCGTGTTGAACGGCAACGGCTGGCTGTCATATACTCCATGGCAGTGTTCACTTCAAGCTGTGACAAGGACGCGCTTAATGCAGGTCACCTCTCGTGCCTTACATAGGCTGCACAGGTCTGGGCCAGAAAGTGGAGCTATGGAACGTCATGACAGCATGACATCGGCGCTGTGCACGGTGCTTGAGCTGAGCTCTTTATCGACCTGCGAATCGGATAACACCTCTGTTACGGTTGATTCTGACGTGAACATGGCAAGACCAAGGACCTCTTTTGAGAGCTCCCGTCCGCTGCAGCGAGCCCTGGACAGAAACAGTTGTCCTTTGCCCCGGCGTAGCTCCGATATGTCTCTAGACATCGTGACTGCAAGGCGAACATCACCCTCAGAGGATCACTCAGAAGAAATGTCAGACCAAACTGTACACTCAAAATCAGCATGTGTATGACAAGCGGTGCCATCAACCCCAGAAGCAGTTCATGGTGACTCTTCTGAGAGGCTGGGTGGAGGTCTCACACCTTGTGCTGACCTTGTATTGAAGATGATCACTTGCAGTGCAGCACATGCTGCTCAAGCGCACAATCATTGGTGCTGTGTTTAGGTGCTTTTGCTACGCAAAAAGGTTAGTTTTGCATGCATTGGACACTGAGTCCGTATTCTTTTGGAGCTGCTGACGCAATCTGGGCTGTCAGACAAACAAATGAGTTTTTTGAAGATGACATTTTGCATAATTGACGAGAAGAAAATTTTCTTGATTGACTACCGTTGATTTATTTTTGGTGTACCACCACTTATACGCAGCCAATGCAGAGTTACCCGTTCTCGGTTCGGGTTTGATTTGTGTTACGCCCTCCCTCCTGATGATGATCTTATGTGTACGGGTGTTTTGAAATAGAAACACGCATTTTTGAAGAATGCAGTATTGAACAATGTCATTGCGAGACAGGAGCCGATGTATAAGTACAGGCAGTGTAAAGCCTTGATTGTAGTCCTTGATGCAACCTGTCTGCTGCCTGCAACGCTAGTCACGCTATCTTGCTGCTCCTGGACCGCCCTTGTTGCTGCTGCAAAATGGCAGACATGCGCATGTCTGCTGCAAGGGAGAAGGCACCCTTCGTGTGTAGTGTTGCAAATGTGACTGTGCTCTGTGATGACTTGCAGCGCTCTGAAAACTGTTGTTAGCTGATATAGGCACGTTGCTCAGACTGCACATCCTGAATGAAGGTGTGCGACATGTTAAATTGAGCACGTCTTTCAAAATCCGTTCTTCCTGCAGTATACTGTTGAAGTGTGCGATAAATGTGCATTGAAACAAGACTGGCCCCAGCAAGAGCCAATGCAGGCCAAAAGTTCGGCCTCCAAACACGCAGCTGCTCAGGCAACATTCAACGTCTGCCCCAGGCAGACTTCTGTGGTGCTTCTTCTTCGTCACTTTCACTGCCAGGGTCGCCATGTATCCAAATCCCAGTGTGACCCTTCCTTGCTTCATCTTCACAGCCAGTCAAAGTGCTGACTAGCTCCTCAGCCTGTGCAGGCCATCAGCTAAATGAGTCAGCAAAAACATAGTTTGTGAAATGTTGACAGGCATCGGTGCGCTGCACTGCTGTGACCTCATGAAGTCACAGACTTTTATTCTTTAGCCATTCATAACATCACGCCTTGTTGCAAGAACAGTGAGCATTGCGGGTGGTGGGTGACAGACACAACTCCATGCCTGCTCACACATGCATGCATACCTTGTCACGCTTTGCCACCTTGACACGTGCCAGGCCAGCTCTAAGCATGTTAGCATTCACACTCTCCGCAGCTGAGGCACCTTCCTTGGACAGCACCACATGCAGCAGCGGCTGAGACCCTATATGGTCTTTCCCTCTACTTTGCTGCTGTCTTTCCCGCCTTTCTATGCTGGCAGTCATGCGTTGTCCACCACCTGTTGCTTGGCTCAGGAACTGCGCCGCATCCAGGCCATAGTCTGCATCTAAACTAGGAACCTGCACCAAGAGATGACAAGCCTTAGCTATGCTGAATCAACACAATGACAAACCAATGCATGGCCAGGGGACCACAGCACTACTATGATGAGAAGAAAGCAGCACTTACCAGACCATGGCTCACGTAAATTCTGTGCTTCTTGTTTTTGGGGGAGATGCCTGAGGGCCTGACAAAGCAGCAGCAGCAGCTGCTCTCTTTATCAATGCCAATGATGAATCATGCACTGTTGTGACCAACTGTATTATGCTGATAAACGCGAATACCATGTGTGCAGCATGTTGCAGTGGCATGATGCTCAGCTTTACCTTCAAATACGCTAAAGAGCAGCTATGTGCCTGTGCAGGGACTGCCGCAAGGGCTGAGTCAATCTGCCTCACATTCTTGCCGCCAACTCTATCTGTATTCCCAAAATCCAGGAAGATGACAGCGTATTGGGGATTGACTGGATCTTTACTGATGACCCTCTGTACCGAGGCTCTGTACCATTCGTTATCTAGGCTGTACTGGGCTAGACATAAAGCACCCACTTGCAGCTGAGGGGGGGCTGATGCAGTGACTGACAAGGACTTGAGCTGGTCTGTGATATAGCCTAATCGGGGCTCATCAGCCATCTGCAGGAACATGAACTCTTTGTGAGAGACAGCACATGTGCTTTCTACGGTGTAAAAGCAACCCGCTGCAAACTTGCAAAGGAGGCCCTACACTCCTGGTGCAAAATGAGGCCTGAGATCAAGAGTGCAAAAGACTCAGCCAGCATTGCTGCCCCTGCAAAGCCTTGTTCACAGAAGTACACCAACACTGTGTGCCAAGTTCAGCAACATTCTGCATCAAGACCCAGATTTGCAGAGAGCTTTGCAACCAACACTGTCAGCTGCAGCTTTCAAAGACCCCTTCTGTGTTACACAGCTGCAGTGACCAACAAGACGTGCACGTCAGTGCATGGTGTGTGACCATGACATGCAGTACCTGGACATAGAACTCGCTTCCTGAGACAACCTCAGTGACTGTGACAGTGACAGTCTCTCTGGGGCTGTCACTGGAGGCATGCCCGTTGGCCTCTTCTTCTGACCCAGAGGCTGTTGCGGTCTCTGCGGCCGGCACGTACCCCTCCCAGACCTGCATGATGGGATTCGTTTCCAGGTAGCATGCAGCTGTGTTTGAGCTGGTCAGTTTTGGCCTTAGGCGACGTCAGGTGTCAGCTGTGCTTTGCCCAACAACACGCTCTGTGAAATCCCCACAACCTGACAAAAAGTCAAAGTCTGGCTATTAAATGAGAGTTCTGCTGACGCTGTGCTGTCTGTTGCTACTCAAGCAACAGCTCTAAATCAGCTTGATTGCTGGTGGGTGACAGGCAGCTGCACCCTTTGTGGCAGTGAGAAAACAAACACGAGCTGCAGGTATGAATATGTATTCATTGCCGGTCATTGGCTTATACACATACCTTGAGCCGAGCTGACTGTGCATGATCCTGAGCTGCAGACAGCTCTCGCCCCCCTTGAATCCGGTCAGGATCAGAGCTAGGATGCAGTTTGGCCAGACCGGCTTCCAACAGGGCAGGCCCCAAGTTGAGGGGGCGGCCCCCTCCCGCTATCCTGAGAGTACCTAGGAAGGTACCACCCCTGTCTATTGTCTCAATCTCTACTTCCACCTGCAGTACAAACCACATATGGTTGTGTTACCAGAGAATGCAACGGTATCATGCGGGAGTCAACACTTTGCTAAGTAGGCTATTATGCTTGCCAGGCCTTGCTGAGCGGGGCCTGAAATTTCCAGTACATGAGCTTCTCTCGTGCAGGCGCCAGCTGAGGCCAAGATTTCTGGTTTGCTTTGCAGCCTTGGACTGATGAGACTGCAGCGGGATATCAGTCCTGGGGTATGTCAAATAGACAGTTACGTTCTTTTCTAGTTGTCATTTATGCCAAAGCAAAGAACAATCAGAGGCTGCCTGAATCCCAAGGAAGACATTGGACAGTACCTATTTCTGGCAAGTAGCTTCTACCTGATAGTCAAAGCATTTAAAACACAGTGCACTGATGACAGTCAGAAGTCAACATGAGCATGCTGTTGCTGTGGTCAGATGTGCAACAAACAATGAACCAAAGGTTGAGAGCCTTGAGAGGGATAAGGCCGCACCTCTCGTTGAAGGCAATGCTGACGTGTAAAGGCAAATGCCTCTTCAGAGAAGGGCTCAGCAGTGGCAGCAGGGCGGCCTTGCTGACCCTGGGTGGCCCTCTGGGGGGCGCGCACCCCTGACGGGGAGAAGGCTATGCACACACCCTCCTTAGGAATGTACAACTGCAATGAACAAGATCACACAATCAGTCATTTTCCATTGTCTGGCTGTCTGGACATGTACTACATCTCTAAAAAGAGCAAGAGGATATCCAGTTTTGCCAATCTTTTCCATAGGAGTTACACAGCAGATGGTTGCTTCAGACACTCAGCAACATGATGCTGAAGAATAAAGACCAAAATACAGAATGGTAGGACAGTTGCGCACGAATCTGCTCTTCCATAAAAGATGCACACAGCCAGCCCGGCTCTCAAGACCTCTGAGGACATTCACGCGATTCCTGGAGTAATCAGTGACTGACCTTGAGGCGGTGCCCATTGAGCACGAACTCCACAACAGCGGTGTGCTTGCCTCTCTGGAAGAAGGGCAGGTACTGCTTGGCCTTGGGGGCCATTCCAGGCAAGGACACATCATTGTAGTGATGCGCTGGAGGCTTCTTAGACTGATTATGCAGGCCCTTCTTGCTGTTCTTGCCGCTGGCTTCAGCATTCATGAGGGACTCGTAATGTGCACTGCGCTCATCGTCTGTTCTGTGACGCACAATCTGGGCTAGACCTCGGACCAGCAGCAGCTCTGCAAGCTGCAGACAATGATCAGAAGCGATGAGTGGAACCATGTCAGTTGAAGGGCAGCACTGAGTTGTGTGAACGTAGGGTGCTGCTGTAAGCAATATGCAGCACCACCGTTTAGACTGGTGTAGACTTGGACCAAAACAGCATGGCAAGCTCAGATCATGTAGGTGAACACACTGGAGACATACCCACAAGCTTGTATTACACAACAGTCATTTCCTACAATCACGATGATTTGCAGAAGTCACTGGCCAGACTCAGCTGCATGTTGACTGTAACAGCAGCAGCTTTGCAGCCAGGCCAACGTGCAGCAGGTCATGGAATGAGTCTTGTAAGACATAGGGCATGTGGTCAGGGAAGCATGTTGCAAGATCCAGGCGTACAAAGCCACCAGGCCAGCAGAACCTACATTGCTGCTCTTCTGCTGTCCATTGTTGTCCTTCTCGGCAAGAGTGACAGTGGCAAAGGCCATGTCCCGCTGGTCTGCAGTTGTGCCCTTTGCTTTGGCAGCTTCTGCAGCAACTGCTCCACCCACGGCCACCTGTCTGTTGTACTCCATGTTCACAGATACCTCCTTGCCTGCAGGCATGCCTCCTCTTAAAAAGTGAAAACTTTCAAAATTTATGAATGAAGCAATCTATGGAATCTTTGATACACCATTTTAAATTCTCATGATATGCTGCAACAGCCTTGAATTTGTAGCGACCAATGCTGGGATTTGTGCTATGTACCAGATGCTTTGCTGTTTGTGCAGAGTTGTAGTTGCGTTCGCAAACCAGCACATGAGGTGATTGCTAAACATGACAATTAGGTGCCTGATGAAACAAAGCAAAGTGTGAAGCTGCTTAGCTAGCATCAGTTCGTACCTGCTGACATATCATCCTATGCTCACTGGATGCTTGCTAAACCACATTGCACCAAGAAACCATTTCAGAGGTAAAAATCCACAACCATCTAGAGCAGGCTTGACCACAGTGGTTGCGACTGACCTATGAGTCTCTGCCTTAGGAACTCTTTGGCTTCTGTGGCCCAGTCTTCAGGCTTCTCCCCCTTGCGGCCCAGTCTGGGCGCCCTTATGCTGCTCAGGTTCACCCTTCGTTCCTGCCCATTGGCTGCATCCCTCACCACCAGGCAGTCTCCGCTCACCACCTCATATACAGTTCCAGTGAACTTGTCACTCAGCTTGGTACCTGCAAGTTGTGTCTGCCTCAGCTTTACAGGGAAAGCTGCAGGCTGTATCAACACATTTGCAGTAACCCATCACATGATGCAGCATCGAGGCTACACCACGCCTAGCCAGCTTTTGCAAGAGTAATTGGATGAGACGCACTGCCGTGGAAGTGCATTTGCAGTCAGTATGCATTGCAGCGCCCACTTTTGCATAAGGTCTTTGTGAGCTTAGCAGCAAAGAGTGCAGTCACTACAGATGAAGATGTGTATTCAGGCTGACCTGCAGTGGCAGGGGCTACATAGTTACGCCAGATGCCCACACGCTGCTGCTTGGCATTGCGCTCAGCTTCCCTCAAGGTGAAAGCGTTCACACTCATCATTTCCAGGCCCCAGTTGACTAATTTGGCATAGCCTGCCTTCACTAGTGTCTCTCCAAGACTCACTGGCTGCTCACCGTCAGAGTACATCACCTATGCCAGCAGTAAACAGAGCAAGATGAGTGCAGTTTGAGATGTTGGGTGGTGTGTACAGATGCTCAAGCACTCATAATATACTGGCTAATGAATAAACAGACATTGCTTAGTTGGAGGCATGAGAGGCTGAACAACTGTATTGCTGCATGTACAGCATGGCTGAACAACTGCCGCGCTGATGACGAGCTGAAGATGTTGTCAGAACCTGCCCAAGGGCTGAGGAGCTTACCTGAACAAAGATAAGGGCCTTACCTAAGAAAAGACTACAACAGCGGCCAGAGAGAGCATGTGTTCTAGCAGCCCACAATAGCAGCAGAGGGCACAACACGTTGTCAACAAGCACACAAACCAGACCAGACCACTGTGGCAAGCACTGGTTAGACAGAATGTTCATGCAGAAGCATTCACCTGGCCAAACAGGTTGTTGAATTTGTCAACCCCCTCTAGCATCACCCTTACGTCACGCCCCAAGGCTTTGCTCTCACTCAGGAACCTAGCCTCACGTGCAAAGGGCTCTGGCTGTGCTGCTGGCTCTGCACCTGTCACATACAAGCATGTGTTGCAAAAAAAGCAGAAGAAAAGATGCAGCGCTTGACCATGACAACTTGCAGCTCGTCATCGCATGTTGTCATGACAAGAGCTGCACAGAGGGATGACAAAGCAGTCAGTCTTTAGACCTACTGTCTAGGCTGGTGCTGACTTCCAAGCATTGATTATCAGCAGCAAGCATTGTGCAAGCCAACTGCAGGCACAACAGATCAGATTGAACGCAGTGATGAGTCAGACTTACTTGCAGTGCCATTAGTGGCTGGCTCAGAAGCTTCTGCAGCAGCTGCAGGGGCAGCAGCAGTGCTGCTGGCAGCAGGGGCAGCAGCTGATTGCCCTGTGGGGCGCCTGTTGAAGGAAGGGCAGACAATGCCAACCAGCATGACATTCACAAAGTACTGATCAGGCAGCAGGGTGGCTTTGAGGCTTGCACCACTGGAGACTGCTTCTATGATGGCAGGGATTGGTTTGCCCTTGCCAAATTTCTGCAAAACGCTCTGTGCATCCAAGCCTGCAGCACACATTTGATGCATTGGTATGCATGCTGTGTGTGCTTGATGCAATTGGCTACAAACAAAGCTGACATGCGTCAGAAGTAGTGCAAGGAGGGAGAGCCCCTAGCGCAAGGGTGAGGGGCGTCAATGACTCACCATCCTCAGACACAGTATGTACAGTCCTCACTGAACCTCTAATGGCGCTCTCATCCTGCATCGCACACTCCTCCTGAGTGAATGCTGGCCATGTATGAAAAGCTGCACACATTGCAGACACATACTGAGGTGGCAAAGCTGAGTCAAAAGCTGCCATAAGTCTGTACCTTTGACCACAGCCCAAGACCTGATGACTCAGCGTTTGATTGTGCAGTCTCTAGCTCTGCATAGTATGGGCTCTGCTGCCCTCCACCTGAGCG
>JAABUO010009786.1_pt1 | contig 10687 bp, 8 predicted proteins | sample 5559291 | NCBI WGS metagenome assembly JAABUO01 (sample SAMN10711878, study PRJNA513372) | rock metagenome | isolation source: Antarctica rocks | place: Antarctica: Victoria Land, Finger Mt sud
CCATGCGATCGAACTGCGCGGCATGGACCGTATCGACCGCGCCGAATACCCTCGTTCGGCCCTACGCGAGGCCGTGCTCAACGCCCTGGCTCACAGGGACTATGGGCAGCGTGGCGACCGGGTGCGTATCTACGCTTTCTCCGATCGCGTGGAGGTACACAGTCCGGGTGGCCTGGGAGGACCGATGCGGCTCGATAACCTGCTCATCAAGCGCTGGAGTCGGAACGCCACGCTCGTCCAGGGGCTGGTCGCGCTTGAGATCATCGAGGAGCTGGGCTTTGGGCTCGACCGCATGGTGGCGGTGATGGCCGAGGCTGGGCTGCCGGCCCCCGTATTCGCCAATCATGGCGACACCTTCGTCGTGACGCTCTACGGTGCCGCAGCGCGGTTGCGCGATGGGCTCACGGTACCTGAGCGAGAGGGGAAGGGCCAGCTGAATCAGGAAATGCGCCATCCTCTCTCGCAGGCGGACCGGCAGGCGTGGCTCCTTGAGTACTTGCGCACGACAGGGCCGCTGAGTCCGCGCGAGTACGTCGCTGCGTTAGGGATCGAGCGCCGGACGGCCCTCCGAGACTTTCAGGCGTTGGAGGAGCGCGGCCTGGTGGAGGCTCGTGGGACAACCAAGGATCGGCGGTATACGTTACGCGTGCGGTCATAGGCAGGGATCGGCTAGGGGGATAAGCGACAGCGTTTTGCGACATGCCGCGAATCACTTGTGACATGTCGCAAATGGATGTCACAAGTCGCGTGCCGGCTGCGCATCCGCCGCGACTTCGACAAGCTGCTGGCCCTCGTCGCTGGCTGCGCCCTCCTGCACCAGGCCCAACGTCGCATCGCGGACGACGGGGCGATCGAGGCCACGCTCGACGATTATGGCCATGTGCGCGCTCTGGTCGCGGAGTCGTTCGCTGCGGCGCAGCAGGACGACCTCACGCCCGCGCAGCGCGAGGCCGCGGCGGCGGTGGGATCGTTATGCGCGGACTCTCCGAGCGGTGTGGCCCTTGGCGCGGTCGCGGATCGGCTCGGCATCGACAAGTCGGCGGCCTCGCGTCGCTTGGAGGTCCTGGCGAGCCGCGGCTATGTGCGCAATCTGGAGCGTCGCCGGGGCGTCCCAGGCCTGTTCGTGCCCGGCCTTCCCCTGCCGACGGCGGCGAACGCGCTGCCCACGGTCGAGGAGATCGCCGCCATCATGCCCCACCCTGCGTAGCAACAACGCGCTGGCAAGTAGTGCGAAGGCGCCAGCCGATCTCAGCTGGACACGAGCGATATGTATCGCGGTGCGGAGGATCAACACTGCAACACCGAGCAGATTCCACATCGCGGTTTCAACCATCATCCTTCTAGGCGAATGAGCAGGCATGATAGGTTGTGTGTGCCTCTACAGACAAGGTCATGAGGGGGGCATGCGGATGTTCGGATGTTGGTTGAGGATCAAATTATTATGTGCATAAAAATGGGTGTTTGTCACCACGATTTGTATGACACAGCTCTAACTGACATAATGGCGCTAGCACTGGCTATCCCGCGAGAGGACGTGAGAGTGATCGTCATCGGCGATGTGCACGGACAATGGACGGCGCTACTGCAGCGACTCCGTCGCTATGACATCACCGACCAGGATCTTATCCAGGTTGGCGACTTCGGAGTAGGTTTCGGCCCTTCTGGGCAAGAACAGGGCGATCTGCGGATCTTGGATGCCGCGCTCGCGGGCACGGGTAACACGCTCTGGGTTATTCGCGGCAACCACGATGATCCCGCCTATTTCAACGACCCTCGTCCATCACCCTATCGCCATATCCGGTTCCTGCCTGATTATTCGATCGAGATCGTGGGCGGTCGCAAGATATTGTTTGTTGGCGGCGCCACCTCGGTCGATCGAATCGAGCGGACGGCAGGGAAGGACTACTGGCCTGGTGAGGCATTTCTGCTTGTCGAACACCAGGTGGCATCCCTGGACCTTGAGGGCCTATGGGCCATTGTGACGCACACCGCTCCTGACTTTACGGCGCCAACAAGGCTCGACACTATCGCACGCTCGTTTGTGACGCGGGATCCAACCCTCTCCCATGACCTGGCTGCGGAGCGCAAAGCCATGACCGGTCTGTACGATCTTGTGACGCGCCATGTGCGTCCCCAATACTGGTTCTACGGACATTTTCATACCTCGGTACACGAAGAGATCGCCGGCACACGGTTTGTGATGCTTGCGATTATGGAACTATACGGTCTCATGTGAGAGGTCGGTCGTCCGTTTAGACACTGTGCAACCACGAACAGATGCTGGCGGCCCGCCCTCGCGCACGCCGTCGAGCCCATGGGGCACGCCGGACAGGTCGCTCCAGATCGGGACCCATGGGTCGACGGGTCCGAGCGACGCATCCGTGGTGACATGCAGATCAAGCGGCGGTTCGCGGCGGGCGATGGCCAGCCTCTCGGCCAGCGTAAGGGCGGCGGTCGCGCGCGTCGGGGTCGTGGTCACGAACAGCACCGTCAGCGGGCGGGGCGTCCCAGACCGGCGCGCGAGATCCGCGCGGTACTCGAGATACCGCGTGAACTTCCCCTCCAGCCCCCGATCGCCCGTCAGCGCCTCGGTGTTACGATCGTACTCGATGTAATAGAGGCGTCGCGGTTCCGGTGACGGACCCGCGTAGAGCGCCTCCGCATCCGGGTACAGGACCCCGCGTGTGGGCCGCTCCTCCAACCCACGGTTCCACCTCCCAAGATGCACGGGCGGGAGACTATGATACTCGTGCCGGCACGCCCATTCACCACGCCAGATAAGCCGGCCGCCGCGCCGACGGACGCCGCGGAGGAACGCGAGATAGATAGCGTTGATGCCGGCCGTATGCGCACTATGGCCCCGCAGCCTGATCAGGCGCCCTGTGGACGGATCGACGGGACCGTCGTCGAGGAGCGCGTGGACGTGCGCATAGAGCCTGGGCCGCACGCCGGCCCGCGCGGCCAGCACCCGCGTCCCGCGGACCGTGAGCCCGTAGCGCTCCTCGTCCGCCGGCGTCTCAGCCCACTCCGCGACCAACTCCTGCGCCAGGCACACCCGGAGCCAGCGCCGCGCCGTGCGGGCGGAGGCGCCGCAGGCCTCGGCCACCTCGGCGGCCGTCAGGTAGGGATGGGCTCCCACGGCATGGAGGACAGCGAGCGACGCGTCGTGCAACGCGTAGGACACGAGGGCGGGATGGCCGGGTCGCGCCGGGAAGGGGGGCCGCACCTGGGCGCGCGCCTGCGCCGCGAGGGTTGGAGGCGGACGACGCGGGCGGGCGCGCCGACGCGTGACCAACTCGCCGCGCCCGCCCCCGCTGCGGTGTGACGGGACATAGTCGCTCGGCGTGCGGTGCTCGCCAGGCGGCGTGGCCCGTCCCAGGGCCTCCAGGAGCGGCGCCGGCCCCCCGCGCGCCGCGGTGGAGCGCCAGGGTGCCCGCAACGGCCCGTCGCGCGCGATGTCGGCCACCGTCGTCCACAGCAGGCCGGGGCGATAGGCGCGTGGCACGCGCCCCGCGTCGGCCGCGACCAGCAACACGGACGGGACCGCCGCGCGGCGTCCGATGCCGTACTCCGGCGCGGCGCGCACCGCGTCCAACTCCGCGAGCCGCGCGGTCAGGAAGGCGGGCGGCGCGTCCGGGTCCCCGTCCCAGAGATACCCGACGGGCCAGCCGAGGCCACCCGGCGGGACGACGACCCCGTATCCGTCGAGGAGATATAGGCGGCGCTGGCCCCGCACCGTGTAGCGCCACCGCACGGGATAGGCCAGCCAGTCGCGCCACGCGCCGCCGGCATCCATCAGGTCGTGGCGCAGCGCGAGCAGGACGCGCCGGCTCGCGACGAGCCGGGGCAACAGGGGCAGCCGGTCCCGCAGGCCGGCCTCGGTCAGGCCGAAGTGTGTCGTCAGCGCGGTCGGGTCGTGGCGCGCCTCCGCCGCCGCGGCCACGATGCCGGGCGGGGTGAGGTAGTAGAGATAAGCGTGCCGGTGGCGGTCCGGCAGGACGAGCCGGGCTGCCTCGCCCGCGCGCAGCAAGCGCCCCAGCGCCTTCGCCGCGCTGGGGCGGCCGATGCGGGCGTAGAGGACCAGGTCGTCGACCGAGAGATAGGGGCACTGCGCCAGGGCGAACAGGGTTGTGTTGCGCATCATCGTCTCCATCGCGGCGACCCAATCCTTATAACCGCGCCGCGTTCCTCCGTTATCCTCATTGGCGCGCGGCGTCCTGTCCCTCGGCGGCCGGGTGTGCCGCCTTCTGCCGTCGCGAACGCTTCGGTTCCGGCGGCCGCGGCGGGGGCGGCGCCTCGATGAGTGGCGCGGGGGTCGGGCGCGGCCGCGCTCGCTGGATGAGCACCGGGCGGGGGCGCGCGAGGGGCGGGCCGGGCGGAGCCTGTGCTGCCTGCCCTTCACGCCGCTGCCAGCTGCGCGGCAGGGCCGCGTCCCCCGCCGACGGACGGACCACCGGGACGCCCACCCCAGACGCCGGCCCCGACGGAACCGTCGCCCCACCTCCGACCTCGTCCTCCCGCCGCCCCACACCACTGGCCGGCGCCGCGGTCCCGCGGGCGCCGCCAGAGGTCCCGGAGGCGGCCGACGTGGAGCCGTCGCCCTCCTCCCCCTCGGACGCGACCCGCCGGCGTTCGCTCCGCTTCGCCTCGAGCATGGTGCGCGTCCAGTCCCGATGCAGCGCCATCACCTGGTCGCGCGGCCGCCCGTAGCGGAGCGCGCAGGCCTCGGCGATCAGGCGGGCCGTGGAGCGGTGCGACCGCGGCGGGGGGGGGAGCAGCGCCGTGGTGATGGGGAGCGTGCCCACCGCGTCGGACGCCTTGATGTAACACTCACGCACCTTGAGCGTCTGCAGGTCCACCGGCGTCACCGTCCCTTCGAGCAGCCCGGCGAGGTAGGTCGCCTCGTCGTACTCCTCGGTCCGGAACACGACCTTCGTCCCGGTGTTCTGGAAGATCACTTTAGCCAGGTCCTTGCGCACGCTGTTGACCGTCGCGACGCCCTGCGAGAGGAGGCACCAGAAGCCGTGCTTCTTGCGAATGCGCTCCAGGTACTTCTCCCACAGCCCCGGCGCGTCGGCGAACTCATCGGCGATGAAGACGACCTGCGCCTTCTCCTCCCGCGCGCCCGGTCGCTCGCAAACCGCGTCATTGAGGATGTTGGCCAGGAAGGCGTAAATGAGCGCCGCGGTCTCGCCCCCCAGCTTCTCCTTGTTGATGTTGAAGAGGAGCGTGTGCCCGGAGGCGAGCAGCGCCGTGATGTCGAGCGTGCTCTCGGCCTGGCACAGGATGGGGCAGGTCTCCAGGTGCTCGCCCAGCCGGTTGACGCGCGTCTCGATCGGCTTGCGCGCGTTGAGCCGCTCGGTGCGCGGCATTTCCATGTAGTCGACCTCCCAATAGTGCGCCAGGCTCTCGCTGTGTGCCTCGCGCACGACTTGGTCGCGGAACGGGCCGTTCTGCAAGAGGTGCTTGACGTCGAGGATGGTGTACTGCTCGCCCGGCGGCTTCGTCGTGTTGGCGCGCAGCAGGGTCAAAAACGCGGCGCGGGCCAGGTCCTCCAGGCGCGGGCCCCAGGCCTCCTCGTAATAGCGTTTCCAGGCGGCCAGCAGGCTCTCGACGACCTGGTCGTGGTTGCGCGCCGTGCGCGCGTCGAGCAGGTTCAAACCCACCTTGTGCGTCGGGTGGCCGAAGTCGATCAGCACGGCCCGACGCTTGTGCGCGTCGGGCAGCCAGCCGGCGATGTCGTCGATGAGGTCGCCGTCAGGGTCGAACACGATGAGCTGGACGCCGTCCCGGGTGACGGCGTCGTGCGCGTAGTGCTGCGCCGCGGTGCTCTTGCCCATGCCTGTCCCGCCGAGGATGACCATGTTGTTCCCGTAGGTCGACAGGGGCAGGTGGACGGGCTCGCTATGCCGGCCAAGGCTGGCCATCCCGAACGGGATGCCTCCCCTGAAGGCGTCCGACGCCGGGAGCAGCACTCGCGCTCCCCCGCGCGCCAGGCCGGGGACGTCGACCGTCTCGGGGGGGAGGTTGAACAGGACGGCCACCTCCTCGGAGGACAGCGTCATGGGCGGGCGTCGCCAGAAGCACGGCCCCCCGGCCAGGGTGAGGGCCGCGACGTGCGCCGGCGCGCAGCGCCGGGCGACGAACCCGTTGGCCACTGGGTCCTCGTAGGCGCCGTAGGCCCCGACCAGCGCGTCCATGCGCTCCAGGCGCCCCTCCGGCGTGCCGCCGATGAGCAGGACGCGCAGCCGCGCGGTGAAGGCGGGCGTCGCCGCCTTCGCCGCGACGAGGTCCGGGTCGGGCGGCGGGTCAGGCGCGAAGACCGTCGCGCGCAGGGCGACAAGGCCCGCGGCCCCGGTCCAGGAGAGCGCGATCCGCGCGAGGCCGCGCGGGTCGTGGATCTGATAATCGTGGTAGCCCGCGTAGGCCGCGCCGGCGGTCAGCAGGACGGCGAGCAGCGCCAGGGGGGCCGGTCCCGCCTGCTCGGGTTGCCGCTGCAGGCGTCGCTCGCGCTCCTGACGCAGGAAAGCCTGCGTGTCGCGCCACCAGCGGGTCGGGCCGGGCCAAAGGATTAGCTGAGCGACGCCCCGCATCCCCGGCGGCAGCTCGCGCAACACGCCGACGACACGCAGCAACTGTAGCGGCTCGCGCTCGCCCAGGAGGCATTTGAGGGAGAGGCGCGGATCGGCGCGCAGGCGTAACTCGGTGGCCAGGGCGCCCTCGCCCCGGGCGAGGCGCGCCGGGTCGTCGGCGGGATCATCGAGGGCCGTCACAGTCCCGTGCGGGTAGTAGCCGGCGAAGAAGGACGACAGGTGGTCGCGGGCGCGGGCATTGGCGGCGCGGGCCAGGAAGCGCACATGCCCGTCGGCCCCGGCGAGTTCCAGGGCCACGCCGCGCGCCGCGGTGCGACGGCTCTTGGAGAGGGCGGCGAACAGCTGTACCTGCTCGGCGACGGGCATGGGCCGCTGGCGCGGCGGGGTCAGCAGCAACAGGGACGGATCGTGGCGCATCGCGGCACATCTCCTTTGGGGTGGCTAGTGTGATGGCTATCTGGCGTGTCGGATGGGGGGCGACCGTCGCACGCCGACGCGAGCGGACGCTGTCCCCCCTCGTGGGGCGCGTGACGCGCCGCGCCCGGCGCGGCGAGCATGGGGGGCCGGGTCGGGACGCCCGGCGGCGACGGGAGAGGCATGGATTAATCTCCTGACAATGCTAGCGCGCCGCGACGGCCGGTGATGCCGGGCGCTCGCCGCCCGGCGCCATAGCTCCGGCCGCCTGCGCGGCGAGCCGCGCGTTGGCGCCATCGGTGAACACGAGGGGCTCGAACTCGGGGCTGACGATGACCTCGACCTTGAGCCGCATGCGCTGCCCCCGCGCGTAGGGGTGCTGCGAGAGCAGCAGGCCGCGGCCCTGCGGGCACGACAGGAGGTACTGCCGCTCCTCCTCCGTCAGCGTGGCCCCGCGCGCGATGGCCTCGAGCGCCAGCTGCTCGCAGCGGAAGAGCCAGGTCTGCGAGCTGTTGAGCACCAGGGCGCGCCCGGCCTCCGTCTTGAGGAAATCGTCGGGGTCCTGAGACAGCGCGGTGACGCCGGCGCCATGCTTGCGGGCGCGCTTGGTCAGCGCCTCCAGGAACTCCCCCGAGGCGCGGCGCTTGGTCACCAGGTGCGCCTCGTCCACGACGAACTGGAGGCGGCTCTCCTCGCGCAGGATCAGGCCCCACACGTACTGCGCCACGAGGTGCATCGTCGCGGCGCGCTGGTCGTCGTCGCCCAAGCCACGCAGGTCGAACACGGTCAACGCGTTGTCGAGCCGGACCGTCGTCCGGCCGGAGAAGAGACCCGCGTAGGCGCCGCTGCAGTAGCGGTCGAGGCGCGCGGCCAGGCCGACATCGTCGCCCATGTCGACCAGCGTCCGGTGCAGATCGGGGAGCGTGGGGGCCGGCCGCGCGTGCGTCGAGCGGTCGGGGGTGACGCCGGCGTCCCGGTAGCAGCGGAACAGCGCGCTCTCGATGCGCCCCTTTTCGGTCGGGCCCAGGCGGGCGCCGTCGCCCGCGAGGAGCGTCTCGAGGAGCTTGCTGGTCGCGGCGATGTGCTCCCGCAGGATCTCGTACTCCTGCCCGTGCGCGTCGGTCGCGCCCGCGCGTGGGGGTGGCAGGTCAAGCGGGTTGATGTGATCGCGCGACCCGGCGGAGAGGCGCACCACCTGGCCGCCGACCGCCTCGGCCAGCGCGACGTACTCGGCCGACTCGCCGGGGTCGACGATGATGAAGCGGTGGCCGCAGGGCAGCGAACGCAGGATGTCGGTCTTCTGGAAGGTGCTCTTGCCGCTGCCAGACCCGCCGATCACGGTGACGTTGGCGTTGTTAAACCCCTGGCCGTCCTTGCGCCAGAAGCGGTCGACGGCCAGCGGGCTGTTGTTCTCCAGGTTCCGGCCGTACCAGACGCTCTCCGGCGTCTCCATGCACAGGGTCGGGTCACCGAACGGATACATGGTGGCCACGGTCCCGCCATCGCGCTCCTGGCGCATGGCGAGGGGGTCCGCGATCGTGGGCAGCGTGCTCTCCAGCCCCTGCGCCGTTTCGAAGTAGGCGCGCCGCGTCAGCATCGAGCTCGCCCCGAAGGCCGCCTCGATGCGCTCGGTCCGCCGGTCGAGGTCGGCCAGGTCGCTGCCCTGGGTCTGCGCGTAGACGCCGATCCCGAACAGGCGATCGTCGCGGCTCTCCAGCCGCTCGATCATGGACCGGTGGTGCGCGATAGCCGTGCGGCGTGCGGGGTTCTCCTGCCGGCCCTTCTCGGCGGCGAAGAGTCGCGACGAGTCGAGTTGCACGAGGCGGGCGGAGAGCAGGCGCAGCGAATCATTGACGTCCCGCGGCCAGATCGTGAGCGCCACGCGCATCGGCTCGTGCAAGCCAGAGACACGCCGCAACCAACCCCAGGTGAGCGTGCTCGGGATCTGCGTGAGGCCGATCGTACGCGTGCAGACGCCGTCAAGGCGGAGGTGGTCGTGCGCGATCTGCACGCGCCCTGGGGCCAGCACACCCCCAATGGGCGCGCCGGTGGAGGTGGGTAACGTTGGCGCGCCGCCCGGCGCCGCCGACGGCGTCCCGGCGCGACGTGGAAGGCGCGGAAGGCGCGCTACAGGTCGTCTCATGTCTGCTCCTCGGTCGGGGGCGCGAAGCTGATCGTGGGTGGGGCGAGCGGCGTTTCGGGCAACGGGGGGAGCGGCTGAAGGAGCGCGCCACGCGGATGCAGCAGCCGGTACCACAGCCCCATGAGCGCGGCCGTGTCGAGTCGCCAGGCGTTGACACCGGCGGGGACGAGATCGGCGATGATGCGCTCGCACCGTTCATCGAGCAGCTGCTCGTCATGGTCGGTCAGCCCGGCCCCTGCCGGGGCCGGCGGGGCGCCGCAGCGGAGGCGCCCGAGGGGTACGGGCAGCGGTGGCGTCCGCGGCGTGGCGCCGCAGTCGGCGAGGGGGATGATGCCATAGGTGTGATGGTCGAGCATGTTCTTGCGCTTGACCACGCGGTTCATGTAGGCGGTGTCGGCGCTCTCGAGACGCCGCAGCCCGGGCGGCACGCCCTTCAGACGAGCGGTCCGGATCGCGGTGTACGCGCGCAGGTCGGCGGGCGCCGAGACGGTGAGGAACTTGATGGGGCAGGGCAGGCCCAGCAGGAAGGCGTGGAAGCCTACATGCAGGGCCTGGCGGCCGGACGGATCCATCAGGCTGGTGTCGCGGCCACTGCATTCGATGACCGCGCAGCGGCTCCCGTCGGCGAACGTCACGATCCCGTGCTCGATCGCGACCGGAACATAGGGGGCGTCCTGCGTGCGGGGCGCGGCCGTGGGGGAGACCACGCCGCGCGCGTCCGCCCCGCCCGTCCCCGCCGGCGCGCCGGGCTCGGTGAGAGCGCCGAGCGCCGCCAGGTGCGGCGGCACAGCGGCCGCCGTCGCCGCGAGCGTCGGCGCGGACGGGGTCGGCGGCTGCCAGGCATGCAAACGGGCCTGGGACGCGTGGGCGACCGCCACGCGTCCCCACGTCAGCAGCGAGCGGTCGAGGGGCCGGACGATCGCGACCGCGCCGCATAGGAGGGCAATGGCCGCCCCCTCGGCGGGGCCCACCAGAGGTGGCAGCCCCCGCTGGGTCAGCGCCCCGAGGCCCGCCAGCAGCCCACCGACGAGCAGGCACAGCTCTTTCGTCGTGCGCCCCAGGAAAGGGCGATCCGGGATGCCGAGGTGGGTGAGTACATCGTGCGATCGGCCGTTGAGTGGCAGGGCCATAACAAACGCTCCTTCCGTGACGGTGCGGCTCACCCGAAGATGTTGTGGATGGTGTTCACGATCGGCGTGGCCAGGATGACGCCGGCGACGCCGATCGTCGCGTGCCACCACGTCTTCTTGGCCGCCGCCACCTGCATCGTGGCGCCGCCGGCGGTGATCCATTGGATACCGCCCCAGCCGAACCAGACGGCGCATATGGAGAGCGCGACCGGGAGGAAGTGTGTGAAGAGCGTGTCGAAGAACGCCTTGATTTTGTCGGCGGCCTGGAAGATGTCGGTCGGGGCGCCGCTCCCCTTTCAGGGGTAGGTTAGCCATAGTGCCATAGGATTATCCGAGCAAATTAGGCGGGTCGAAGGGGATAGTGCCCCTTCATGGGGCCACAGAACGACTTATTATCACGTTTTGCC